>Ga0182030_10006280_pt1 | contig 25104 bp, 21 predicted proteins | sample 812S3MmetaG_FD_121299 | JGI IMG/M metagenome (GOLD analysis project Ga0182030, IMG submission 121299) | Permafrost microbial communities from Stordalen Mire, Sweden - 812S3M metaG (Illumina Assembly) | ecosystem: Environmental > Terrestrial > Soil > Wetlands > Permafrost | place: Sweden...
CCGTGGAGATAGACGAAGCCGGCGCCCAAGCCGGGCGCGAGCGCCGCAAGGCCGGGCGCGCCGGTCTCGGCCCAATGCGCCCAGAGCGGGTCGGAAACCGCCATGCCGCCGGCGATCCAGCCGAGCAACGCCGCCCCCAAGGCGACGAGACCCGGCGCGCCCGCCAAGGCCTCGGCGACGACGAGACCGCCGTAGCCCAACATCGGCAGGCTCAAGCCGACGCCGATCAGCAGCCAGACGTAGGCGCCTTGCGCGATGGCTGCGAGCGCGACCACGTTGTCGATGCTCATCACGGCGTCGGCGACGACGATGACCGCCGCCGCGGTCCAAAGACGCGAGGGACGGGTCTGCGCGGTCTCGAGCGCTTCCAGGCCGACGTCGCCGGCGCCTGCAAGATTGAGCGCGATGATCATGAGAACGACGGCGCCGATCAGCTTGACCAATGGCAGCCCCATGAGCGACGTCGCGACCATCGTCATCAGCAGACGCAGCACGATGGCGCCGCCGACGCCGAGCGCGGCCGCGCGTTTCCTGTCCGCCGGCGGCAGGGATCGGCTCGCCAGCCCGATCAGCAGGGCGTTGTCGGCCCCGAGCATGAGATCGACGAGCAGGATCTGCAGCGCAATCGTCAGGCCATGCAGGCTGAAGCCGTCCATCTCAGCGCCTCATCCCAGGAGGCCTCATCCCAGGGGGCCTCATCCGAGGAGGCCCCGCACGCCCGTATAGAGCGCGACGGCCGAAAGCGCTGCGAAGGCCGCGCCGAGCGTGCGCGCATAGGCCGGCGACAGCGCGAGCGCGCCGTTCAGCTCCCGGCGGGCGAGGAAATACAGCAGCGCCAGCACCACCGGCAGCAGAATGGCGTTCGCGGCGCCGGCGGCGATGGAGATCGCTATGGGGTCGGCGCCGGACACGACGAACCCGCCCGCCGCCACGAGCAGGACGACGAACGCGAGCAGGCGCGCGCGCGAAGCTCCCGGCGCGGACTGCGCGAAGGTTTCGCTGAAACTCCAGCCGACGGTGAGGCCGGCCACCAGCGCCGCCACCAGCGCCGACCCGCACAGGCCCGCCGCGAAGACGACCTCGCCGACGCCCGGCCCGAGCGCCTGCGTGAAGGTGCGCAAAAGCGCAGCCACGCTGGCGAAGCCGCCGCCGCCCGCGCCATGCCCGACCGTCGCCGCGCCGGCGACGAGGATCGCCGCGGTCACGAATTGACAGAGGATCGCGCCGCCCAACGTCTCCAGCCGCGCTTCGCGCAGATGGCCGGGCGTCAGCCCTTTGCCCACCATCGCCGACTGCTGGTAGAACGCGGCCCAGGGCAGGAAGGTCGTGCCGATGTTGGCGGCTATCAGATAGAGGTAGCGCGCATCATGGATTGGAGCGTCGACGAGCTGGCGCGCCATGTCGCCGACGTGGGGGCCCGCGCGCCAGGCCACGATCACGAAAGCCAGCTCGAACAGGCCGAGCGCCAGCGCGATGCGCTCGACGCTCTCATAGGCTTTGAAGCCCACGATCGCGATGAAGACCGCGACCGTCGCGATCACGACCGGCGCGGCCGGCGCGCCGAGCGCCTGCGCGAGGCCGCCGAGGGCGGCGAGCTGCGTCACCAGCGCGCCGAAGCAGCTCGCCGCAACGGCGGCGAAGGCGAAGACGGCGACCGTGCGGCCGTAGCGCAGCCGCACCAGCTCGGCGAAGCCGCGTTGCGTGCCCAGGCCAAGACGGATCGTCAGCTCCTGCATCGCATAGAGCAGCGGGATCATCGCGAACTGCAGCGCCAGCAGGCGATAGCCCCATTCCGCGCCGCTCTGCGCCGCGGTGATGACGCTGCCGGCGTCGGTGTCGGCCAGCATGACGACGACGCCCGGCCCGAGCGCCAGAGCGAAACGGCGCCACGACAACCGCAGCGCGCCCGTCGGGATCGACGTCACTTCGAGGCTTCCGCGCTTGCCCCCTGCGGTCCCTTGATCATCAGGCCGAGAAAGCGCGCGTCCGGCGAGACCACGAACGTCGATTGCGGTCGCGCCAGCGCGGTCTTGTAGGTCTGCGCGGCGCGATAGAACTCGTAGAACTTCGGGTCGACGGCGTAGGCGGCGGCGACGCGCCGGCTCGCCTCCGCATCGCCCTCGCCGCGCACGATGGCCGCGGCCTGCTGCGCCTCCGACATCAGCACCGTGCGGTCGTGATCGGCCTTGGCCTGGATCTGCTGCGCCCATTCGTAGCCTTGCGCGCGCAGCTCCTTGGCTTCGCGCTGGCGCTCCGATTTCATGCGGTCGTAGATCGCCTGGCTCGTCTCCGGCGGCAGGTCGGCGCGGTGGAACAGCACCTCGTCGATCTCCAGTCCCAGCGGCTCGGCCTCGGCGCGCACTTGGGCCCGCACCGCCTCGACGAGCGCGGCGCGCTCGGGCGTCAGCAGCCGCGCCAGCGTCGCCTGGCCGAGCTCGCGGCGGACCACCGATCCCACGAGCTGCCCGAGCTGCGCGCGCGCGGCCTCGACGGTGCGCAAGGCCTGGTAGAACAGCAGCGGATCGACGATGCGATAGCGCGCCAGAGGCTGCACTTCGATCCGCTTCTGATCGCCCAGGATCACCTGCTCCGTCGGCGTCTCCAGCAACAAGAGCCGGGTGTCGTAGACATAGACGGTGTCGATCAGCGGCGCCTTGAAGCGCAGGCCCGGCGTCTTGACTTGCGCCACCGGCGCGCCGAACCGCGCCACCAGCGCCTGCTGGCCCTCGGCGACGACATAGACGGCGTCGCTCAGGAGATAGACGAGCAGCGCCGCCAGCGCGGCGGCGAGCCAAAGCGCGCGCGCTTTCATTTGACGCCTCCCGCGCTATTGGTCGGAGCGGCGCCCGGCGCGCGCGAATAGCGCGGCGGCTCATAGGACGGCGGGACCTCCGGTATCGGCATGTAGGGCGTCAGGGCGCCGACGCCCTTGCCGGAGGTGTCGACGATGACGCGGCCGGCGCGGCTCAGCGCTTCGTCCACGGCTTCGTAGTAGAGCCGCCAGCCGGTGACCGCGGGCGAGTCTTCATAGGCCTTCTGCAGCGCCTGGAACGAGCGCGCGTCGCCGTCGGCGAGATTGACGACGGAGGCGCGATAGGCCTCGGCGTCCTGGCGCAGCCGATTGGCCTCCGCACGCGCGCGCGGCAGCACGTCGTTGGCGTAGGCTTGCGCTTCGTTGCGCGCGCGCTCCTGGTCGGCGCGGGCGCGCTGCACGTCGTTGAAGGCGTCGATGACCGCGCGCGGCGGCTCGACGCGCTCCAGCCGCACCGCCGTGATTTCGATGCCGGCGCGCTCCGTGTCGAGCGACTTCTGTAAAAGCGCGCGCGTCTGCGCGGCAATCTGCTCGCGCTTGTCGGACATCGCCGCCTGGATCGGCGTGCGGCTGACGACGTCGCGCAGCGCCGATTCGGCTTCGACCTTCACCGCCGCTTCCGGGTCGGCGACGGAGAACAGGAACTGGCCGGCGTCGCGGATGCGCCAGAACACCGAGCAATCCGCCTCGACGATGTTTTCGTCGCCGGTCAGCATCTGGCGGTCCCGGTCCGAGGGCGTCGCGCCGGGGCCGGCGACGCTCTCGCCGAGCGCGACCTCGTTGACGCTGGTGACTTTGGGCAGCAGCACCGTCTCGATCGGATAGGGCCAGTGGAGGTGCAGGCCCGGCGCAGCGGTCTCGATCCATTGGCCGAAGCGCAGCACGACGCCCTGCTCGTCGGGCTGAACCTTGTAGATGGCGGTCGAGGCCCAGGCGAGAGCTGCGAAGCCGACAGCGAGGCCAAGCCCGCGCAGGCCGAATCGGGGCAGACGAAACGCGGCGCCGAGGCTGGCGGCGAGCGCGTCCTGAAGTCCGGAACCCGGCGGCGTGACGATTTCAGACATCGATCGGCCTTATCACAAGACGGGCGTCCCTTGATCTGTCGAGGAAAACACGGCTTGCGGGCAGTCGCCGCGCAGCCTGCCTTCGGCGCATGACTTTGCGTTCTCGAACAGCGAGCTTCGAGGCCTGTCGCGATATCCAGGCTTGGCGGCCAAGCCCTTGATGAAAATCATTAGAAAAGCGGATCTCCGGCGTCGAACGCGACGTCGGAGACGCTCCCGCGGGCTACACGGCGACCCCCACGAGGCGGCCGAGACGGTTGAGCGCCGCCGCGAGGTCGGGATTTTCGATCTTTGCGGGCGCGTAAGCGCCTCGCACTAAAGAGGAAGACTCTTGATTCTGAGTTCCGGTCGGATTTTCGGATTTAGAAGATTTCGGCGGTCGGCCCTCCGTGGCGGGGTCGTTGAACGTGTAGGCGTTCGACGTCCGCATGACGCGGATTCGCGAGACGGCCTTGCCGGACGGGTCCTCTTCGAGCACCCGGCGACGCACGATGCGGTTGACCCAGGACACGAGGCCGGCAGCCTCAAGGGCCTTCAGCGCCAGCGCGACGGTCGAGCGGGCGCATGAGATCCGCTCGGCGATGCGCTCGAGTGAGGGAAAGCAGACGCCGCTGCGGCCGTTGTGGAAACCCCACACCAGCGCCTTAAGGACGTCGAACGCCTTCGCCGTGATCGCGCCATAGGCCTTGCCGGCTTGCGTCCGGCGCATCAGCAGGCGGGCGCGCTGCGTAATGCGCAATTTCGCGTTGCGGTCCAGCGCGCGCGGGCGGCCTTCGCCAAATAGCTTCTCACGTCGCGGGCGGGCCGTCGCCGCGGTCTCGGCTTTAGTGAACATGGCTTCTCCGTTCGATCTGAGGACGTCAGACCGCCAGAGGCGAACAGATTTTCGGCAAAGCCTCGCCGTTCCCCGTCCAAAGGGGCTTGAAATCTTCGACGATTTGGGAGAAGATCGTTGTTGCTGATGCAACGATCTCTCTCCCGCTTGCCGGGAACCGGCCCGCCCTCGTGGCGGGTTTCGTGTTTCTGGGCTTGGCGAACCTCACCGATTCGCGCGCGGAATTGCGTCGCGAGATTGCGAATCCTGCCCTGATTTTTGTGTTTCGTCGAGAGGCCGCGTCGCGCCGACGGCTATTCGGTCAAGCGCGCATAGGCCGCCGCTACGATCGGTTCACAGCTTCGCCGACGTCCAGGCGCCGCCGTTGCGGCTCGACGCCACCGCCGCCTCGACGAAGGCTAAGCCCAGCGCGCCGTCGCGAACGGTCGGCGTCAGCGCCGCATAGGGCCTCGCGGCGCGGCCCTGCCGGCGCGCGGCGACGAGCTCGGCGGCGCCGAGATAGAGATTGGCGAAGCCCTCGATATAGCCTTCGGGGTGGCCGCCCGGCATGCGCGAGGCCTCGACCGCGTCGGCGCTGTTGGCGGGGCCGCCGCGACGCAACAGCCGCATCGGCTCGCCATAGGGCGTGAAGCGCAGCCACTCCGGCTCCTCGCCGCACCATTCCAGCCCCGCCTTGGTCCCGTAGACCCTGAGGCTGAGGTTGTTGAGATTGCCGACGGCGACCTGGCTCGCCAGCAGCGCGCCGCGCGCGCCGTTGCCGAAGCGCAGCAGCACATGGGCGTTGTCGTCGAGCCGGCGGCCGGGGACGAAGGTCGTGAGATCGGCGGAGACGGCGTCGAGTTCGAGCCCGGTGACGAACAAAGCGAGATTATGCGCGTGCACGCCGATGTCGGCGAGACAGGCGGACGCCCCGGCGCGGGCGGGGTCGGTGCGCCACTCGGCCTGCTTCTGGCCGTCGGCGTCGATGGCGTGGGTCAACCAGTCCTGGATATAGGCGGCGTGGACGACGCGCAGTTCGCCCAGGTCGCCGGCGGCGATCGTCTCGCGCGCCTGCCGCACCATAGGATAGCCGGTGTTGTTGAGCGTCACCGCGAAGGCGAGTCGTTTGGCCTCAGCCAGCGCGACGAGCTCGCGCGCTTGCGCCAGCGTCGCCGACAGCGGCTTGTCGCAGATCACGTCGATATCGGCCTGCAGGAAGGCCTTGGCGACGGGATAGTGCAGATGATTGGGCGTGACGATGACGACCGCCTCGATCCCGTCTGGCCGCGCCGCCTCCGCGCGCGCCATCTCGCGGAAATCGGCGTAGGCGCGATCCGGCGCGAGGCGGAGATCGGCGGCGGAGGCGCGCGCGTTCTCGGCGTTGGACGACAGCGCCCCGGCGACGAGTTCGAACGCGTCGTCGAGCCGCATCGCCATGCGATGCACGGCGCCGATGAAGGCGTCGCGGCCGCCGCCGACCATGCCGACGCGCAGGCGCGGGCCGAGGCTCTGACTGGCGCTCGCGTGGACCATCAGGCCTTGACGCCCAGCAGTTTAAGGTTGGTCGCGCGGTCGGCGCCGGTCGCGGCGAAATCGTCGAACGCGCGGTCGGTCACCTCGATGATGTGATCGGCGATGAACTTGGCGCCGTTGCGCGCGGCGACTTCCGGATGCTCCAGGCAGCATTCCCACTCGTAGACCGCCCAGCCCGCGAAATCATAGGCGGCGAGCTTGGAGAAGATCGCCTTGAAATTGACCTGCCCCGCCCCGAGCGAGCGGTCGCGCGCGGCGCGCTCCAACCAGCCCTTGTAGCCGCCATAGACGCCCTGTTTCGCCGTCGGGTTGAACTCGGCGTCCTTGACGTGGAACATCTTGATGCGGTCGCGGTAGACGTCGATGAAGCCGAGATAGTCCATGCCCTGCTTGATGAAGTGGCTCGCGTCGTAGTTGACGTTGCAGCGGCGATGACCGCCGACCGCGTCGAGGAACATGTCGAAAGAATCGCCGTCGAACACGTCCTCGCTGGGGTGAATCTCGAAGCAGAGATCGACGCCGTTGTTCTCGTACTCGTCGAGGATCGGCCTCCAGCGCCGGCCCTGCTCGGCGAAGCATTCCTCGATGAGGCCCGCGGGGCGCTGCGGGTAGGGATAGAAATACGGCCAGGCCAGCGAGCCGGTGAAGCTCACATGTTCGGTCAGGCCGAGGCGGCGCGAGACCTTGGCCGCCTTGCGCACCTGATCTGCGGCCCACAGGCGGCGCTTCTCGGGATCGCCGCGCACGGGCGCGGGACACTGGCCGTCGAACATCGCGTCATAGGCGGGATGCACGGACACCATCTGGCCCTGGAAATGCGTCGAGAGTTCGCTGATCTCGACGCCGATATCCTTGAGCTGGCCCTTGATCTCGTCGCAATAGGTCTGGCTCTCATAGGCCTTGTCGAGATCGAACAGGCGACGGTCCCAGCTCGGGATCTGGACGGCCTTGTAGCCGTAATCTTTCGCCCATTTGGCGATCGACGGCAGCGCATTGTGCGGCGCGGTGTCGAGCGCGAACTGAGCGAGAAACAGTCCCGGCCCTTTGATCTTCCGCATCTTCGGCGCCCTCCCGGCCCCGCGCGTTTCGCGCAGGGAATATTTATATCGTTTGCGTTATATTCGTATGTTTCTTCCCCTTGTCAATCCGGCGGCGCGGCTGTTCTCTGGGCGCTGGATAGACCTGTGTTGCAGAATTTGACATTCGGAAATTTCGATCCAGACTTGCCGCCAACCAGACTTGCCGTCCATCCGGGGCGCGCTTTATCTGCTCGCGCCGGAGGAGCCGATGACGGGAGCGCTCATCAACCGGGAGCCATTCGCGATCGGAGCGTTCGGATGACGCGGCTGGCGCCCGAAACCCTGCCGCGTCTGCCCGCCGCCGTGCGCCGGCCCGCCTATGCGCGCGAGCGTCTGCAGATCGGCCACGTCCATATCGGCGTCGGCGCGTTTCACCGCTGCCACCAGCTCGATTTCGTCGACGACATGCTGGAGGCGCGCTTCGGGCCCTGGGGCGTCCTCGGGATCAACCTGCGCCGACCCTGGATCGCGCCGGCGCTGAAGCGCCAGGACTGGCTTTACACCCGCACGCTGCGCGACGGTACACGCGCCGAAACCCGCGCGATCGGCGCCTTGCGCGGCGTGATCGAGGGCGACGACGCGGCGGCGGCGGACGCGGCGGCGCAAGCGCTGGCGGCGCCCGCCGTGCAGGTCGTCACCCTGACGATCACGGAGAAGGGCTACGGCCTCACGCCGGCGAGCGGCGCGCTCGACGAGACCAACCCCGACGTCGCCGCCGATCTCGCCGGCGCCTCGCCGCCGCGCGGCGCGCTGGGGCTGCTGGCGCTGGGGCTGGAGCGGCGGGCGCGGGGCGGCGCGGGTCCGCTGACGCTCATCAGTTGCGACAACATCCCCGCCAACGGCCGCCGCCTGCGCGCCGCGCTGCTCGCCCTGATCGCCGCGACGCGGCCCGCGCTGATCGGCTGGATCGAGGCGAATGTCGCGTTTCCCAATACGATGGTCGACCGCATCGTCCCCGCGCCGCAGGCCGCCGACATCGACGCGCTCGCGGCGACGCTGGGACTTCGCGACGAAGCCGCGGTCTTCGGCGAGCCGTTCCGGCAATGGGTGATCGAGGATCGCTTCGCCGGCGCGCGCCCGCCCTGGGACCTCGCCGGCGTGGAGTTCGTCGCCGACGCGGAGCCTTACGAGCGGATCAAGATGCGCGTGCTCAACGCCGCGCAATCGACGCTGTCGCACTGGGGCGCGCTGGTCGGGCATGAGTTCAGCTGGCAGGCGGCGACGGACGGCGCGCTGTCGGATCTCACCGAGCGCATGCTGGCGCGCGAGACGCTGCCGACCCTGCCGGAGGTCGAGGGGATGGGACAGCAAACCTATCTCGCCGCCTCGCTCGCGCGCATCCGCAACCCCGCGATCCGCCATCGCTGCCACCAGATCGGCACGGACGGTTCGCAGAAGATCGCGCAACGGCTGCTCGCGCCGTTGCGGGCGCGGCGGGCGCGCGGCGAGCCCGCGCACGACCTCGAATGCGCCGTCGCCGGCTGGATCGCCTATGTCGCGGCGGGCGCCCGGCGCTACGGCGCGCGCTGGGCGCCCGACGACCCGCTGGCCGGCCTCGTCATCGCGCGCGCCGAGAGCGCGGCCGGCTTCACCGAGCTGGCGAGGGCCACGCTCGCCATCGCCGACATATTCGGCGACGATCTCGCCGAGGCCGGCCTCGCCGCTGGGGTCGCCGTCCATCTCGAAGGATTGCTGGGGCCCGACCCGCATGGCTACATCCGCGACACGCTCGCGCGACAATAGCGACCTCGTGAAGCCGGGCTCGTCGAGCCCGATTGAGACAAGACCGCTCGCGGTCGACGTCTTTTTGGGCGCAGGCCGCTTCCGGCCGCGCTTGCAAGCTCCCGAACGTGGGCGTAGTTTCCTGACATAAATCAAGAATTCGTCCCGACAACAGGGACGGAAGCGGGAGGACGACATGAAGCGCAACGGGATTCTGACGGGGTGGGTCAGCGGCTTGGGCCTAGCCTGCGCCGCTTTCGCCGCTCAGGCGACGGAGGAGATCAAGGGCGCCGGCGGCGGCGCGGCGGCGATGACGGCGACGCCGAGCGCCGTCACCCAGACCATGCACGACAACGCCGCCAAGGACGGGCAGAATTTCCTGCAGACCAACGGCAATTACGGGCAGAGCCGCTTCTATCCCGCCGCCGAGATCAACGCGCAGAACGTCGCGCGGCTGCATCCGGCCTGGGTCTTCCAGACCGACGTGCTCGACTCGATGGAGACCTCGCCGATCATCGTCAACGGCGTCATGTATGTGACGACCTCGTTCGACCACGTCTATGCGCTCGACGCCCGGACGGGCCAGCAGATCTGGGAATACAAACACAAGATGGGCCCGATCACGACCTATTGCTGCGGTCCCAACAATCGCGGCGTCGCGGTGATGGGCGACAAGGTCTATCTGGCGACGCTCGATAGCAAACTCGTCGCGCTCGACGCCAAGACCGGCGGCGTCAAATGGGCCAAGGAGATCGCCGACCCCGAAGCCGGCTATTCGGAGACGATGGCGCCCACCGCGGTCAAGGGGCTCATACTGGTCGGCACCAACGGCGGCGAATACGGCATCCGCGGCTTCCTCAAGGCGTTCGATTCCGAGAGCGGCGAGGTGAAATGGACCTTCAACACGACGCCCGAGAACTCTCAAGGGATCTGGGCGACCAAGGACGCCACCGGCCGCGACATGCATCGCGACATCGCGGCCGAGAAGGCGGCCTACAGCAAGAACGGCGATCCCTATAAGACGCTCGGCGGCGGCGTGTGGCAGAACCCGTCGATCGATCTTTCGACCAACCGCGCCTATTTCGTCGTCGGCAATCCCTCGCCCGATCTCGACGGCGCGATCCGCCCCGGCGACAATCTCTACACGGACTCGCTGGTCTCGGTGGATCTCGACACCGGCAAATATGTCTGCCACTTCCAGTATATCGCGCATGACGTCTGGGATCTCGACGCGGTGTCGCCGACTGTGTTGGCGGAAGCCGCCGGCAAGGACGGCGCGGCGACGAAGGTCGTCATGCACGCCGGCAAGACCGGGCATCTCTACGTCAACGACGCCAAGGATTGCAGCCTGATCCGCTTCTCGGAGGCGATGATCCCGCAGGAGAACATGTGGGTGCTGCCGACCAAGGACGGCGCGCGCATGCTGCCCGGCGCCAACGGCGGCGTCGAATGGTCGCCGATCGCCACCGACCCCGGCAAACATCTGGCCTTCGCGCTGAACCTGCATCAGCCGATGACCTATCACGTCGATTCCTCGCCCTACCCCGACGGCAAGCTGTGGCTCGGCGGCGCGTTCAAGATCATCCCGAGCGAGGAGCAATGGGGCCAGTTCGTCGCGGTCGACTACAACACCGGCAAGGTCGCGTGGAAGGTCAAGACGCCGCAGCCGATGATCGGCGGCGCGCTCGCCACCGCAGGCGGGATCGTGTTCGCGGGCGAGGCCAACGGCGATTTCAAGGCCTATGACTCGGCGAGCGGCAAGATCCTGTGGTCGTTCAACGCCGGCGCCGGCGTCAACGCGCCGCCTTCGTCCTACGTCGTCGACGGCAAGCAATATGTCGTCGTCGGCGCCGGCGGCAATGCGCAGATCGACTCCAAGCGCGGCAACGCGATCGTCGCCTTCACCGTCGATTGAGCTTGCGCTTATGAGGAAGCCGGGGCTGGCGTTCGCGCCAGCCTCTTTGTTTCTAGTCAGGGACGGGCGAGGCGCGATGCGGCGCGGGTGGATGGCGTTGGCGGCGATGGGATTGGCTTCAGGCGCCGCACGCGCCGACGATATCGCGCAAAAAGCGGCGGTCTGCACGGCCTGTCACGGCGAGACCGGCGTGCCCATCGACAAGGCCATTCCCGTGCTGTGGGGGCAGAACGAGGGCTACATCTATATCGAGCTGCGCGACATGAAGAAGGGCGCACGCAAGAACGATCAGATGAGCCAGGTGGTCAACGAGCTGAGCCGCGACGACATGCTGGCGCTGGCGGCTTATTTCGCGGCCAAGCCGTGGACCAACCTCAACCAGCCGCGCGCCGCGTCTGCCGAGCAGACGCAGTTCGACTCTATGGCCAGATCCGCCGGTTGCGTGGGCTGCCATCAGGAGGGCTACAAGGGCGCCGGCACGCAGCCGCGACTGGCGGGACAGTCCGTCGCCTATCTCGAAAAGACGATGCTCGATTTCCGCTCCGGCGCGCGCACTAACAACGCCTGGATGAAGGATCTGCTGCAGACCTATTCGCCCGCCGACATTCTTGAGATGGCGCGCGTCCTGGCGGGCCTGTGATGCGTCGGCTTGCGCTGGCGCTATGCGCCCTCGCCGCGCCGGCGCTGGCTCAGGAGCCGCCGAGCCGCGCGGTCTGCGACGAGTTCGCGGCGCAGGTTCAAGGCGAACTCGTCAGAGAGCCGGATGCGCTGGAGATCAACAACCTGCTGTTTCAGGCCGCCCGCAAGGGCTGCGCGGCGTCGCTGCCGCGTCTGCTGCAGGCGGGCGCGTCGCGGCTTGCGCGCAACCGCGAGGGCGCCACGGCGTTGGCGATCGCGGCCAGGGCCGGACGCGCCGAGATCGTCAAGCTGTTGCTGGCTGGCGCCGCGCCCTCCGAGCGGCGCCAGCTCGACATGCCCGACATCGGCGGCTCGACGCCGCTGATGCTGGCGATCCACGCCGGGCGCGCCGGCGTCGCCGGGACGCTGCTGGAGGCGGGCGCCGACGTCGACGCCGCGAACGCGCAAGGGCAGACGCCGCTCTCCGAGGCCGCCTACGCCGCGGACGAGGCGACCGGCGCCCTGCTGCTGTCCCGGGGCGCCAAAGCCGATACGGTCGACCGCTCCGGCAAGGCGCCGATCTGCTACGCGGCGGCGCGCGGGGCGGCGCGGCTGGTTGCGCTCATGCTGGACGCCGGCGTCGACGTGAACGCGGCCTACGGCCACGGGCTCACGGCGGCGATGTGGGCGGCGGGCTTCTCCGACCTGACGGCGACGGCCGACGCCGTCGCGACGCTGAAGCTCATCATTGCGCGCGGCGCCAAGCTCGACAGCGTCGACGACCGCGGTCGCAGCGCGCTGATGATCGCGGCGGCGCTGAACCGTTTCGAGACCGCGCGGGCGTTGCGCGACGCCGGCGCCGATCTTGGCCTGCGCGATGCGTCGGGGCGAACCGCCGCGGAGCTGGCGGCGACCGACGAGATCAGGGACTTGCTGAAGTGAGCTGGCGCGCGCCGTCGCTACAATGTAATTACATAAGCTACTCAATGTACGTACAATGTGCGTCGTCACCTCGCCAGTTTCTCCGCGGCGGCGACGTGAAGCCACGCGGTCCGGCTGATGCCCTGCTTCTTCGCCGCCTGGTCGATCTGGCGCAGAAGCTCGGCGTCCCAGCGCGAATTGACCACGGTCTTTCCCGTGGGGGCCGCCGCCGGCGCGCGCGCTCCTGCGATAAAGGCTTCGGCCCGCTCGTCGTTACCGGGCTTGGCCGCGCCGGCCCGCGCGGCGGGCGCCATCTTGATAGTCATCGCCTACCTCTTGTGCGTACAACGCATCCACGATGGATAGAAGTTCCTCGACCGCCTTGGCGTCACGCGGAGTCTGCTCGGTCACGCAGAGGCCGCCGCTGAAGGCGTTGGGGAACGCCTTGCGCCGGACGATGGCGAGCGGCAGCGGCGTAATCCCCGGCATGGCTTTCAGCGCCGCGAACGCGTCGGCGTTGTCGTGACCCTGGGCGTCGGCCATGTTGAGAAACGAATAGGCGCGCAGCCCCTCGTTGAGGTCGCGCGCCTCCGAGACGAGCTCGGCGATCTTCGCGCCGGCCCAGAGATCGACGCTGCGCGGAACGAACGGGATCGCGATCCCGTCGGCGACGGTCAGCGCGGCCCTGAGGCTGCCGGTGTCGCGGCCGCCGACGTCGATGACGATCTCCTCGTACTTTTCCCGCAGCGCCTTCATCTGCTGGCGGATCGCCGCGCCGTAGAGCTGCACCGTCGCGAAGGCCGCGGCGCCGGGCGCGTCGGCGCGGATCTCAGCGAACGTGGCGGCGCTGCCCTGATCGTCGGCGTCGATCAGCAGGACGTCGCGTCCGCGCTGCGCCAGGACCGCGGCGATCGAGGCGGCGACAAGCGTCTTGCCGACCCCGCCCTTGATATGGGCCACGCAAAGAATCATGAGAACATCGGGTGGCTATTGACCCCTCAATGTATACACATTGCGGGGTCAATGTCTACCTAGCCTAGGAGACGGTCGTGTCGCCGGTTACTCGCGTCCCAGGCTTCGCCGGAGCACGCCGCCCAGGGCCCCGCGCAGGTCGGCCTGCAGCGGCACATTGCTGTTGGGGCGACCGTAGAGGGAGACGAGCAGCGCCCGCCGCTTGTCCTCGGGAAGCGCGAGGCTGATCAGCGCCTCGCGACCGCGTCGCCGGGCGACGTGGCCGCGCAGCCGGCCCATGCCCTCGACCGCAAGCGCCACCGCCGTCCCGACAGGAAGGCCGCGCTCGCGCCGATCCACCCTCACGCTGGCGTCGACGGTCGAAAGCCGCCGCACCTGACAGGCGATCTCCATGCCGGGGGCCGCCAGACGCCCCGGATGGTCGGTCTCGAACAGTTCCTCCCGGTGCAGGCGCGGCCGCTCGAAGCAGACCAGGCAGGCGACGCCCGACAGCAGCGCCGATATCCCCGCCCAGGCCAGATTGAGCATGTCGACCGGCGTCGGCGCGGTCGCCGCATAGGGGCCGATCAGCGCCCAGGCGATGGCCCCGAGCGAGATCGCGGTGAGCCCGCCGAATATGCGCAGCATGTCCCAGCGCACGATCGTGCGGGAACGGTCGCCGCCCTTGTCGGTCACCTTGAACGGGCGTCCGAACGGCCGATAGCAGCAGGTGATGAGCGTCCAGGTGATCGCGACGGCCGTCACCATGTGGGTCACCTCCATGAAGATCGGCAGCGTTCGCCGGCGCGACACCCAGCTGCTGTAGCCGTAGAAGGCGATCAGAGCCGGCCCGGCGCGGCGCAGAAAGGCGACATAATCGGCCTCGAAAGCTGGAACGTCGAAGAACCAGTAGACGGCGGGCGCCAGCAGCATCAGCACGATGAAAGGCTTGCACAGCCAGTTGAGCAGCCCGTGCAGATATTGCAGCCGCTGCACGAGCGTGAGGCCGGCGCCGGTGAAGGGACCGTCCTTGAGCAGCGCGACCTGAATGGTGCCCAGGCACCAGCGCGCGCGCTGAGTGACATATTCGGGCAGACCCTCGGCGGCGAGGCCGACGCTGAGCCGCTCGTTGAGCCAGCGCGTCACATAGCCGTGGCGCAGCATCGTGTAGGTGAGATTGATGTCCTCCGACACGGCCTCGTGCGGGAAGCCGCCGATCTCCTCCAGCCGGTCGCGCCGCACCAGAAACGTCGTGCCGACGCAGAACGCCGAATCCCAGGCGTCCTTGGCGGGCTGGAACACGTCGAAGAAGATGCGCTGGTCGTCGACCCACGCCTTCGACGCCATCAGATTGTGCTGGATCGGGTCGGCGTTGAAATAGAGCTGCGGCGTCTGGATCACGCCGACGCTGGCGTCGCCGAACAGCCCGACGGTGCGCTTCAGGAGATGGGTGTGCGGCGCGAAGTCGGCGTCGAGCACGAGAATAATCGGCGCCGCGTCCGGGCCGGCGGTCGCGCGCAATCCGTTGTTGAGGTTGCCGGCCTTGGCGTGTTCGTTCGTGGGGCGCGTGACATAGTTGACGCCGACCTCGGCGCAATAGTCGCTGAGCCACGCGCGCCGGGTGTCGTCGAGCACGAAAACCCGCACGCCGGGATAGTCCATCGCCTGGGATAGCAGCACCGACTTTTCCAGCACGTCGAGCGGCTCGTTGTAGGTGCAGATGAACACGTCGACGGCGGGCCAGACGCCCGCGCTTTCGAGCGCCGCCTCGGCGGCGTCGGCCTCTGCGGAATGGTCGGCGGAGCGCAGCAGGATCACGATCGACATCAGGGTGTAGAGGATCGCGACGGCCTCGAAAGCCAGGTAGACGTGCTGCCACAGGCCGCCGAACGAAACCTCCCAGCGCGGCAGCGTGTCGGTCCAACGCCAATACGCATAGCTCGAGATCAGCGTCGCGGTCAGGCCGCCGAAAATCCAGCGGTCGGGCGCGCGGGCGGGATCGAGGCCGCGCGACAGAGCGTAAACCGCGAGCCACACGCCGACGTCGATGGCGACAGCCGTCGCGGCGTCCGGATAGGCGTTGAACATGGTCAGCCGACCTTCTTGCCCGTGAACGGGTTCCAGCCATTGGCCGCCAGCGCCGCCCAGGCGGTGGCGCCGAGGTGGGGACGGTGGAAATATTCGAACGCGCCGCCGCCCGGCGCCTCGACCTGCAATCCCGTCGCCACTTCGCCGGCGCTCGTCGCAAACAGCAGTCCCGAGGGCGACGCCTGCGCCGGCAGACCCTTCAGCAGGCCGTCGGCCCCGGCGTCGTCGCCCGCCGCCCGGAAGGCGAGCGCGGCTTGCGCGGTTCCCTCGGTCCAGCGGTTCGCGCCGAGGCCGGCGAAGCTCATGCCGTCGCCTTTTCGCAGATGCGCGTCGGCGAACCCGAGCGCGCCGCGCCATTCCGCCGGCGCGTCGGGAACGCCGAGGATCGGCCAGACCTGGACGTCGAGCGACAGTTGGTCGGCCTCCGCGTCCGACCCGTCGGGCTTGCTCCCGATGAGGAAGAACTTGCGGTCGGGCCGGAAGCGCGAGGCGACAAAAGCCTTCGCCCGCTCCGCCATGCGCTGCTCGGCGGGGTCGCCGGTCAGCCGGTGCGCCCAGGACGCCGCCGCGGCGACGTCGATATTGTGTTCCGTCGATTTCCAGCTCCAGCGGGTCTGCCGCTCGTCGAAGCCCGAGACGCCGCCGCTGAAGCCCGGCTGGCCAGGCGCGTCGGGGGTATGCGCGTCGGGGGTTTGCGCGTCGATCCAGGCCAGCAGCCGCGCGGCCGTCGTCAGATATCTGGCGTCGTCGGTCGCGCCATGCGCGTTGAGCAGCGCCAGAGCCACCCAGGCGACATTGCCGGTGGAGGCGCCGTCCTGATAGGCGTCCTCGTCCCAGCGGTTGGCGCCGGCGTCCCACCAGCCGGGGAGCCTGACGGGCGCTGGCGTCGCGGCGCCGGCGCGATAGGCGTTGCGGATGCGGCCGTCGTCGAAAGTCCGGTCGTGCGAGGTCGCGAACACGAAAGCGTCGGCGATGCGCCGCGCGCGGGTCGCGTCGCCGCAGGAGATCAGCGCAATCGCGGCGAGCGCGTTGTCGTAGGAAAACGCCGAGCTTCGCAAAGCTTGCGGAACCGCGGCTTCGGACGGCCCGGGCCGATAGCTCGCGACGAAAACCGGCCCGCTTCCCGGCGCCGCCGCATCGACCGCGCGGCCGAGCGCCTCGCAATAGGCCCGACCTTCTTCCGCCGCGTGGGCGAGGGGGGAGGCGGCGCAGCAGGCGGCGGCGAGAAACATCGCCCCGAGCCGCTTCAGCGCCCGCCTCACCGCGAACGCCGCCGCGCGCCGCGGGGTTCGGGCGCCGCGTCGGCGCTGCCGACGACCGTCTCTTCGAGCGACGTCCAGGCCGTCGAGGCGGTCGTCCGGACCGCGCGCGCGGCGCGGTTCAATCCCGCGCCGGCGCTGCGCCACAATACGGAGGTGGAGGGCGCCCAGCCCGCCGCATCCGTGATGGTGACCCAACGGCCGATGTCGCAGAGCTCGCCGCCCGTGGCGGAGACGCGACGCAGCGGGCGATCGGGCTTGACCAGGACGTAGAGTTCGCGGCGCTCGGTCTGCGGGAACGGCAGGGCATAGGTCTCGTCGACCTTATCGCTGGTCTTGGGAAGGACTTCCGTCACGGTCCCGTCGCTGACGCCGCTCGACCCGGCGTCGATCGTCACCCGCGTCCCCGGCGTCATGTTGGTCCCCTGGCGATAGGAGAAGATCGCGACCACGAAAGCGGCGCGGCAATCCACCATGCGGGCGAGCGTGTCGCCGGCGGCGACATGGCGGCCGGCGGAGGCGCCGACATAGATCACCTCGCCGGGACCAGGGACCTGGACGTTCGAGCGCTCCAGACTCGCCAGCCGCGTGCGTTCGGCGTCGCGCAGCCCGATCTGGTTCTGCAGCGCCGAGGACACCTGCGTCTCCTCGATGGCGAGACGCTGGACGTCGAACTCCATGTCGCGCTTCTTCTGGATCGTCGCGGCGAGGTCATGCACGTCGTCGCCGACGAAAATTCCCTTGCGCGCGCTGTCGAGCTGCGCCTGCTTTTCCGCGAGCTTGGCGTCGGCGCTCTGCTGTTCGAACTGCGCCCCGGCGAGCTGCTGAGTGGCGTTGCGCACCAGTTCGGGCGAGGCGACGCCACGCGCGACCATGTCGGTGTGATGGTCGACGATCTGCCTTTTCTCCTCGGCCACCGCGCCCGCCGCGCCGACCTGCCCCCTCAACTCGACGATCTGCTGCTCGTAGCGGGCCTCGGTGATGGCCGTCTGCCGGGCGATCTGGTCGCCGAGCGTATGGATATATTGCTCGTCGCTGCTGCGCCGGGCGCGGATCGCCTGCAGATTTTCCGCGGTGTCGTCCTGCTTGCCTTCCAGCGCGATCAGCGTCGCGCGGTCGACGCGGCTGTTGACGATCTCGGCGACCTGGCTGTGCGGATCGAGGGCGGCGCCGGGCGCGGCCTTCAGCGACGTGACCTCGCCGTCGATGGGGGCGGTCAGCAATGTGACCGGCGCATCGATGACCGCGCGATCCGACTGATCCGCGACGAGGGGAGGCAGCGCGGCCGTCAGCACCAGCGCCGCGAGCGACCCGGAGACGGTCAAGGCGATGGCGCGTCTGAGAAAAGTCCATCCGCTCCGGCCGGCGGACCCGGGACGTCCTTGGCCGAGATCCGGCTTCGCCGGGGCGGCTAGTTTGGCGTCTATGTTCATTTGTCGTTCCTGGACGCGACAGTCGCGCCTTTAGAGCGAGCGTTTCCCGGTGTTTTTTGTCGCTAAAAGCTCGTGAACGCTGGGGCTACGATCTGGAACTCGCTGCCAAACGCTTGAATTCGAGCTTTGTTGCGCTGCAGCATAAAACTTGTGCAAAGCGATACACGATGCGCCATCGCAACCGAAGGGATGCGCGCTAAGCGTGCGATCCGACGGCGCGAGTTTGAGATTCTCCGCCGGAGAATCATCAATCTTATCCTTGGGGTTGGCAATTTTGGACCCTCCCCCTCCCCCCCTGGGGGTATGGGCGATCCAGGCCTTCCACTCGCGCGACATGATCCTGATGACGTTGGGCAGGCTCGGCGCGCCGTGGCGGCGACGCTCGGTAACCCGCAAAAGCCCGTCGCCGGCGGCGAGGTTGATCCCGTCGCGCGCCGTGGTGACGCCGACGCCGGCTCGCGCGGCGATCTCGCCGAGCGACAACTCGCACCATCCGCGCTTGCGCACCTCGTCGGCGACGATGCGCAACGCGGCGAGCTTGCCGACGGTGAAGCCGGCGGCGAGGGCGGGCGGCATCGGGCCGCTGTAGGCGAGCCGGCGGCGACGAGCGAGCGAGGCGGCGCGGTCGGGCGATACGCAACGGCGCCTGCGGGCGCGGAACATCGAGACCGCCCCTAGTCGGACGCCCGGCGCGCGCGCCTCCTTGGGCTTGATCCGCCGGCGCGCCTCTTCGATCTGCGCCGAGACGCTCGCGGCGTCGCTGTCGCTAATCTCGCCGGCGCCGTAGGCGCGCCAGAAAACGAGGGCGATCTCCTCGACAAGCGTCAGGTCTCGGGCGCCGTCGAGCGCCGCAGCGAATTCCATCTTGAACATAGGACTCCATCCGGTCTGAGGGCGTCAGACCGCCAGAGGCCGAGTCGATTTCGGCAAAGCTCCGCCGTCGCCAGAAAAGGCTTGCAGCGACTCGAATTTTGGGAGAGTATCGACGTTGCTAGACGTTCGATATTTCTCCCGCTTGCCGGGAACCGACCCCGCCCTCGTGGCGGGTTTCGTGTTTCTGGGGCTTGCGCTCCACGAATCGGCGACGCGGAATTGCGTCGCTTAACCGTCAAGCTACGCCCGTTTTCATAGAGTCGTCGAGAGGCGGATTTCTCAGTTCAAGCCGCTTGGAGCGTTGCGCCGTCGATAGCCGGGCCTCAGTCTGCGCGCCCTCGCCGCCACAGTTAGCGGCTCGTCGGTTGAAATGTATTTCAGTCGACTTTAGTAAAGACGCGCAAAATCGATGCTATCGTAGTTGCAACGCCCGTTCGAGATCAGCGCGAATACGGTCGCCTCAGCGCGGTTAATATGCATTTTTCGGATAACGAAAGTGGAGTAGCTGTCAAACGTCGTGTAGGCCACCGGTAACTCGCCCGTCACGCCCAATCGAGTCAAGTAAGATATAGACATCGACGCTGCGAGCTTATCGAGCATCGCTTCGCTCCAACCAAACGGGTCTATGGCGGTCATGGTAAAGGCGCAGGGGCCTTGGCGCGCATTGAGGCCGAACCGGCCTCTCAACTCCGACATCGCAACGATAGACACGTCAAAGCCGAGCCTGACGAGAAGCTCATTGGCGTTGGATAGAGCCGTCAGGTCGCGTATTTGAGCCGTCGGGCCTTTGAGTCGAACCCCGCTCAGCAGCGACCGGACATTAAGGCAGACTGAGCTGACGAGAATCAGCGCCAACAGGACCCTGATCGCGGTCGACGAAACCCGGCTCACGACGCACCGCCTTAGCTGCGAGGCCAAATATCAGAACGATATAAATCCACCCTACGATCGTCGAGCCGACCGCGCCGTGGATAAGCTCGTATTGCGTCGGAAAGAACCCGATCAGAGATATGCGGATCGTATTGACGCCGACTATGGCGAGAATGATGCCGACGCACCAGACGATCAGCCGGAGCGAACAACTGATGTCGTAATAGCAGAGCACCATCAGCCAACCCAGATAAGACAGCGAGATGTTGGCGAAGGACGAGCACGGCCCCAATATTTGCAGATAGCCGGAGCCCCCGGGGATGGCCACGAGGTTTCCATATCGCTCGGTTTGCGTCAATGCGGCGACCAGCATGGCGTCGAGCGTCAGGATATAGTGCGAGAACACCGAGAAGATCATTTTGGTCCAGAACATCGGCGCCGTGACGCTCACGAGCAGAATGCCGGCCTTGCGTTGATCTCGGTCGCCGCCGGCGGTCAACCAGGCGCCGGCGCCGACGATCATGACGGCGAACCATCCGACATATTCGATGGGCGCCGCCGCAATGACGGTGGCCGCGGCCACGATCGCCACATCGCGCCCGTCGACGTCGGCGCCCTCGTCCGTCCCCGCGAATAGCAGCGAAAGCGCCCAATAGAACAGCGCCCAGACAATGACGCTGACATTGAAGGTGGTCGCGACGGCGCCGACGGGATCGTAGACATCGAAAGCGAAGACGACATATCGCGCCATGACGTTGAGAATCGCGATCGCGGCGCCCCAAAAATAGAGTTCCCGTCGCTTCATGTCGTGTCCGAACATTCTAGGGGCGCGCGCATCCGGTAATATAACGGCTTTCGGCCCGGCGCGCGATGCGTCATTGTTGTCGCAGACGTCGTCGCGACGCTTGCAATCTTGCGGCAAGCCGCTAATACCCGCTTCACGTTCAGGCAACGCCCGCTTTCGGACGTCCTTGCGGGCGCCATCCGTGCTAAGCAAAATACGTTTCAAAAGCTCCAGTTATTTTTCCGACCGTCGGGCCGGCTGCAACTCTCAAATGCTGATACTTCATATCATAGCGTCAGTCGATCCCCGACACGGCGGCCCCATCGAAGGCGTGTTGCAGCAGGCCGCCAACAGGTCGACCGAGAAATTCTCGTCTCACATCGTGTCCCTCGACGCGCCGGACGAGCCGTTTGTCGACGCCTGCCCGGTCAAGACATTCGCGCTGGGCAGGCCGGGGCGGCTGAAGCCGTCGGGCTGGCGGGCGAAACTACCTTGGGTGAAGTACGGCTATCAGCCGAAGGTCGTTCCCTGGTTGCGGGCGAATGCCGCAAACTACGACGTGGTGGTCGTCAACGGCCTCTGGAATTACGCGACAATGGCGGCGCGCCGCGCGCTCGTCGGCGGGCGCACGCCCTATGTCGTATTCACGCACGGCATGCTCGACCCCTGGTTCAAGACGACCTATCCGTTGAAGTCGGCTCTGAAGCAGATCTTCTGGCTCATCTGCGAGGGGCCGCTGCTCAACAACGCCGGCGCCGTCCTGTTTACGACCGAGGACGAGCGGGTCGTGTCGCGCGACGCCTTCTGGCCCTATCGTCTGCGCGAGCGCGTCGTCGCTTACGGCGCCGCCGATGTCGCAGGCGACGCAGCCGCGCAACAGGCGGCTTTCCGGGCGGCGCTGCCGCCGCTCGGCTCGCGCCGCTATCTGCTCTACCTGAGCCGCATTCATCCCAAGAAAGGCGTCGACCTGCTGATCGACGCCTTCGCCGGCGAAGCGTCCGGCGCGTCCGATCTCGACCTCGTCGTCGCCGGACCCGATCAGGTCGGCTGGCGGCGACAGCTCGAGGCGCGCGCGGAGGCGCTTGGCGTCGCTTCGCGCATCCATTGGCCGGGCATGGTTGTGGGCGACGTCAAATTGGGCGCCTACCGCGGCTGCGAGGCGTTTGTGCTGCCGTCGCATCAGGAGAACTTCGGCATCGTGGTGGCGGAGGCGATGGCTGCGGGCAAGCCCGTGCTGATCAGCAACAAGGTGCAGATCTGGCGCGAGGTCGAGGCGAGCGGCGGCGGCTTCGCCGAACCCGACGATTCCGGCGGGACCGCGCGTCTGCTTCGGCGCTTTCTTGCGCTGTCGGCGGAAGAACGCGCCGCCATGGGCGCCGCGGCGCGCGCGACGTTTCTCGACCGCTTCGAGATGAGGAAGGCGGTCGCCGTCATAAACCGCTCGCTCGAGGAGGTTTCGCATGAGCGCGCCTCTTGACGCGCGCCTCACGAACCCGCGCGAAGGCGGCGCCAGCTTCCCGCTGCGCCATCGGTTGGAGCGGGCCGCGTTCCGAACGCTGTGGTTCTTCGTCGAGGCGCTTTGCCCGCTTCCCATCCACGCCGTCCGGCGCAGCCTGTTGCGTCTGTTCGGGGCCAAATTGGCGAACACGGCCAGGGTCTGGCCCGGCGTCGAGGTCTGGTATCCGCGCCATCTCACGATGGACGAACATGCCTGCATCGGACCCGGCGCGATCTGTTATTGCATGGCGCCCGTCACGCTCGGCCGCTACGCGGTCGTATCGCAGCGCGCGCATCTGTGCGCGGGAACCCACGACATCGACGATCCCGCGTTTCAGTTGTGCGTCGCCCCGATCGTTATCGGCGCCGAGGCCTGGGTCGCGGCCGAGGCGTTCGTCGGGCCCGGCGCCGTCCTGGAGGAAGGCGCGGTGCTCGGCGCGCGGGCGGTGCTGTTCGGTCGCCTGCCGGCGTGGACGGTGGCGGGCGGCAATCCCGCCCGCAAGTTGCGTGAGCGGCGGCGCAGGGTGGCGGAGGCGGGCGAGCGACCATGAGCCCGCGGACGGCCGCGATCCTCAGCTATGACGGGAGCGCCTCTCGACCTAAGGGCCGCGATGGCGGCTAGTTTTTCGCGTTTTCGGCGTCGCTCTTCTGCCAGACGTCGACACGCTCGACCTGAAGCGGCGCCACACGGCTCGATCCCAGCACGAGCAAGTGCTTTTCTTTGTCAAAGATCGAAAACGCCCAATCCTTCCCGTCCGGCGGAGGCGTCGCATCGGCGGGTAACATCTTCCAGGTCACTTTTGTCCCGACGGGCTCGTCATCGAAAAAGTGTTGCAAATATCCCTCGCTCGTCGAACTCGCGGGCGCCCAAAGCGCTGCATATCGGTGAAAGCGTTTGAAGTCGGTCTCCGGGCTAACTTGCGCGGTAGCCAACCGGCGTCCGAGTTCATAGTCGCACAGCCAGTTGCTGCACGTCTTGCCCGCTTGTCCGTAAAAATCGTGCACGTCGACGCCGTAAGTATTCCGCGCCCCGTGAGCGAGAACGTAGCCGTACTCCAGGATGTCGAGTTCTGCGTAGTGATTATAGCCCGCGGGCTGTCCCGGCCAATGGGCCTCGCCACGGTTCAGAACCATTTCAAGCGGCTGAGTCCAGAACGACGGCCAACCCGCGGCGGTATTGCCCGCGGCGACCTGCTCGGGATCGAACGCCAAAGTCGCCTCGAAATAGCCGCCGCCGCCAAAAGCCGTCCCGACAAAGCCGCTCTGTTGATCCGCAGCCGCCGCAGCCGTTGTGACCTGCCCATTGAATTCATTGACGGTCTTTGCGGCGATCGAAGCCGAGCCGTCCCCATGCAGGCGAATTTCACCAGGCGAACGACTCAGGTGATGGAAATTCCATAGATACCAAGATTTCGACCTGGCCGGGGACGCACTCAGATCGACGTCGCTCTCAACGAATGGCGCTGAGAACGTGTGTTGGAGATAGCCGGCCGCGGCGGCGGCGGGCGGGGGAAGCCTCGTTTCCTGCGCGCCGCAAACACACGGCGCGAATGCGGGCGCTAGCAGAAAGCGAACGATAGCCCAACGGGGATGGCTGGAGCCGCAAGGCGAAGCGCCGCTGACGCTCATTTTGACAGCCCCGCCAGGGGCGCGGAAAGTCGCGGCCTTGTCACGTTTCGAGATCGAGACACCGCTCCGGCATGAATTGCGTTCGTTCGATGCGAGTATTGACTCGTGGCGGCAATCACAAAAAATGTCAGCACGGGTACACTGACCGCATCCGCCAGATAGCCCTCCAGCATCGAACTGCAAAACAATCCCCCCATGAGACCCGCGCAAGTCAAGCTCGGAACGGAGCGATAAACACAGCCGCCCATGGTTTTCATCACGATCGCGACGACGGCCGCCGTGAACAGGACAAAATAAAGCACGCCATACAATGCCCACGCCCGCAGAAACGAGTTTTCGGTCGCCGTTATGACGACAACATTTCCGACCCACGGACTGTTGCATATGAGATCATAAAGCATACCCCACGCCTGCGACCGCGTATCCGTTGTGTCGGCGCGATCGAACATTTCCCCGAAGCCCGAGAAATCGAGCAGGCTGATAAAGCTCACTGCGACGACGGCGGCGGCGGCGATGAGGGCGAACGCGAGCAGCCACGGCAGACGCGCGCGCAACCAAAGCGAGAAAAACACCGCGCTCGCCAGAAATACAAAAGCGGTTCTGGAGCCGGTCTGCTTCAGAATAACGAGCATAAGACAAAGCAGAATGACCGCTGCCGCCCGCCGCCAATTCGCGAAGTGCCGGTCGGCGATGACCGACAGCGTGCAGAACGCAAATATGGTAAACTGCATTCCGAGAATGTTGGGGTGGCTCGCGGTGCCGAAAAATCGCGGGTTGTCTTGTCCAAAACCTTGCCCCAAAATCATCTCAAGCGCATTCAGCCCGCTAATTATCGCGCCTGCGCCGACAAACGCCAGTATAAATTGCCGCAAGACGGCTTCATGACCGACCTGCCCGACCGCCGAAGCGGTTAACAACGAAACACTTAAATACACCGCGAACGAGAATATGATTTTTATCGCGATAAAGCCGTCGACGAACGTCGATATTAAAATGGCTATAGCCATATACGAACAAATCAGTACGGAAACTAGACCGAATTGATGGGAGCCAAGCCGATTAACGCTGATATAAAGACCGATCAGCAACATGCCGACAATCAATCCATATATTGAATGCTGCCGAAGCCATGTTATGTAAGCACTGTTGGTGACACTAAACCAATATTCACTGTCTTGCGTAAACGCGATATCGTTCTTGATCGCAGAAAAAACGATTATTATCGTGAGTATTGCGGCGAAA
>Ga0182030_10006281_pt1 | contig 25102 bp, 27 predicted proteins | sample 812S3MmetaG_FD_121299 | JGI IMG/M metagenome (GOLD analysis project Ga0182030, IMG submission 121299) | Permafrost microbial communities from Stordalen Mire, Sweden - 812S3M metaG (Illumina Assembly) | ecosystem: Environmental > Terrestrial > Soil > Wetlands > Permafrost | place: Sweden...
GCTTCACCAGCTGGCCCGCTTGAGCGACGTCGATTCGCTCATTTCCGGAGCATGACGAATTTTTAAGTCAACTAGCGCGCGCACCCCGCGTTTAGCTGGATGTGGACGGTTCGTTTTGTTGACTGAAAATCGAGGATAGGACCATGCGTAAATTTGCTTCAATTGCACTCGTTGCCGCCCTCGGGCTCGGCGCCGCAGCGCTCAGCAAACCGGCCGATGCGGGCGTTGTCGTCGGTGTGGGTGTCGGCTTGCCGGTCCCGGTGGCCGCCCCTGGCGTCGTCGCCTACCCGCCGGTGGCGGTCGGCTATTACCCGGGCTTCTATCGTTACCCGCATTACTACCATCCCGGCTTCGCACGCTTCGGTTGGGGATATGGCTGGCACCGCGGCCACTGGCGCTGAGGAGCAAAGCCCTGAGGAGCAAAGCCCTGCGGGCAGAGGGCCGCGTTCAACCGTCGCCGCCGCTCGACCTCCGATCAAGATCGGCCCCGATCAATCGGCCTAGGGCGGCGGCGATTGCGTTTGGTCGGGCGGCGGTGCGGCGGGCGGCTTCGCTCCTCGCGGCGCCTCCGAAGGCGGAGTGGCAATGGATGGGCCGCCCGGTGCGGGACTCATGTCCGCGTCCGGGTCGATGAGCGGCTCTTCCGGCGATTGACCCGTGATCAGGTACGCGCGCCGCGATAGAAACGCGTCGCGCACGAAGGCGTAGGGATCGAAAGCGTGCTGGATGGTGTCGTCGAGCGGCAAGAGCGCGGCCCGCGCATCGACGAGCGACGGGAGCCACAATCCATAGCGGACGTAGTTGTTCCTGATGTACTGGCGCGGGTTGGTGTAGGTGTCGACCACCCTGGCCGGGGCGTCGCGGCAATCCGAGGGTCCGAGAAGCGGCAGCTCGACGAACGGACCGGCATGCACGCCCCAGTGTCCGAGGGTGAGGCCGAAGTCTTCGTGATTGTGGTCGAGGCCCGCGGAGCTCGCCGGGTCCAGGATGCCGCCGATGCCCACCACGGTGTTGAGCACGAACCGACCGAGATCAGTGCCCGCTGCCTTGATCTTGCCTTGCAGGGCATCGTTGATCATGACCGTCGGCATCTCCAGATTGGAAAGGAAGTTGCTGACGCCGGTGCGGATCGGGTGCGGCACGGTGCGCACGTAGGCTTTGGCCACGGGCTTGGCGATCGCCCGGTCGAGTTTGTCGTTGATTCTGTAGACCCCCCGGTTCCACGACTCCCAAGGGTCTTGCGGCGAGCGCGGGCTGTTGGGCGGTAGTGTCACGCACGCGCTCAAGGCGCTGCACGCGACGACGGCCAGCGCCAGACGCGCCAATTCGTTGGTTCTCATGTTTCTCGATCCCCGTCGGGTCAATGACGCCCGCTGTTGTCGTCGGCTACGGTATTCTTACGATTTTTCGGCATCGCCGCACGTACTTCTTCGAGCAGCGCGCTGATGCGCGCCCGCTGGATCGCATTCAAGTTCGGAAGTCCGAGGGCCAGTGAGAGCTGGTTCGAGGCGTCCAAGAGATCGCCGCTCATGAGATAGTAGTCAGCCATGTAGTAGTAGGAATCGGCGAGGTTGCCCGCGGCATTGGCGGCTTTGGCAATGAGTTTCGCCTGATTCGGCGTCGGCTCCACCTGGTTGAACAGATCATCAAGGACGAGCTGCGCGCGTGCGTTGTCGCCGGCGTGCATGAGCGTCTCGGAGAACCGGATCGTGATCGGCACGTTGCGCGGGAACAGGTCCAATCCCTTCTCGAGTATCGCCTCCGACTCCCTGGTCTGCCCGTTGGCGAGATACGCTTGTCCCAGCGCTCCGTAGAATTGCGTCACCCGCGGATACTCGCTCAGCAGCGACCGCAGCGCAGGGATTGCCAAGGCGGGCTTGCGCGCATTGATATCGGCGACCGCCTCGCCGTAACGTTGCTCGATATCGAGTCCGCCGCCGTTCTTCACCAGGTTGACATAGTACTCACGGGCGGTCTCGGGATTGCCAACCAGCGATCTTAAGCGCTCGCGCATCAGCAGGTAGCTGAGTGAATCTTCGTGGCGGATGCGGCCGATCTGTTCGGCGCGATTGCGCGCCTCGGCCACGCGCTCGGCGGATAGCGGGTGATCGATCAGAAATTCGATGGCCTTCACTCGGTCCGGGCTGGGCGAGTTCTTGTTGAGCTCATCGAACATCGTCGCCATGCCGAGCGGATCATAGCCCGCGGCCGCCATGGTGCCGATGCCGATCCGGTCGGCCTCGAATTCCTGCGACCGGGTGTAGTTGATCTGGTGCTGAATCATGGCGCTCTGGCCCGCCAGGATGGCGCCTTCCATGGCTTGCGGGTCGCCGCGGCCCGCGGTCGCCCCCAACAGAATCGCCGCCAGCATGGCTGCCGTCGCGACCAGGCCTGAATGCGCCTGATCGATCATTCCGCGCACCAGATGCCGCTGCGTGACGTGCGCGGTCTCGTGTGCGAGGACGCCGGCGAGCTCGTTCTCGTTGCTCGTGGCGAGAAACAAGCCGCTGTTGATCATGATGAAGCCGCCGGGCATCGCGAAGGCGTTGATCACCGGGTCGCGAATCACCGCGTAGTTGAACTGATGCTGGCCTTCCTCGGCGTGGCTCGAGAGGCTGTGGCCGAGCTGCTGGATGTAATCGGTGACTTCGGGATCTTCGAGAACGAGTCCCTGAGCCCGCATCTGGTATGCCCACTGCCGGCCGACCTGGTACTCCTCCTCGAGCGATACGGCGGCCGTGGCCGGGCTGCCGAGATCGGGCAGATCCTGCTCTTGCTGGGGCGCTCCAGGCTGCGCAGCCCAGCTCACACTGACGCCCGTGCCGGCCGTGAAGGCTGCGGCGACGATAAAGGCAGTCAATGATTTCAACAACTTCATTCAGCCTCCAGCAAACGAACATTGGAGTGCCCGGGCGCATCCAAAGTTCGCCGACTTATGCCCGAATCCGGCTTAGGTCCCTTCCCGGGCCTAGTCAGAGGACTTCGGAGGCATAGTCTGCCAGACGCGAGCGCTCGCCGCGCACCAGGGTAATGTGCCCCGAGTAGGTCCATCCGTAGAACCGGTTGACGACATAAGTCAACCCGGTGGTGGTTTCGGTGAGGTAGGGGGTGTCGATCTGCGCGATATTGCCGAGGCACACCATCTTGGTCCCGGGCCCCGCGCGAGTTACCAGCGCCTTCATCTGCTTGGGCGTGAGGTTCTGGGCCTCGTCGATGATGATGAAGCGGTTCAAGAACGTGCGGCCGCGCATGAAGTTCAACGAGCGGATCTTGATGCGGTGGCGCAAGAGATCCGTCGTCGCGCCGCGGCCCCAGGAGCCGCCGGACTGGCTCTGCGTGAGCACTTCCAGGTTGTCCATGAGGGCGCCCATCCAGGGCTCCATCTTCTCCTCCTCCGTGCCTGGCAGGAATCCGATGTCCTCGCCCAGCGGAATCGTGACCCGAGTCATGATGATCTCGGTATAGCGGTTGTGGTCCAGGGTCTGGGCGAGACCGGCCGCGAGCGTCAGCAGCGTCTTGCCCGTGCCTGCCGGGCCGAGCACGGTCACGAAATCGATCTCGGGATCCATCAGCAGATTCAAGGCGAGGTTCTGCTCGCGATTACGCGAGCTCACGCCCCACACGCTGTTACGCTCGGTGCGGTAGTCGATCGTGAGCTCGAGAATGGCGGACTCGCCCTCGAGCTTGCGCACGATGGCCTCGACGCCGTTTTCGCCGGGATCGTAGACGAATTGATTCGCCTGCCACTCGCGCACCAGCGGGCCCTTGACGCGGTAGAAGGTGCGGCTCTGGTGTTGCCAGGATTCCATGCCCTTGCCGTGCTTCTCCCAGAAGTTCGCGGGCAACTGCTGTACGCCGCTTGCCAGAAGGTCCGCATCCTCGATGGTCTTGTCGCTCGAGTAGTCCTCCGCGTGCACGCCGACGATCGACGCCTTGATGCGCAGATTGATGTCCTTCGACACCAGTGTGACGCGAGCTTTCGGGAATTTCCTTTGCAGCGCCAAGGTGTCGGCGAGAATGGCGTTGTCGGCGCCGTGCCCCGGGAGGCTGTCCGGCAGCACCGATTCGAGCTGCTGCGTTTGGAAGAACAGACGCCCCGCGGGCGGCCGTTTGCCGTGATTGATCGGGACCGCCGTCGGCAGCGCGAGCCCGCGGTCGATCTGCTTCTTGGTCGCATCGCGCATCAGCTCGTCGAGGAAGCGGCTCACCTGGCGCACGTTGCGCGCCGACTCCGAGAGACCCTTCTTGCCTGCGTCGAGCTCCTCGAGCACCGTCATCGGAATATAGATATCGTGCTCTTCGAAGCGGAAGATCGCCGTTGGGTCGTGCATCAGCACGTTCGTGTCGAGCACGAAAATGCGCCGCAGCTGCCTGGCGGGGCGGACCAGCGCGGCCGTCAGCGGCCGGGGAGTCCCGGTCACAGTGCTTTCACGGCGTTGAGAACCGCCTCGGCGTGGCCGTTCACCTTGACCTTGCGCCATTCTTCGCGCAGCACGCCCTTGGAGTCGATGAGGAAGGTACTGCGCTCGACGCCCAGGTACTTCTTGCCGTACATGCTCTTCTCTTGGATCACGTCGTAGAGCTTGCACACGGTCCTCTCCGGGTCGCTCAGGAGCTCGAAGGGGAAGCGCATCTTCTCCTTGAATTTTTCGTGCGATTTCACGCTATCGGGCGATATTCCGACGATCTCTGCCTTGCTCTTCCTGAACGCCGCATACGATGCCGCGAAATCCGCTCCTTCCTGCGTGCATCCCGGCGTGTTGTCGCGAGGGTAGAAGTAGATCACCACGATGCCGTCTGCATCCCCAAGCGCCCACGCGCCGCTCGTGCCCTCCAGGCTGAAAGCGGGTGCTTTCTTCCCGACCTCGATCTTGCTCATGTTCCCCCGCAGAAGCCGTACGGCTCAATTCTTCACCGGTTCGAATATGGCGTCCAAGTTGAGATGATCGCAGAAGTCCATGAATTCCTCCCGCAGCACGCCGATGTGCAGGCGGCTCGGAACATTGACGATCATCTGAACGGAGAACATCGGCGCCCCGGTGTGCGCCGCGGCATAGGAGCGCGTGGAGAGCTCGGCGATATCGACCCCCCGCTGCGAGAAAAAGCCCGACAGGCCCGCCACGATGCCGGTCTGGTCCAGACATACCACGTCGATCGAATAGGGCAGCATGTCGTTGCGCGCCGCGCGCTCCTCCGTGCGCCGCAACTGGATGTTCATGCCGGTGGCATCGGCCAGCTTCTTGAACTCGCCCTCGAGCTTTGCGAGGGTGTGCCAGTTGCCGTTCACCAGCAGCAGCATCGCAAACTCGTTGCCCAGCGAGGTCATGCGGCTTTCGCTGATGCTTCCGCCGCAATCGGCGACCACTTTCGAGAGCTCATGCACCATTCCGACGCGGTCCCCGCCGACGGCGCTAATCACGATATGTTGTTTCATCGGGGGCAAATTCTACCGGATGGGCGCTTGCCACGGTGTATGTTGGCCGCTTAAGGTAGCGATTATTTCCCCCAGAGGAGTGCCCGGATGCTGCGCGGAAGCTTGGTCGCGATCGTCACGCCGATGACGGCCGACGGCGGCCTCGATTGGCCGGCGTGGGATCGATTGCTCGATTTTCACTTGAGCGAGGGCACCGACGGCATCGTGATCGCCGGCACGACCGGCGAATCGCCCACGCTCACCCTCGACGAGGTCGAGGAGTTGACGCGCCGGGCGGTGCAACGCTTGAGCGGCAAGCTTCAGGTGATCGTCGGCGCCGGCACGCACGCGACCTCGAGCACGGTGGCGCGCACGCGTACGCTCTCCCGGCTTGGGGTGGATGCTGTGATGCTCGTCACGCCTTACTACAACAAACCTCCGCAAGAGGGTCTTTACAAGCATTTCAACGCGGCCGCGGATGCGTCGGCCGTGCCCATCGTCGTTTACAACGTACCGAGCCGGACCGCGGTGGATCTGTTGCCGGCCACCGTTTCGAGGCTGGCGCGCCATCCGCGCATCGTCGCGATCAAGGATGCGAGTGCCGATTTGAACCGTCTGCGCGAGCTGCTGACCGCCTGCCCCGAGGGATTCGCAGTGCTCTCCGGCGACGATGCGACGGCGGTCGAGTGGATCGGCGCGGGCGCGCACGGCGTCATTTCGGTGTCGGCCAACGTCGCGCCGCGGCGCATGCACGAGGCCTGCGTGGCGGCGCTCGACGGGAACGTCGCGGCGGCGCGCGCCATCGATGCCGAATTGCAGCCCTTACACAAGGATTTATTCGTCGAAGCCAACCCGATTGCCGTAAAATGGGCGGTCGCCAGGATGGGGCTCATCGGGAACACGGTCCGCTTGCCCTTGGTCGAATTGTCGCCCGTCCACCACGAGCTGGTGTTACGCGCGATGCGGGCGGCGGGCGTTAGACTCGAGGATAGAGCGGCGTGAGGCTAAAGCGAGTTTTGGCGATGGTAGGGGCGGCGTTGCTTCTGAACGGATGCGCGCGCCTATTGCACGGCTTTGCGCCGGATTGTCACAAGCGGCAGGAATACCAGCGAGCTGCGCAGGTGGCGCCGCTGAAAGTGCCGTCCGGCCTTGATTCGCCGAATACCCAAGGGGCGCTGGTGATCCCGACGGTCGAGCTCGCGCCGCCGCCACCGGGTCCGCACGATGCGTGCCTCGATGCGCCGCCGCGCTACAAGCCCGCTCCCCCGAATAAGGCGGCGAGCGGCTAGGAGTCGCTCAGCTCGATTTGATCGCCTGAGCGGCCTCCGGTACCCTTGCGAGCCCGCCTCAGGATTGGCGTCTTTAAGCGGAGAGGTGGCCGAGTGGTCGAAGGCGCTCGCCTGGAAAGTGAGTAACATCCCAAAAGGTGTTCGAGGGTTCGAATCCCTCCCTCTCCGCCACTCGGTATGAAGCATTGAAGGGCAGCTCGGATTGAGATCGTTCGCGGTTATTTCAAGTCTATGGCGGCTCGCGTTGGCAGCTTCGCGGCGACTGGCCACGAACCCCGTCAGGCCCGGAAGGGAGCAGCGGTAGGGCTTTAAGTCGGGCGCCGAAGTCAAGCTGGCGCGGGTCGCCTCCATATCAGCGGTTTGCGCCTCTAACGGCTAAACTTATTGCATGAGCTATATCGCACTGGCGCGCAAATGGCGCCCCAAGCGCTTTACGGAGATGGTGGGCCAGGAGCATGTGCTGCGGGCCCTCGCCAATTCGCTCGACAGCGGCAAAATCCATCACGCGTTCTTGTTCACCGGCACCCGCGGTGTGGGCAAGACGACCATTGCGCGCATCCTGGCCAAATCGCTCAACTGTGAGAGCGGCGTGAGCTCCAACCCCTGCGGAGTATGCGCGGCCTGCCGCGAAATCGACGAGGGCCGCTTCATCGATCTCATCGAGGTGGACGCTGCGTCGCGCACCAAGGTCGACGATACCCGCGAGCTGCTCGACAACGTCCAATACTCGCCGACCCGCGGACGCTACAAGGTGTATCTCATCGACGAGGTGCACATGTTGTCGAATCACTCCTTCAATGCGCTCCTCAAGACGCTGGAGGAGCCGCCGCCGCACGTGAAGTTCCTGCTCGCAACCACCGATCCTCAGAAGCTGCCGGTCACGGTGCTGTCGCGCTGCCTGCAGTTCAGCCTGAAGCGCCTTTCATCCAATCTGATCGGTGAGCGCCTGAAGACGATTGCCGCTGCGGAAAACCTCGAATACGAGCCTGCGGCGGTCGCACTCATTGCGCGTTCCGCAGAGGGCAGCATGCGCGACTCATTGAGCCTGCTCGACCAATTGATCGCGTTCGGGGGTGGGGTTTTAAGCGAAGCAAACGCGCGCGCGATGCTCGGCACCATCGATCGACACCACGTGACGCGGATCGTGGAAGCCCTGGCGCGCGGGGACGGGCCGGCCCTGCTCGCGCAGGTACAGGAGCTCGACCGCGACGCACCCGATTATGACCGCACGCTCGTCGATCTCGGCGCGTTCCTGCAGCGGCTCGCGATCGTGCAAATAGTGCCCGACGCCGCGCGCGAGGACGAGGAGTTCGACGCAGACGCGTTGGCGCGGCTCAGCGGCGCGATGCCGGCCGAGGACGTGCAGCTTTACTACCAGATCGCGCTCGCCGGGCGCCGCGACCTGCCCATGGCGCCCGACCCGCGGCTCGGCTTCGAGATGACCTTGTTGCGCATGCTGGCGTTCCGTCCCGACTCCGCGGCGGCGCGCCCGACCTCGCCGGGCGGCGGCACGACGACGCGCGAGGCGCGGCCGAGCGCCGCCCCGGCCGCACCCGCATCCCCGCCCGCATCCGCCGTCCGCGCGGCGCCCCCGTCCGCTTCCGTCGCGCCGTCAGCCGCCTCCGCGGCCGCACCGGCATCCAGCGCGCCGACGCCGGTCTCCATGCGGGCCGTGAGCACGCTCGCGCTCGACGCCGCGCAATGGCCGGCCATGGTCAGCGCCGCGGGCTTGAGCGGCATGGCGCGGCAGATCGCGCTCAACTGCGTGCCCGCATCCTTCAACGACGGCGTACTTGTCCTCAAGCTCGATGAGAGCTCGGCTTTCAGACCCTCGCCTGCGATGGAGGACAAGCTGGCGCAGGGGTTGTGCAAATATCTGGCCCGCGATATTCGCGTGATTTTCGAAGTGTCGCGGTCCGATCTCGCAACGCCCGCGCGGCAACGGGCCATCGCCGATCAGGACCGGGCACTGCGCGCGGCAGCCGCGTTCGATGAAGATCCCGCGGTCAAAGGCCTGCAGGAGCGCTTCGGCGCCGAAGTGGACGCCGCCTCCGTGAAGCCGACGAACCCCTAAGCATTGATGAGGAGCGATGAATCATGATGAAAGGCGGGATCGGAAATCTGATGCGCCAAGCGCAGCAAATGCAGGAGAACATGCAGAAAGCTCAGGCGGAGCTCGCGGCGCTCGAAGTGACCGGCGAGTCGGGCGCAGGCATGGTGAAGATCGTGCTGAATGGGCGGCATGAGGCGAAGAAGGTATCGATCGAGCCGAAGCTCTTGACCGAGGATCTGGAGATGCTCGAGGACCTGGTGGCCGCAGCCGTGAACGATGCGGCGCGCAAGATCGAGGAGCGCACCAAGGAGAAATATGCGGGTCTCATGTCGGGCATGAATCTGCCGCCGGGCGTGAAGCTGCCGTTCTGAACGCGCGCCGATGAAATACACACCGACCCTCGCACGGTTGATCGATGCCTTGCGCTGCCTGCCGGGCGTCGGACCGAAGTCGGCCCAGCGCATGGCGTTCTATCTGCTCGAGCGCGACCGCGACGGCGGCCGCGCGCTCGCGCAATCCCTGGCCGAAGCGCTGACCGCGGTGGGCCACTGCAGGCGCTGCCGCATGCTGACGGAAAGCGAGCTCTGCAGCATTTGCGCCTCACCGGGACGCGATGCCGCCCAGCTCTGCGTGGTCGAGTCGCCGGCGGATGTCGTCGCCATCGAGCAGTCCGGCGGCTTTCGCGGCCGTTATTTCGTTCTCATGGGACATCTGTCACCGCTCGACGGGGTCGGTCCGGCGGAGCTCGGACTGGCGGAGTTCGAAGGCGTGCTCGGCGAGGGCGAGGTTCGCGAAGTGATTCTCGCCACCAATCCGACCGTGGAAGGCGAGGCGACCGCGCACTACCTCGGAGAGCTCGCGCTGCGCCGGGGGCTCAAGGCGTCGCGCATCGCGCACGGTGTACCGGTCGGCGGAGAGCTCGAGTACGTCGACGGCGGCACGCTGGCACACGCGCTCGCCGGGCGCACGAGCGTTTCCTGAACCGGCCGCACGCGCGCCTCAAGTCGCCAATTTCTCGTACAGACGGCGCAGCCTGCGGTAGCTTTCGTAGCGCCGCGCAGCGATGCGCTGCGTGAGCACGGCGCTGCGGACCGCGCAGCCCGGCTCCTCCAGATGCCGGCAATCGTTGAAGCGGCAATCGGCGGCATACCGATGAATCTCGACGAAGCCGAGCTCGGCCGCGCGCATGATGCTGGCGGGCGGCGCGAAATCGCGCACCCCCGGGGCATCGACCACGGCCGTGTCGGTCCCCGATTCCAGCCGATAGCGGCGCGCGGTCGTCGTCGTGTGCCGCCCTTCCACCTCGCGGGTGAGCTCGGCGGTCTGCGCCGCGGCGTCCGGCACCAAGACATTGATGATCGAGGATTTGCCGACCCCGGACTGACCGACCAGGAGGGTCGCGCCGGTGCCGAGCGCACCCCGAAGCGCCGCGAGCCCGGCGCGGGTCAGCGCGGAGAGCTCCAAGCACCGAAGCTCGAGAGCCCGGTAGGAGGCAAGCTCGGACTGCAAGGACGCAAGCCCTACGTCCGATTTGTTGACGATCACGAGCGCCTCGATGTCCTTGAGCCGCGCGGCCGCCCAATAGCGGTCGACGAGGAACCAGTCCGGCGCGGGCTCGGGCGCCAGCACCACTGCCAACCGATCGATATTCGCGGCGACGGGCTCGGCGCGCCCGCGCGCGTCGATGCGCTCGATGAGATTGCGGCGCGGCTCGACCGACTCCACGGTGGCCCCGCCCTCGGGCGCCGAGCTGACCCAGGTGACCCGGTCGCCGCACACGACACGCTGCTTGCGTCCCTTGAGCGCGCAATGGAGGGCGATCGCGCCGGACTGCACCAGCGCCCCGCGCCCGTAGCTCGCCAGCACGACTCCGCTGCCCTGCCTGCCTTTCAATTGCTAGGCTCTGTTACCATGCCGACCGCGATAGGCTCTTTGCACCGAGACACGATGAAATCTCCCGAGAATCTCGTTTGGATCGATCTTGAGATGACCGGTCTTAAGCCCGATTCCGATCTCATCATCGAGATCGCCACGATCGTAACCGACAAACACCTCAATGTGCTGGCCGAGGGCCCGGTATGCGCGGTGCATCAGAGCGCGTCCGTGCTCGAAGGCATGGACGAGTGGAATCGCCGCCAGCACGGCGGCTCGGGATTGACCGAGCGGGTTCTCGCGAGCCGGATCGATACCGCCACGGCTGAGCGCGAGACTCTTGCATTCCTCGATCTCTGGGCCGAGCGCGGGCGCTCGCCGATGTGCGGCAACAGCATCTGCCAGGACCGACGCTTTCTCGCGCGCCAGATGCCAGCGCTCGAGAAATTCTTCCACTACCGCAATCTCGATGTGAGCACGCTCAAGGAGCTCGCGCAGCGCTGGGCGCCGCACATCGCCCAGGCGTTCCAGAAGAGCTCGACACACCTCGCGCTCGATGACGTGCGCGAATCGATCAACGAACTCAAGTTTTATCGCGAGCGGCTGCTGCGGCCGCTCTGAGCCGGATCCCGGGACGCTCTCGGGGCGACGGTGTGTCTAGGCGCAGCGTCGATTAGTCCGCAGCGGCGGGACTCGCGTCGGCCGCCAGGAACATCCAGGTCTCGACCACCGTGTCGGGATTGAGCGATAGACTGTCGATGCCTTGACTCACCAGCCAGCGGGCGAGCTCGGGATGATCGGACGGTCCCTGCCCGCAGATGCCGACGTACTTGCCCTGCGAGCGGCAGGCCTTGATGGCCATGGCCATCATCGCCTTGACCGCGTCGTCGCGCTCGTCGAAGAGCTTGGCGACGACCCCCGAATCGCGGTCGAGTCCGAGCGTGAGCTGGGTCATGTCGTTCGATCCGATCGAGAAGCCATCGAAGTACTCGAGGTAGCGGTCCGCGAGAACGGCGTTCGTGGGCAGCTCGCACATCATGATGTGCTTGAGGTCGTTGTCGCCGCGCTTCAGGCCGTTGTCCGCCAGGAGCTGCGTCACCGTCTTCGCCTCGGCGAGCGTGCGCACGAACGGCACCATGATCTGCACGTTGGTGAGCCCCATCTCGTCCCTTACGCGCTTGAGTGCGCGGCACTCGAGCTCGAAGCACGGCCGGAAGACCTTGTCGATGTAGCGCGCTGCGCCGCGGAAACCGAGCATCGGATTCTCCTCGTGCGGCTCGTAGTTCTTGCCGCCGATCAGGTTCGCGTATTCGTTCGATTTGAAGTCCGAAAGGCGTACGATCACCGGCTCGGGCGCGAACGCGGCGGCGATCTGCGAGATGCCTTCGGCCAGCTTGTCGACGTAAAAGCTGATCGGGTCCGGATAACCGGCGATCTGCTGCGATATGGCCTCTTTGAGCTCCGGGCTTTGTTTGTCGAACTCGAGCAGCGCCCGCGGATGCACGCCGATCATGCGGTTGATGATGAACTCGAGGCGGGCGAGACCGACGCCTTTGTTGGGCAGGCCCGCGAACTCGAACGCACGGTCGGGATTGCCGATGTTCATCGAGATCTTGACCGGGATCGGCGGCAGCGAGTCGAGTTCGATGCTGCGCTGATCGTACTCGAGCATGCCGTCGTAGACATGGCCGGTGTCGCCCTCGGCGCACGACACCGTGACCGCCTGGTTCTCGCGGATCACCTGGGTCGCGTTCACACAGCCGACCACGGCGGGGATGCCGAGTTCGCGCGCGATGATCGCCGCATGACAGGTGCGCCCGCCGCGGTTGGTGACGATGGCCGCGGCACGCTTCATCACCGGTTCCCAGTCGGGGTCGGTCATATCGGCGACCAGCACGTCGCCGGCGCGCACCCGGGACATCTCTTTCACGTCGCGGATGACTCGCGCGTGTCCCGCGCCGATTTTCTGGCCGATACTGCGGCCGCTCACCAGCAAGCTCGAGCGGCCTTTGAGCGTGAAGCGCTGAATGGTGCGTCCGGCGCGGCTCTGCACCGTCTCAGGCCGCGCCTGCAGAATGTAGATCTTGCCGGTGGAGCCGTCCTTTCCCCACTCGATGTCCATCGGCGTGCCGTAGTGGTCCTCGATGATGAGCGCCTGCTTCGCGAGCGCGGCGACGTCGGCATCGTCGATCGAGAACCGCTGGCGGTCTTCCGCCGCGACCTCGACCGTGCGCACGCGCTCGTGCGTGCCAGGATCGCCGTAGATCATCTTGATGGCCTTCTGGCCGAGATTCTTGCGCAGTATCGAGCGCCGCCCGGCCTTGAGCCCGGGCTTGTAAACATAGAACTCGTCGGGGTTGACCGCCCCCTGCACCACGGTCTCTCCGAGACCGTACGAGGAGGTGATGAAGACCACGTCGCGGAAGCCCGAGTCGGTGTCGAGCGTGAACATCACGCCGGCCGCGCCCAAATCGCTGCGCACCATGTGCTGCACGCCGACCGACAGGGCGACGGCGTTGTGGTCGAAGCGGTTGTGCACTCGATAAGCGATGGCCCGGTCGTTGAAGAGCGAAGCATAGACCTCGTGGATGGAGGAAAGGAGGTGCTGCTGACCGCGTACGTTGAGGAACGTTTCTTGCTGCCCTGCGAAAGACGCCTCGGGCAAATCCTCGGCAGTCGCGGACGAGCGCACCGCAACGGCGAGGTCCTCGCCACGGCCCATCTTGCGCCACGATTCGAGCACCTCGTTCTGCAGCCGCGCAGAGAAGGGGGTGGCGAGCATCCAGCCGCGGATCTGCTTGCCCACTACGGCGAGCCGTTCCACATCGTCCACGTCGAGCGTCGAGAGTATTTCGCGGATGCGGCCATCCAAGCCGTCCTGCGCGAGAAAGTCCCGATAGGCGTACGAGGTGGTCGCGAATCCGCCGGGTACAGACACGCTCAAGCCGGAGAGCCGCGATATCATCTCGCCGATCGAGGCGTTCTTACCGCCCACCACCTCGATGTCGCTGCTCTTCAGTTTCTCAAACGGAATGATGTAAGGATTCATCGGTTCTAGACTCGCTGCTTGTCCGGCTCTTGATTAAATGAAACACTGGGGGATAGGTTCTCGCCGACGCCTGGAAATACCGTGATCAAACGAACCGTGTTTTTCGTATCTGACCAGACTGGTATCACTGCGGAGACGATGGGCCACAGCCTCATGACCCAGTTCGACGGCATAGATTTCAGGCAAGTGACTGTGCCATTTATCTCCACCGTTGACAAGGCGATCGAGGCTGTGCGCAAGATCGATCTGGTGCACAAACACGAGGGTGTTCGTCCCATCGTCTTCAGCACCTTGGTGCGAGAGGACGTTCGTGACGTGGTCCGCGGCAGCACCGGCTTTTTCCTCGACTTCTTCGATGCGTTCCTAGCACCGCTCGAGAACGAACTCAAGACGCAATCCTCCCATTTGATGAGTCGAAGTCATCGCATGGCGGATACGCATTCCTATGCCATGCGCATCGATGCCACCAACTTCGCGCTCGCGAACGATGACGGCTCGGTGGTGCGGGACTATGAGCGGGCGGACGTCATTCTGATCGGTGTGTCGCGCTCGGGCAAGACACCGACGTGCCTGTACTTGGCGATGCAGTATGGCATCTTCGCGGCGAATTATCCTCTCACGGAGGACGATCTGGAGTCGCGCAAGCTGCCGCGCGGCCTCGACCTGCATCCGCGCAAGCTCTTCGGCCTCACCATCAAGGCCGACCGCCTGCAGCAAATCCGCAACGAGCGGCGACCCGACAGCCGCTACTCCTCGCCGCGTCAAGTGGCATTCGAAGTGCGAGCAGCCGAATCGCTGTACGAGCGCCACGGAATTCCGTGCCTCGACACGACCGAAGTATCGATCGAGGAGATATCCAGCAGAATTCTAGACCGTATGGGAATAGAGAGGCGCTTGCGGCCCTGACAATCCGCGCACGCGTGGTATAGTCAGAGCATGATCGCGGATCAGTGGTGTGAGACGTCGTGGCGGGCCAAGCCCGGCAGCTTCGTCAGCCTGATGACGCTGTACGAGAGCAATTTCGTGCGGCTCGGGTGGCTGGTGAGCGACCTGCGCTCGATCGTAGGACGCACGGTTTCGTCGGTGGCCGCGGACTGTGATCTCCATCTCACACCGCTCGAGCTCGCCCGCTACACGAGTGTGTTCCGCCTCACGTACGAGTTCAATTGCAACGGTGCATGCATCCGCGACCCGGATCTCGAGGTGTGCGTGTATCACGATGCGCGGCTTGCGGAGGTGCGCAGTTTTTGCGGCTTCCAGCGGCACCCCGAGCTCGCCAAGCTGGCCTCCGGACTCAAGCGTGAACTGGATCAGCGATGGACCCGGAACATGATGTTAAATAAATGGCTGGAATACTGTGCCGAGCGGGGCCATCGCTTTTAGGGTAGAACCCCCTTGATGTCCCGCGGGGACTCGGTAACGAGGCGGGACGTTTGATCGACAAGCTGAGTTTTCTCAAGGGAGCCGAAGGCGGCGGTACGAGTGCGGACGAAGAGCGGCTCATGCAGCTCTTCCAGAACCGCGCGGGTCTGAAAAAAGCCTACGCCGACCTCAAGGACGAGTTTCATCTCCTGCGTGACCGCCTCAAGCAGCAGGAGGGGGCGACCATCCGCGTGCAGGAGCAGCTCGATGCGCTCGGCGATCTGCTCGCCGATCCGCGTACCGGATTCGGCGCGCTCGTGTTCTTCCAGCTGCGCGGCTTATGGAAAATCTGCCACCAGCAACTGTCGCAGTTCACGACCGACCTCACGCGCCAGCAGGAAGCGAAGGAGGCCGCGCGGCACAAGGCCGAGTGCGAGATCGAGCGGAACACGCGGCTCGCCGATGTGGAAGAGCGGCTGCAAGCGGCTGCAGCCGAGGCGGACCACAAGCGCCGGCAGCTCGCGGCAGCGCAAGACGAGCTCTTGCGTCTGAGCGCTTTCTGGTACTACTTCAAGCGCCGTCGTCTGCGCAAGGCGCTCGACAGCGTGCGGCAAGGCGTGGTGATGGCGGACGCCGCGGTCGGGGATCTGCACGCGGAGAAGAGCGCGATCAACAACGAGGCTGCCCCGGAGTTTCCGGGCATTTCATTGAACGCGAGGCGCAACATCAATCTGGCGATCATCAGCTACGCGGAGTCGCTGTGCGAGCACGTGGATGCGTTCGGACTCGCGGCGCGCGCCAAGGAGGCGGTCACGCGCCGCGTGCACGAGATGAGCTTCGGCTCGCGTGCGGATTGTGAAGGATACATGCAGCGCGTGCAGAAGGCGCAGACGGCAGTTGCGAATCAGAAACAGATCACTGCCGGCGTGAAGGTGAAGCTCGAACTGCTGCGCGGCAAATGTGAATATCGAAACAGCGCCGATACCGTACCGACCGCCGATTCGCTGGCGGCTGCATCATCGCCGGTGGGCTGGAACGTGCTCGCCGAGGACTACTGGGACCTCTACAACCTGCTGCTGCGCTGACCTCTAAGCACGCGCGGCATCACGGGTTCGAGGGTGCGTGCACGTCCGTGCGCCGCGCCTGCGTCGGTCCGGTCTTGTGCACGCCCGCCACCGCGAGATCCCCCGCGATCTGCGTGGCCTCCTCGAGGATGATCCCCGCCGCGGCATCATCCTTGATCTCCTCGAGCGATTTGTAGGGCGGCTCGCTACGGGCTGCGCGCAGCTCGTTCTCGCGCGCCAGGCGCTCGCTTTCCTGCCGCTTGCGCTCCTCCTCCCGGTCCTTCAAGTTGAGCGAAAGCGTCTTCTGAGTGCGTACCGCGTCGAGCGCGGCAATATCCTCGCGTAGATACTTGAAGTCCTCGCTGCCCGCGGTGCGCTCGTCGTGCAGTTTCTGCAACGAGACGGTCATCGGTTTGAGGTCGCCCTCGACCTTGAAGGCGGCGGGCTCGATGTGGTCCCAGGGCAGGGCGCGATCACGGGTGCTCTCGCCCACTTCGTTCGCGTCGATGAGCGAAGGCAGCGCGATGTCCGGTGTGACGCCGCGGTCCTGAGTGCTCTCGCCGGTGATGCGGTAGTACTTGCCGATGGTGACGTTCAGCTGCCCGAGCTCGGGCTTGCGCCCGAAGATCGTGTAATTGAGCGGGTGCGCATTTTGCACCGTGCCTTTGCCGTAGGTTTGCTGGCCCACGATCAGCCCGCGGCCGTAGTCCTGAATCGCGCCCGCGAAGATCTCCGACGCCGATGCGCTGAAGCGGTCGACGAGCACGATCAAGGGGCCGTTGTAGAAGATCGACGGATCCGGATCATCGTCGACCTCGATGCGTCCCGTGGTGTCGCGCAACTGCACCACCGGACCGCGGTCGATGAACAGGCCGGTGAGCGATTCGGCCTCCGGCAGATAACCGCCGCCGTTGGCGCGCAGATCCATGATCAGCACCTCGGCGCCGTCCTTGCGCAGCTCGCCGATCAGCCGCTGAACGTCGCGCGTGGTGCTGCGGAAATCCTTGGCGCCGGCGCGGCTCGCGTCATAATCCTGATAGAAGCTCGGGACCGTGATGATCCCGACCTTCACGTCGCGTCCGTTGCGCTGCACCGTGCGCATGGCCTTGTGCGAGGCCTGCGCCTCGAGCGAGACGCGGTTGCGCGTGAATTCGACCACCTTCGGCGCCGATCCGGGCGCCGCTCCGGCGGGCAGGAGCTGCAGGCGCACGAGCGTGCCGCCGGGTCCGCGTATCTTCTGCACCACATCGTCGAGGCGCCAGCCGATGACGTCGGTGAGCTCGCCGCTCTTGCCTTCGCCCACCGCGGTGATGCGGTCGTTGGCGGCGAGCTTGCCGGAGACCGCCGCGGGTCCGCCGGCGATCACGTCGATGACCGTGACGTAGTCGTCGGTCAGCTGGAGCGACGCGCCGATGCCTTCGTAGGAGAGGCTCATCTGGATGTTGTATTCCTCGGAGTTGCGCGCCGAGAAATAATTCGAGTGCGGATCCAACGACAGCACGAAGGCGTTCATGAACGCCTCGAACACATCATCGGGCTTGCTCTGGTCCATGCGCTTGGCCACGTGCTCGTAGCGCTTCTTGAGGATATCGACGACCTCGGGCCACTGCTTGCCGGTGGTGATCAGCGAAAGCGCGTCGTTCTTGACCCGTTTGCGCCACAGCTCGTTCATCTCGGCGGCGTTCGCCGGCCACGGCTCCTTCTCCCGATCGAACGTGAAGGACTCATCGAGGTCGAAATCCGGCTTCTTCGCGAGCAGCTCGATCGCGTAGTTCATACGCTCACGGCTGCGCTGCTGGAAGCGCCGGAAAATGACGAACGCGGGCTCCACGTCCCCCGCCTTGATGGCATCGTCGAGCTCGTAGCGGTACTTTTCGAACTCGGCGATGTCGCTCGCGTAGAAGTAGCTCCTGCCGCCGTCGATGGCATCGAGATAGCGGTCGAGGATCAGGCTCGACAGCCGGTCGTCGAGCGGCGCGCGCCGATAGTGCTCGCGCGCAATGATGTCGCTCACGCGCCGCGCCACATAGTTCTCTTGCTCCGTGGGTTGGAGCACCGTCCCCGCCACCGGCGGGGCGGCTGCCGGCGTCATGGCGGCGCCGAGCAACGCCGCTAGTCCGACTGCGCCCGCACAGACGGCGATTGCAGAGAGCCAGCGCGAACGCCGGACTTTGGGGTCCCGATTAGTCACGACCGTCATCCGTTCCCGATCTCCTGTAAAATGACCCGCTCGAACTGTCCAAGGCTAGACGACCCAATGCCGCAAGCCAAGTGTATACGAGCCTGAAGATATGCGTCCGTTCACGGTTTTGATCGGAATCGTATTGGGCTCGGCCGCATCGATCACTTTCGGCTTGGCGGCCGTAATGATCGTCTTCTGTGTGCTGGCCGGCAGACACCCGGATCTCACGCGCGAACTGCCGCGGCTCACCTTGAGCCTCGCGGCATTCGCTCTATTGACCGCGGCCAGCGCCGGTAGTTTCTTCGGTCAGGTGAAGGGTCGCCGCTGGCGGGCTGTTGCTCATCTGGCCACCGTCGCAACCTTGAGCGCGGTCGTTTTGCTGTACTGGCCGCGCCGCTGAGGCGCCGATCCCGCAAGGAGTCATCGATTTTCATGCGAAATCCGGCGCTGCGCCTGCCTCTCTTGGGTTGCCTGGCGCTGCTTGGGGCCTGCGCCGCCCCGCACAAGGTCCCACCGCCATCCACCGAGATCGACGATTCCGTCTTCAGGAACGACATCCGCCTGCTCGCCTCCGATGAGTTCGAGGGGCGCAAGCCCGGGACCCGCGGAGAGGAGAGGACCGTCGCTTTTCTCACCGACCAATTTCATAAATTGGGCCTGAAGCCGGCGGTAGGGGAGTCCTATGTGCAGCAGGTACCCCTGGTCGAGATCACGGCCGGCAACGCCGCGCTGCTCTCGGTCTCGGGACGCGGCGGTGCGCAGCAGCTGCGTTATGGCAAAGACATGGTCCTTTGGACCCGGCGCGCGGTGCCGGACGCTGCGCTCCAGAAGAGCGAGCTCGTGTTCGTGGGCTACGGAATCGTCGCCCCTGAGTACAGCTGGAACGATTACGCAGGGATCGACGTCCGCGGCAAGACCGTGCTGGTGCTCGCGGGCGATCCGGGATACCCGAGCAAGGATCCGGCCGTCTTCAAAGGCAACGCCATGAGCCTCTACGGACGATGGGATTACAAGATGGAGGAGGCAGCCCGGCACGGCGCCGCGGGCGTCCTGCTGATTCACGATGCCGCGCTTCTGGGCTACGAGTGGGCCACGGTGGCAAACACCTTCAGCGGAGCGCGGCTCGAGCTTCCCGCGGCTGCGGAACGTGAGACGGGCGTGGACGGCTGGCTGACCGCTGCCGCGGGGCGGGGACTTTTCGCCCAAGCCGGACTCGACTATGTCGCACTCGCCGCGGCGGCCTGCCGTCCGGCGTTCAAGGCCGTGCCCATGGGCTTGACGGTCGATGCGGACATCAGGAATTCCGTGCGCCGCTTCAACTCCGCCAACATCATCGGTCTCCTGCTTGGCGGCGAGCGCAAGCACGAATACGTGGTCTATAGCGCCCACTGGGACGGCCTGGGCCGCGATGCGAGCGGGGCGGTCCTGAACGGCGCGGTCGACGACGCGTCCGGGATCGCCGGCCTCTTGGTGCTCGCCCAGTCCTTTGGCCGCATGCGCCCACCGCCCGACCGGTCGATCGTGTTCATCGCGTTCACCGCCGGGGAGGCGGGACTTCTCGGATCGCGCTACTACGTCGAGAACCCGGTATTCCCGCTCGGACAGACAGCAGGCGCCATCAACTTGGACGGCCTGCATGTCGGCGGCAGAACGCGCGATGCGGTGATTTACGGGGCGGGCAATTCGGAACTCGAGGACATGGCACGCGCTGCGGCGCTCCTGCAAGGGCGCATCATGCTCCCGGATCCCCATCCCGAGCGTGGATTCTATTACGGCTCCGACCAATTGAGCTTTGCGCTGCGCGGGGTGCCGGCGCTATATGTCAAGGCGGGCATCGACGACGCGGCGCGCGGGCCGCAGTGGGGGCAGGCGCAGATCGAGGAGTACATGGCGCACCGCTTTCGCCAGGCGGGCGACAGATACACCGAGGATTGGGACGTACGCGGCGCGATCGAGGATCTGGAGCTGTATCGGTCCGTGGGCGAGCGCGTGGCGACGACCCGCCGCTTCCCCAGATGGTACCCGTCGAGCGAGTTCAGTGCGAGCCACGTGCGCGCGCCGCCCGGCGATCCCGTGGCGCGGTAGTCGGCGCCTCGGAAAGAGGGCGCGCACTAAGTCATCGCCCTACGCGGGGCGCCCTACGCGGGCCGCCCTACGCGGGCCGCCCTAACGTTTCGGGACGCGCTCCCAGTGTTTGCGCCGATCGAAGCTACCGGAGCTGTTGTAGGGGTCGAAGCCGCCGCCCGCGTCGGCGGTCTTGGGTTTGCTCGAGGACTGTTTGACTGCAAGCGCCTCCGCGCGCCGCGCGTCGCGCAGCTCCCGCGTTCCGAAATTGAACTTCGGATCCTGATTGCTCGAAACTTCATTGCTGTTCGCCATAAATCTGCCCCTCGCAGCAGGTCGCTACACTATTCGGTGCGGCGTGGGTTCAAATGTTCCCAAATTACGACAGCGAATGAGCCGACAAATCGCTGAACTGTGACGCAGTTCAAACCGATGGTGACTTAACGTCCGCCGCGTTCGACCTAACGCGCCTCGCTCCGCGTGCGCGGGAATATGCCGGAGCCCTCTGCGAGCACTTTCGGAAGGTGCCGATCGAAGGGCACGGTGCGGTTGCGACCACGCAGCTTTGCGGTGTAAAGCGCCTGATCGGCGGCCTTGACGAACTCAGCGATGCTCGGAAACGAGAGTTCCGCGCCGTGGGTCGCACAGCCGATCGAGATGGTCACGTGTGCGTGTTCCGCGCCGATGGTGTGAGAGGTATTCTGGAAGGCCATCACGATGCGCTCACAAATGCTGTGCGCGGTTTCCGCATCGGTGGCGGGCATCACGACCACGAATTCCTCCCCGCCGTAGCGGGCGATGAGATCGGTCTCGCGCGTATTGCCGCGCAGGAGACGCGCCGTCGCCTGCAGAATGCGGTCGCCGGCCTGGTGGCCGAAACGATCGTTGATGCCCTTGAAGTTGTCGAGGTCCGCGAAAGCGACGCTCAGCGGCCATTTGTGGCGCGAGGAGTGGTCGAATTCGCGCGCGAGGACCTGATCCAGGAAGGCGCGATTGTAGACGCCGGTCATCGCATCGCGCCGTGTTTCCTCCTCGAGCTCGAGCGTGCGGGTGTTCGAGCTTTCGGCGGCCGCGCGCAGCGTATTGATCTCACGCAGCGCGAATAAATTGCGCAGCATCAGGGCTTCGCGCGCCTGCTCGAGAATGAGCTCCGGGTGCTGCGCGGCCAGGCTGTCGGTCTCGAAGATCGCCTCGGTCTCCGGCAGCATCGAGCCGATCGTGCCCAGCACCTGGCCGAACGCCATCTTGTCCAAGCCAACGGAGCGCTCGGCCGAGAGCGCCGTCTCGGCGAAGTGGCGGTGCTGCGCCTCGTTCAAGAAGAGGTCCGCCACCGGGCCGGAGAGCGCGACGCAGCGATCGAAGATCCGGGCGGGGTCCGAGGTAACCTGCAGATCGATCTGATGGCTGTGCTCGATTGCGAGGCAAAGGCGCGGCGGCAGATTCCATTTCTTCATGAGCCAGCCGCCGATCGCGGCGTGATCGACCTGGAGGCGCTTCTTCTCGAGCTCGCCGAGCACCGTGTGGTCGCGCTGAATGGACTCGCTGCCGCGGTACAGATCGGGCACCGCCTGGTCCAACGCCAGCATGCCCACGTCCTGCAGCAGGCCGGCGAGGAAGATCTCCTCGGCCATGGACTGGCGCAGCGCATCGGCCAGCGCGCGCGCCGCGGTCGCCGCGATGAGGGCGCGCCGCCAGTACAACGGATGGTTCAAGCCGTTGGCTTTGCCGGTGCGCAGCGATTTGACCAGCGAGAAGCTCAACGCCAGGGTCAACGTCGCATTCAAGCCGAGCACGACCAGCGCCTGGCGCAGGTTCTCGCTCTTGCGGCGCTGAGCGTACAAGGGCGAATTGGCGATGCGCAGCACCTTGGTCGACAGCGCGGAATCCATGCTGAGCGCCTTGGCAACCTTGCCCATCTCGATTTCCGGATCGCGCGCGAGCTCGATGATGTGCGACGCCACACCGGGTGGCGAAGGGAAATTTACGAGCGAGCGCAGGTGAGCTTCGATCTCGGGATTCAAGTGAGGTACTCCGACTCAATAAGGCTCGATGGGTCCCATAGAGGGTTAGCGTCCGCGCGCGAAGTAACTTAAGCGGCCGTTAGGGGTTTCTACTAAGCGAGCCTGGCGCTCGCGCGCCACAGGAAGCGCAAACCTCGAAAACTGAGATATAGACCATAAGGGCCGAGAAGCACGATCCAGGAGGCCGCCGATCCGGCCTGCAGCCCTTCATAGAGGCTCGCGAAGGTGCGGCGCACGCTCGCCCCCTCATAACGGCCGAGGATCGAGGAGCCCAGGAAGTAGATGATCAGGGGCATGAGCCCAAACCCCACCGCGAGCGCGATGCCCGTGAGCCAAAGCTCCCGGGACCACCCGCCGGAAAGGCCGATACGCCGGTAAATCTGCGAAAAACGCATACTGCGTCATTGTAACGAAATGCATGGGAGCCCGCGCGCGGCGCTACACTAGAGGCATGCGCTCCTGGACTCCGCAGACTCTCTACGACGCCAAGCCCTGGGTTTGCATGGTCTTGGGCGCCGTGCTCGCCCTCGGCATGACTGGCTGGTCGCTGGCGGCCGGATACTGGACGGTGGTGCGCGGGCTTTCCGTGTTCGTCGGCGCGGCGCTCGCCATCGTCGGCGGCATCACGCTGCAAATGCGCCAGGACTACCGCGCGCGCAGCAAGTGGCGGCGCGAGACCCCCCGCTAAGATGCGCACCGCCGTCGTCGGCGTGGGATATCTCGGCCGATTTCACGCGCAAAAATACCGCACGGTTCCCGGCTCGGAGCTGATCGGCATCGCCGACCCGTCCGCCGCGGCGCGTGCGGCGGTGGGTGCGGAGCTTGGCGTGCCGGCGCACGCCGACTATCGCGAGCTCCTCGGACGCGTGGACGCCGTGAGCATCGTGACGCCGACTCCGCTGCACTACGCCATCGCCCGAGAATTTCTCGAGGCGGGTGCGCACGTGCTGGTCGAGAAGCCGATGACCGCGACGCTTGCGGAGGGCGAGGGTCTCATCGAGACGGCGCGCCGAGCGCGGCGTGTCCTGCAGGTCGGCCACTTGGAGCGCTTCAACGCGGCAGTGCAAGCGCTTCAGCCGATGCTCGCCGTGCCGCGGTTCATCGAGTGCGCGCGGCTAGCACCCTTCAAGCATCGCGGCACCGACGTCGACGTGGTGCTCGATCTCATGATTCACGATATCGATTTGATCCTGAGCATCGTGCGCTCGCCCGTGGCCGCGGTCGACGCCATCGGCACGAGCGTGTTCTCCGGGGAGATCGATATCGCGAATGCCCGCCTGCGGTTCGCGAACGGCTGCGTGGCCAACGCGACGGCAAGCCGCGTGAGCCTGAAGACGGAGCGGCGGTTGCGGCTGTTTCAGGACGACGCCTACGTTTCGGTCGATCTGCAGCAGAAGGTGCTAACCGTGATCCGCAAGGCCGGCGGTGTCTCGGCGGACGGCATGCCGCAGGTCGATATCCAGGAAACGAGCTACGAGCAGGGCGATGCTCTCAAGGCCGAGATCGAGGCTTTCTTGCAAGCGGCCGCGACGGACAGTCCGCCGCCGGTGAGCGGGGAGGACGGACTCGCGGCGCTGCAGGTGGCGGTGAGCATCGCCGCACAGGTGGCGAGTTCGGCGTCGGGATTCGCGCGGGCGAGCGCTTAGGTCAAGGATTGACCGGAGGAGCGGCCACCGGCGGGACGGCCGGCGGCGGAGCGGGAGCGAGGGGCCTCGCGATCGGCGCTCCCGAGGGGGACCCTGCCACGCCAGGACCTGTCCCCCCCGGGTTCTCGTCCATCACGGTCACCCGATCGACGAAAAAGCGCGTATCCGCAAAGCATGCCGAGGGTATCCCCGGATGCTCGGTGTAATGCAGCTGCACGCGCGCGCCCACCGCTTTCTCGAGCTGCGCGCTCACCGCTGGGTCGCGTACGCTGAATTGCCAGATCTGAGGCGTCACGCCGGCGACCGGGAATTGCGCGAGCACCAGATCGCCCTCCTGAGTCTTGCAGAGCCAGCCTCGGTGCGAGAACTTCTGCAAGATGCCGGCGCGGGTGCCGTCCGAATACGCCCACGACAGCGTGAGCCAGGTCCAGAGCGACAGGCCGGCAATGACCAGCAGAAACAGGAGCAGCACGTAGCGCACACCGCGCCCGGTACGCCGGGGCGGGGAGTTCACGGCGCCTTCTGCTGCACGCTCGCTTCCCCGCGGCCGAAGCTATTGTCTGCTGCCCGGAGTCGCGGCAGCTATCTCTTCATTGACCTGAATGAGCATGGTCATTGCCTTCGCCAGGTGACCGGTCGGATCAGCACCGTTCGCCTGACCCCCCTCTGAGAGCTTGAAGAACGCCTTGCGGACCAGATCTTGAGCCGCCGCTGCTTGGGGATGTGCAGCCGGATCGACATTCAAGCGCGGACCGTCCGCACTGGCTGCACCGACCAACGTGGACGCGAATATTGCCGTAGCCGTGAGCGCGGCGATCGAGGTTAATTTCATGGTGAAGACTCCTGTTTCTTAGCCATCGTTTTCATCGCATCGATTCCTTGCGGTCGAGCTGTGGTGGAGCCGGGGGGAATCGAACCCCCGTCCATAAGCCCTACGCTTCAAGACCTACGTACGTAGCCACAGTCTATTGTTCTCACCGCTCGCTACCCGACGGGCAGGGAAAGCGAACAGCCAGCCCGGTAACGATTCGCAAGATACACCCCAGACACGTGTATCCCGCTAGCTGATGAGCGCTACCCCTGAGCC
>Ga0182030_10006282_pt1 | contig 25101 bp, 29 predicted proteins | sample 812S3MmetaG_FD_121299 | JGI IMG/M metagenome (GOLD analysis project Ga0182030, IMG submission 121299) | Permafrost microbial communities from Stordalen Mire, Sweden - 812S3M metaG (Illumina Assembly) | ecosystem: Environmental > Terrestrial > Soil > Wetlands > Permafrost | place: Sweden...
AATTAATCGTATCAGTGGCCCAATAAGCCATCCACGTCCATATCGACCAAGTCTGATTCTCCGGCTTGACAGGATCCATATCGGCATTTGTCCATACATGCGGGGGAGCCAACGCAGACTCTTGCTTTGGCAATCGCCATGCCGAAACAGTGGTGCAGCGCTCCTTCAACTGCGTCTTGGTGGGAATATATCGCATCTCGGTAAGATTCTTCATCTTGGCGACGGCCTTTTGGCGAAGCTTCAATTGATTGTCCCGTCAGAGTCGAACACACTTGAAGTCTACGAACATGGGGGGAAGAGAGGGAATATATGATGACGGATTTGAAGAAGTTGAGAAGTTGAGAAGTTGAGAAGTTGAGAAGTTGAGAAGTTGAGAAGTTGAGATAAGAGGTCAGTATCACGTACCCTGTCGAAGCTACCCTCTGCTTTGCATAGCATCCATGTTGGCGGAAGATGGAAGATACACCAAGTGGGATAGCTCCAATCTTGATCGTCGGGGTGGCGGGATACCAGCGGCACCCACAACCTATGAAGTCCCGGTGACTTATCAACTACCATGTTCGAGAAGACTGTCAAGAAAGAACCCAGAAGGAAAATAATCATAACTATCATAGTAATAATAATCATAATAATATTAATAATTGAACCAGGAGCCAGTCACTTGTGTTAGCAAAACAAACAGTAAGATACCGACGGGAAGGGTCAGCGAGATACTAGTACAGAGAGATACACAAAGTGGTGGTAGGGATGAAGCTTTTATCGGTGTATCGGTGGGCAGTTAGAGGCGACAATTGGGGATGTTATTGGTGAGGCATTTAGGGAAGGACAAGGCACCCCTTCAGTCGCATCGTCTTTGTTCTTTTTGCATCGGCCTTTCCGAGCCTTAAAAACTTGATGTGGGATCATCGCAATCATTCGTGCAACTTATCAGGCTACCCGCTCAGATATTTTTGAAAAGAAAGGCGACGTTGTATTTCCTGGAGGTGGAAGATTGAAACATAAAATGGGAAGAGACATTTTGTGGTGGAACTCCCCTATGTAAGCCACCCTCGTTTGATGTCTGACGGTGAAAGGCGCTGGTTGGTAGCACGGAGAATAGGGCTGTTTTGGGACAGAGCGCCATCAATAAATAACAAAAGCTTCCCAATTGAATCCTGTCGCACAGAAAGCAAGCTTGAAATCGAATCTCGGCCGAATGCAAGCTTTATCGCACGTGTGCCTCCCGTCCGTCTGAGATAAGATGCTGGGATTTTGCTTCTTTCTGGGGACCCAGAGGGAAAGTCGTCGGGATAGTTGGTTTCAGCTGGCGGAGGTTGCATGTCAGAATCGTGATACCTTGGTAGAGAGATAGTGTACCGCTACCGCTTTGATCAGCGACCTAAGCATCGTGGAGAAGCTCGACGAGGGTCTGGATCGGGAGGCGGAGTTGGGTGGGGTTGTCGGCGGTCTCCATAGACTTTGATTATATTGTAGCTTCTCTCTATCGAACGTGTGTGCTGGTGAAGTGAAATTCATCACCCTCTGACTGGCCGATTGCCCTTTATTGAAGAGCGTGCCGTCGTGGAAAAGGGAGGCTCCATTTGAGATGCTTTCAGGTTCAAAGCGACAAGGCAATAGAAATTATTTGGGGATGGCACTCTTTTCTTCAGTTGGGGAATGGGAAGTCGTTGATTTATGCTTCTCCTTACACGACAGATACATCACGCAAGCCAGCACCAATCCGCGTCATGCGGCGAGTAGATTCAAATGTCGTGGCCTGGGGCCTCGAGGCTTTATCATTGGTGAGTCAGAAACCATAGCACCACGAAGTACCATCAAAACGGAAAGCTCAAATTGTTATACATTGTATGCGCCTCTCCCCATGCTTGAAGCCGTATATCGGCAGAACATGAAGTGAATCTAAAATTACACATCTTATCTATAACTCTTCCTCATTGTCTGAGAAGTATTCGAAATCCCGAGGGACTTCGGCTTCCTCCCCGCCCTCTTCATCCTCATCAACTGCGGTCAAGACACCAGCGGCAGCCGCGGCTCCCGATCCGGATGCCTCGCCTTGAGCATCAGCTTGTCGGCGCAAGCTAAAAGATTCATTTCGTATATCCTCTAGGGTTGTTGGTGCCGCGGCCTTCTCAATCGATGCTATCTTCAACTTCTCCTCGATCAGAACCTTGTCTTCTGTCGGTTGCTGATCGATAAGCAAGATGACGCCTCCAGTTGGCTATGCGCTTGTCAGTGAGACATCTAAATTATGGCATCTGGGACAACTAACCTTCTTGACTGGCTTATAACGGCCGGCGGGGAAATTGATGAACTTGAGCTGAGCTGGCAGAACTCTAGACATGTTCTCAATATCATAGCCGACCTTTTCCTTCTCGAGCTTCTTCTTGGCAATCTCGGCAGGTGTGGCACCTTCCTTCTCGCCTTCACCATCTTTCTTCTCATCGGCCTTTCCATCCTTGTTGGCAGCCTCGTCAACGTCCATCTTGTCCTCGGCTGGCGCTGAGATCTTGGGAGTTGTTGGCGTCTGGTCGATATCCATACTCTCACGTCGTTGCGCACGCTCCTTCTGCTCTTTCTTCTGTGCTCTTCGCTTTGCCTGAGCAGTTGTTGAGAGAACAGCTGTAGCGATGAGAGTAGGTGCTTCATCGGTCTTCACCTCTTGCTCAGGAGGATAATCGAAGAGACTTGGACGGGTAGCGCTGTGGAATTTGAAGCTTGGAATATCGAGGTCATGATCCAGGCCAATCATGGATGTAGGCGTAAAACTCAAAGAGAGAAAATGGGTGAACGGGAACCAATACCAGTATTGTGTGAAGACAGCCATGCCAACAATACCAGCCATGTTAAGGTTTCCGGTCTGAGTCTGCAAGCCAATTGTGCAGTTGCGTCCTCCAGCGTCAATTATACCCAAGGCTAAAGCGCAACCAAATTTGGTCATGGCATCCTCGTGACGATCACCAACGATCTTCTTCATAGTCTTGCGGATGGAAGCGACCTTTGGGTTCATGACCTCGTTTTGTTGAACCATGATCATGGCAAGCGAAATCAAAGCTCCTTGTCGAACAAAATCAGTGGGGTCCTTGATCATAGGCTCGAGGAGATCAATAGCTTCGTCGAGACCGGTGCCTGCACAAGAGATACCAAGAGCCATGGCTGCACCATATCGAACATGTGGATTGTAGGACTCGGAGAGAAGCTCGACCATTCGTGGAACGCTGCCTGGCTTTCGGAAAAGAATGAAACCTAAGCTCATGACTGCAATACGTCGGACATCGTCGTTGACATCGCTGACAGCAACGTGAAGTAATTTCCGTACAGCTTTATTGCTTCCGGTGCCACAGTATGCCAAAGCAACAGACATGATACCACCATATCGAATAGTTGGGTCAGGGTCAGTGAGTAGACCTTCGATGAGCACATCAGCACCCTCTTGTCGGCCATACATAATGAGAGCCATTCCAATAGCAAGACCACGAACACTCTTCTCGTGCTGAGTCTCATGTGCATAGGTGATCATATCTTCCAGAGCCTTTTCATTGCCAGTCCCCAACATAATGAGACCCATAGAAAGTCCAACAGCTTCACCATTGAGAGCGGAATCAGCCCAGAGAACATTCTTCAAGTTCTCATAAATCCCTTCATCTCCAGTAGCCATTCCGGCGATACCGAGTCCTAAAGCACCTCCATGTTGAATGACCTCTGATTGAGTTCCATTGAATTGCTCTTTGAGATAATCCAAAGCCTCGGCACCGTGGTTTGCGTAGATGAGACCATAAGCATAAAGAGCGCCACCTTGGCTGAAGATAGATCCCCCACCGATAGATGTAAGACGAGGTAGATAAGGCTCCAATAACTTCTTACATTGTGTAAGGTTGCCGCGATGAATAACACCAAGAGCCGCGGTAGCAGAAAACTTTGACCAGTTGACAGCCTTTCCTAACCACTCTAGATTGTCCCGGAAGAATTTATCATTGGTGGTTCCTTGGTTCATAAAGGCATTGCAGAACGTGACCGCTGTATGGAAAATAGAATTCCGACCCTCGAGACTATCCCGCACTTTGTTTAAGATGCTCAAATCCGTATGGTTGTTTCGGTAGAGGAATTCGAGGTTTAATCGGATTGTTTCGCTACCATCGAGGATCTTTCGTATCCTATCGAAGACTTCAAAGTGCGCATCAGAGACGCCTTCCGAGCCCGGCGCCGGTGCTCTAGTGCGATCGTTCAGCTCGCCCAACAGTTGATCGGATTCGGCTGCTATTGAAGTCAGTCTCTGCTCCAATACATACGCTGTTTGACTCACAGTCCTCCTTGTCAGCCTCGGGAACTTCCTCAACCTTCTTTGGTAAGGACTTGATGACCTTGGCAAGAAATTCTTGGGTTCCATTATCGTAGAGATCAAATGCTATTTGATATGCGACTGCCGTCGACGACTGATCATCATTTGACTATGAAATGTCAGCAGGTAACTTTCAGGAATGACATTAATACCTACTACCAGCTTCTTTAGCATCGTTGAAGCCTCCTCGTCCTGATTTAGGTATACAACGCATTTTGCGATCGAGAAATAGTCCGGAGTCGGGATTTCGCTCAGTAAGTCCAGGATGAGCCGCAGAATTTCTGTTCGAAGACTCCTCTCCTGAACCACACCCATGCATATGTCTAATACGTATTCCATCAGTTCTTCCGCAGGTCCAGACGTTCCTTCAACGTGCTTTGCCCTTGACTTCTTCTCATCATCACTAGCACGCTTGATCACTCTTCGCAAAACCTCCAAGTTCTTCGCCTCAACAGCAATCCCAACGACTTGTCTATATCTACCTTCCCGCAAACAACTCTCAAATAGTCGTTCGATAACCTTTTGTAAAGCGGCCTGCGTAGCCCGGTTCGGTAGTGTAACTGAGCCCACCTTCGACTTCCCTTCCTGTACAGGCTGTTCAGACAATGTATTTTCTCGCGATAGAAGAGACTTCGATGGTAAGACCGATTGTGAGAATGGTGTAGTTGGGGAGGTAAGAGCGGCTGCGGCGTTGGCATCGGCAGCCCCATTTGCAAATGAGGTCGCAAGAGTAGGAAGGGCTCCATCTCGAGAAGATTCTTGAGGAACAACGTGTTGGGCGGATGAAACGTTGATATAGGTATCGACGCATTTTGAAATGATGGTTTCCTCAAATTCTCCTTCCTTGTCCAACTTAAACAGATCCCCAGCACCAAGCGCAAAGGTCATACTCTCATCGTATTCCTGCAAGTGATAGTACACTTTCGCCAATACCAGGGATGCTAGCTGCCGTTCAGGGAAAGATTCATCTTCGTAGAGTTCCTCTCTGAAGGCGAATCAGCATTGAATCCAAATCATTTCTTCAGGAGAAAGACTTCAGTATGACAAAAGGGAAATAGACTCACATTTGACCCACAGATCCAGCGACTTCCGTCCATAATGTATCAATATCGTCGTTCAACGTCTGCAAGGCGAAGACCTTGAGCTCGGGCTCTGTATCGGAGAGGAAGCCCAGAACTCCGGAGGCTGAGGTCAAGCCAGGCATAGTTGAAATGATGTTTTCTAGACGTGATGGCACACTGGACTTGATCCTCGGGTTGATGGAAGATGCGCAAAGGAAATAGAAAGGAGATGGGTGATGGGATGGAGTTTGTTGATTTGATTACAACTCTCTTCTTCAGGCACAGCTTGTCACGTAACGAGAGCAAGCTGGCGTTTCTAGCGAAGCGCTAAGACCATGGAAACCTTAAAGTTGAGGCAAAAATGAGCACGCGTCAAACAAATTTATGTTTGGATAGAATTCAGTATCACCAATTGATTGACACAAGAAGTATCTTCAAAATTATTAAAATAGGAACTGTTGAATCGATGGATTTCTGGTACTCCCCCTGAGGAGAGTTTTACAGCTCACGTGCATGTATTCTGCATAAACTCTAACGCCAGTTTAAAGGAGGCAGCGGTTCGTTAAAGGGGACCTAGAAAAATATGGCATCTGTCAAAATCAAGGCCATCTGAAGACTGTGAACTGCGCAACACCATAGAATTATCCGCATATACCTCGATCCATCTGCCATAACAAGGCCACTTCCAGCGACATCTGCGCGATTATCTCACTCGCCCAGCCTTCTGTCGTTTGCACCCGCCTTGGTCGATTTGGCCGGAAGCGGTTGCGACGAGATCAATATACCCTTTGTTGAGTGGAGTAGGAGTTGTACATGAGGACTGTAATGCATATCAGATGAAAGACACGTTGCCGATTATTTCGAGATATCCATAGCCTGGGGTAAGGCGCGCTAGGCCTGGTGCTGGGAGACCATATCGCAAACATGGACCTCCGTTCTATCATCAACACAGAAGCCGGGGAGAGTTCAGCTCCAAAGCAAGCTACACCAGTTACTCCAGTGCACGCTGGCCCTCCTCACCAGTTTCCTCGAGAGTATAGTCATCCTCTGCAAGCCTCACCGGGCAAACACCCATCACAAGACCGTGGGCCTGGTCCTTTACAAACGGGTGGGCCTTATACTTCACCCACTTCATATCAAGGTCAAGGGAACTATACACGACCGCCTCCTCCGCCACCTATCCAAGCGCCTCCACAACATGATTTGCGTTCTCCTGCTGGGTCGTACTCTGTGCATTCTGCACAATCTCCATACAGACAAACTCCGACGTCTGGAATGAGCAATAATCAATATCCATTTCCACAATCACATCAAACACCTCAAAGTCCTGCACAAAACCACCCATATCCACCCTCGTTTCAACAAAGAGAAAGCTATCCCCAATCGAACGGTCCTTCCCCTCGTCTCCAACATCACAACTCCCAAAGTCAAGCTTCTCCTACACCGCAGACTCCTCCCATTGGAATACCTGGATCAACACACCCTTACCTTCAACACCAAAGATCACAATCTTCACTCTCGAATTCTACACCAACGTCTGCACAAAGTCAGCAGCAATACTTCAACCATCAATATCCACAAGATAGCCCGGTGTCCGCGACACATTTCCCTTCTTCCCAAATCCCACAACACTCTCGCCAGCAATCTCAACCTGGAACTCCTTTGGGTCCGCCAGTAAATCAGAGGCAATCTTCCGGTGGATTCACTCAACAGTCTGCGGGAGGATTCACCCAACCCACTAGTCCCTATCAGCAACGCGGCCTTTCTTCTGGTCCATACCAGCAATTCCAACAAACATCACCTGCACCTCCTCCGCCAGCATCCATTCCACGACTTCCAAGTACACCGAGCGCATACGATTCGCAAAGAACATCTATAAGTGAACAGCAGCGAAGGTCACAAAGTGAGAGGGAGCAAAGTTTGAGTGTTAGCCCGAAGACACGCCTACCTTCTCATCCTACGCCAGATATCTCAGTGTCGCAACAGCAACCCGAGAACGAATACATGAACCCTCGAAAGCGTGGTGTAGACGAGAGGGAGGCTCCGATTGAGGAACCGCGACGGATAATGCAAGATGTTAAGCCGCAAGTGAACGGCGACAGTCGAATACCGTCAACGACCTCATCATCCCCTCAACAGCCTCCGAAAAAGCGAACGCGTTACAAGGAACCCCCAATATGGGCACAAAGTGTCAGATCGCGGACGAAGAGCTCATTTGGTATTGGTGGTAACCGTGCGAACCAGGTCAATGGAAAGCAGCTAGCCACCCTCCCAATTCCGAGTGCTGCGCCTGCGTTGATTAAGAGTGAAACGAATGGTCATCGCCAGGTTTCCCCAGCAGGCGGCCCCATAGATGACCCTTCTAGACTTTTGGGACCATGGGAGAGGAGTATCACGGGCAAGAAGCCACAAGAACAGGTTACAAAACTCGTCGCTGATTGGCTGTACCTGAACGTGGTCTCTCGAAATGATTTTGGGGAGTTAGCTAGTCGAGGTGTGGTGATTGAAATTGAGGCAAAGTTAGGGCAGCTCATCGACAAAGACACAAATGACAGATATCAAATTCCCGTTCTTTCAGAGTGTATCCTGAGGGAAACTCATAGAGGAGTTGGTTTCAGGAGCTCTATGACAGAGGTATAGGTTTTCCTTCGGCTGAAATGGCATTACTAACATCACGCAGTTACAACACAGAAAACTTAATGAATTCCTCAACATCAAAGTCCAGGAGACTCATCCTTCGAATCCAGGTGCTCAAAGTCAAAGAAGAGTCCCAATCGAATACTTGCATCGACGAGAAATAGACAAGTTTTACGAGCTCCCGCCAAGTTCCTACCACATTCTACCCCCAGCAGTGAGAGAGCAACTCAATCCACGACAGACCGTCAAGGTACGGGTTAGCCATGACCAGAAAAATGGCGAGGTCATTGCAAAAATCATCAAAGCACGAATTGCAGATCTTGATATCTACAACCCTGCATCTCCACTGGACTGTCGAATCAGTATCAATTTTGAAATGAGATATGACGGTGATATTGAGGAATTGAAAGCTGTTGGGATGGATAGTCGGGCTCCTGATCGAAATAAAGATCGCTTGAGCTACACCCAATCTCATTATCAGATTGATCTTACCCAAGTCACCCAGACAACATCGATCAATGTGAGTCCATGATACCATTTGGTACATAACGTTTACTAATCCAAACCAGAATGTCAATCGAACAGACAAGGAGCATGAGCTCGAAATCGAAGTCTCGACGGCGGCAATTCGAGATCAGGGATTGAGAGCTGCGGCGGGAGATCCGAATGAGTATGTTGCTTTGGTGGAAGGCTTGCTTGATAATATGCGAGTGCTAGCAAGGGCTGTCCCTCCACATTAGTATTGATGCATTTGTTAAATTAGGAGTTTGGGAACAGGATACCCTGGATTTGACACGGAAAACAGGACGTCTGCATATAACTGGGCAGATACATACATACATACCTAATGAAGAGCATTGAAATGGTCACACAGCTGCGTTAATCGTACGTCGAGTCATGTGAAATTTGCATTTCCATCCCCTTCTGAACTTCAAGCTGGATAATGTTTCGCCTGTGCTTTACCGGCAGGAAGTTTCGTGTAATCACACCCTTCCTCACCTTCGGGGTTTGCGTCAGCACTTCGCTTTCATTGGGTCGAGCGCATATCATGTATTTCCTTCTTAAAGTTAGAATTTCACTGTTTCGGAAGCAATCAGAGGTTTTCTTACTTTTTCCCTTCTACCCGACAGCTCTGCGATCGGTCACCATTGTCTCATTGATCAAGTTTCCATAACATGTATCTGAGACTTGGGTGTCTGGAGCGCGTAGGTTGAGAATGGATCGACAGTATTGGTAAACATCTCGCCACCCATTTATCTTCATACGTCGAAGAGGCGCTTTACGTGCATTCTCTCTAGAGATACTCGGGCAATCTGATCCTACTCAATCTTGGGTATCACCTTCTACCATCGCCGTCGGGTGTTTCATTTCTTGCATAGTCCTAGGAGACTCAGACCTGCTTAACACTCATTTTGCAACCTTCATTCTCTCCAACGTGTATTCCTCCAAGCTCTAGATAATCAAATCCTCGAGCTTTCTTTATCATGCACATGTTTCTTCTTCTTCCTTTCCTCAGAGCAATAGAATTTACCAATGCCCTGGTATGTTGTAATCCGATAGCTAGGTCAGCGATACTAATATTTTCTAGCCAGACCTAGGATCGGCATCTCCATTCGCGGTCCTTGCCAGCATCACCACCACGAACACCGGCTCAACATTCATCAATGGCGATGTCGGGGTCGGCGGAACAGTTATCACAGGCTTCTTCCCAAACGGCCAGGGAATTGTTCAAGGCAACTCATATACCTCAGTCGACCAGCCTCTTACAGATGCAAGCACAGCGTGGAGTTCAGTGCGGGATATGCTCGGCGCAATAGACCTTACAGGCAAAGATCTGGGTGGGATGATTCTTTTACCTGGTGTTTATAAATTCAGTGGCTCTGCTCAACTGACCGGAAGCTTGACACTTAGTGGTACAACGAATCCAGGCGACGGTTGGTACTTTCAGATCGGCTCGACTCTCACTACAGCAGCCGGATCTAGCGTGGTGATTAATGATGGTTCTCCATGCAATGTTTTCTGGGCGTTGGGATCCTCTGCTACCCTGGGAGCTGGAACGAATATGGCTGGAATTATCCTTGCTGGGATTTCTGTAACTGCAGATACAGCTATGAGTTTAGCTGGAGCGCTAATTGCGCTTGACGGGAGTGTTACTTTGGACACGGCTACGGTTAGGGATATTTGTGATTTGCACGGGCAGGGTCCAACTAGCCTCGCGTCTTCGAGTAGCTTGGTGCTGAGCTCTACTTCAATCTCTCTGCTAGATAGCACAACCAGCAGCAGTGATGCGACAACCTCGACCATCTCAACTTCAACCTTTTTACGGCATAGCATCATGAGTAGATCCAACACCATAGTTTCAAGCTCTACTTCAGCGAGCTCAACATCTTCGCTGCTTAGCACTACAAGCAGCAGCATTTCGAAGACCTCGACTAACAGCTCTAAATCACCAACATCCAGCGTCTTGGCGTCTTCTACCTCACAAAGCAGCACAATTAAACCGACCACCAGCTCTTCAAAACAAACCTCAACAACAAATAACAGCAGTCTCAATCCAACCAGAACATCAACACTGGTGATTACCACAATTGGAAGCACAACAGGCTCAACGAGCTCATTTTTCAAAGTATCCACAAGTACTATTACAAGATCTCATCCTTCTTCAACCATATCTAGCTCAAGCACAACCAAATCATCAACTTCGTTCTCATCTCCTCCGATCACACATTCCAGAACCACAATCTCAAATGCCCATTCAACTACCACAGAATACATTCTCACCACATATACACCCACACCCCTCTACCCAAATTTGACCTCAAGCTATTCATCCAACTCGGAAACTACATCGAGCACGCCTAGGATCCTCTTCACCACATCCACGTTCACAGAATCGACATCAACATCTACACTCACAGTTTTTCTTTCCCTCGCCTCTCAGACCCCTTCCCAGACAGACGTACACTCTCAAGGCGGACAACTACTCGATGGCTCATCCACCACCTACCCACATACATCACCTACCACCTTCTCCGTCATTATTCCCAGCACCTGGCCCACGTACTCAACATCGACGATCGTCCTTACAAGTATCCACACTATCACCTCTTGTGCGCCTACTATGACTGATTGTCCGCTTCATCTTGGGCAATTGACCACCGAGATTATAAGTCGTACGACAACTCTCTGTCCTGTGACTGGGACTGCTGTACCTGAGTCAAGTGTAGTAAAAGTGGGGAGTGAAGGTACGGAAGGGAGTGAGAGTGGGGGTGGGAGTGAGACGGCAAGGGGAGGGATGAATACGAGTATAACGTGGATGATTCGGACAGTATACGAGACGAAGATTGTGAGTACTGTTACGAGGACTTTGCCAGGTAGTCGATCTTCGGGAGTTCCTCCGGCCATTACACCTATGCCTGCTTCTGGTCAGAACGTATCAGGCACTCCACCAGCAAATCAGACGTCGATTGGGGGATTCCAACAAGTTAGTGCTGCGATGGGGCGGGGAAACTGGATAAGTGGGACAGTGTTCTGGGCTGCTGTTGTAGGGATTTTGGGTGGGCTTTGGTTGGGAACGGGATTCCTTCTTTAAATAAATATTTGCCGGTTTCGGGTTGGGATTTTGTAGATGTGTGTAATTTTACCTAGTGGGTTTTTGAATCGAGAATTATTAGTCGGTTAGTTCTTGATTTGGTGTTTTTATATGATTACTATGATATTTCTATACTCCGCTTCATCCCTAACTCCCATAAATGTGCGGCCAAGAACGCTTAATACTCTATAAACTGCCTTCCAGATATGCAATATTTCTAACTCTCAACACATGTCAAAGACAAGAAAAATTTCCTCTTAATTCTTAGCAGTCTCGTACCTACTCCGTCCCCTTAACACCTTCCCCCACTTAAAAAACACCCACGGCACAGGCATCATCGCCAACCCTACAAACGCAAACACGCTCCCCGCCCAATGAATCCCTATTCCTTCATACATCTGAAGCGTAAACAATGGAAAGGCTGCCCCCAACCCATATCTCAGTATCCCATTCGCTGCCACAGCACTTGCCGAGTTCGCAGCCAGGTACACATCTACTAGATACGTGGTCGCGGAGATGAAAATGGATAGGCAACCCCAGCCGAACGGAACGCCGGCAAGCACGGGCACGATCCAATGCACATGTTTTGAAGGCGCCCACGCGAACCAGAAGAGTCCGATGGGTAACATTATGCTGCCGAGTAAAGCGGCGTATAATCTATGTTCAGGCGCCGGTTTCCCCTTCGCTTTGACGGCGGCGCGACGATATAGTGTTGCGTCGAAAATACCGAATGATGCGATGGCGAAGAGGAACCCGACTAAGATACCTAGGAATGTAAGGCCTATCTCCTTTTCGTTGAAATGGTAGACCGATGCGAAGACGTAAGAATAAGAACCGAAAAACGAGAACATCATTGCGAATGCGAATCCGGTGTAGATACTTAGATAGGCGACTAGAGGTTCAACAAACATCATGTGGAGGGGTTTCGTGAAAGCTGTGCGCAGTTTTTGGAGGAGGAGAAGGGTGTCGCCTGTTTGATGAGTGGGTTGCTGGCCGAGGCGCTTGAGACGTAGGTATTTGATTCGAGGCGCGGAGGTCTCGGACATGAACAACGCCATTATGGCGATGGGGGAGGCAATTATCATTACAACCCACATGCTCCATCGCCAGTTGTGGTGGTATTCGTCGATTATGTAGGCGCCGGTTAATGGGCCTAGTGCTGGACCTAGGAAGGGGGCCATGATGTAGAAGAGTGCGGCTCGTCCACCGTGCGTTTGCAAATCCCATAGATCGGCTATAGTTCCTGCTCCAATAGCTAGGGATCCGCTACCTCCTATACCAGCGAGCAGACGGAAGATGATGAGTACGGCGATATTAGGCGCGGACCCTGCGATGGCGGTAAATATTAAGAGGAAGGTCATGGTAGACCAGTAGACCGACCGTCGGCCGTAGAGTTCGGAGAGGGGAGCAGCAAGTATAGGCCCAATCGTAAAGCCGAGCGTGTACAGCGAGAGAGGAAGGACGGCGACTTCGCGACCTACGTTGAAGCGGGCCATCACCAGTGGTATTGCGGGGACGTAGGCGGAAGTTGCGACGGTAATGACGAAACCATACAGAGCAGGAATGGCAGTATGAAATACTCTTTTAGAGAATTTCCAATTCTGTGGATTGCCTGGATCGTCCGGTGATTCCCACCCATCGAATGTAGATGTCTTTTCGACATTATCTTCTGTTTGAGGAGAAGCGGTTCCTTTTTCTTCGTCACTGAGTTCTTTTGTTGATTTGATTGAGGAAGGATATGAGGGTTCTAGGCTGGGAAGTGGATCGACGCCTTCTAATTCGTGTTTTCTGTTTGGGACGTCTGCCATTGTGTTTGATGGTATGGACTATCTAGTCCTCGCAGGATTTGAGATAGTCTGTGAAGAACTTCACGGACTGTGGTAGGCATGAAGATGAAGTCTGTGCTTAATATGGAAACGAGAAATTGGAACTTACATAGCTTGAATATATATGGAATATAAAGTCCGCACCCGCACCAAGGTCTGGGATTAAACCTTGATGCAGGCCGTCTGGGCAGGGCATGTATTAGAGCAACAAACAAAGGGATTTCGTACCAGGGAACAAATGAAATTGGATTACTGGACGAAACGAATGCGAGCTCTTACGCTTGTGCCTCGGATGACAGCTCGCGGTGAACCTCCACACTTGAAAGATCATGATAAAAGCCAATGATATCTCAAGGCACATCCGTCATCCAAGGCGGATCGAAAGATGTCCCGACTCTCAAGAACTACTCGGGCCTGATTTGAAAGCTAATACTGAAATAGAAAAAGTTCTGATTGGACTCATAATACGAGAATGAAATGACGAATGCGAGTATAGTCCAAGAGGATTCTTACGGACGAAAGAGAAGAGATGAAGATAAAGTCAACCGAGGCTAGCGAAAGAAGCCCCTGATTAATGATCATATCACGTGTGATACTAACATTGGAAAGAGGTTGAGGCTGGAAACCATGAGTTTGGGGTTCTTATATGGATCTTAGATGAATCAATCCAAAAAGCCCCAAAGGAGGATCTAAGACGATTGAAGTCAATATAATAAAACCATTCAAAATCAAATCCTCCAACCATGATTGGCCCAATCCGTTACTCGTTGTGCATCCCGGCAAGTTCCGCAAAATCATGCGGGAAGCTTCAGATTGAAAATCATCCCATGCTTCAATTCAACAGCAACGACAAAGTATGATTATACGGTCAATAACACCGAGTGCCTTTCGATCAAATACTCTCGGTACCGTATGTCTATCATGTTTTCGCGAAACAGGTAGAACTGCAACTCGATCGACGAGACAATTCTCGCGAACATCGAATGTTCGGAATACAATAGCTGGGACGAGAACGCGGTTATGGCAGGGCTACTTCTCTACAAATTCGTTGTTGGAAAAGGCGAGGGGAACGAGTAAAGGTGCCGCAATCTCTACGGTATCTACAGAAGCGACAATTGGGGGAAATGAAGCTATAAAAACATCTCGAGAGCCTGATCCAATACCCACCCCACCAGCAGCAGAACTCCCCCACCGCCGCCGCCAAAGAGAACGCAAAGCGGCCTCTGAAGCAGACCTTGTCCTCCCCGATAATGCCTCCTCAAATCTCACCGAAACCGCCTCTACCGCTCCCCCGAATTCCCTTCGCCGCCTCATCCCCGTCCTCCTCTCCCTCTCTAAGCCCCGACTCTCGATTCTCGTCGTCCTTACAGCATGCGCTTCTTACTCACTATACCCAGTTCCCGAACTCCTCTCTCCATCAGCAACCGATACGCCTTCTCTCTCAACCCTCACACTCTTCTTCCTCACTTCGGGAACGGCCCTCTGTGCCGCGAGCGCAAATGCATTCAACATGCTCTACGAACCAAAATGGGATGCCCTAATGTCACGAACTCGAAATCGACCCTTGGTTCGCGGTCTCATCTCTACACGTGGAGCTATGATCTTTGCCATTCTCTCCGGACTTACCGGAACAGCTGCTCTGTACTTCGGTGTCAACCCTACGGTTTCCTTCCTGGGCGCACTGAACATTGCGCTCTACGCTGGGGTCTACACGCCCATGAAACGTATCTCAGTACTTAATACCTGGGTTGGTGCAATCGTGGGCGGTATCCCACCACTTATGGGATGGGCAGCTGCGGCGGGACAATCAGCTACGGATGGGAGTTGGCGGGAGTTATTACTTGGAGAACAGAATGCAGGTGGATGGTTGCTAGCTGGGTTGTTAGTCGCGTGGCAGCTAAGTCATTTCATGTCCCTGTCCTGGAGTATCCGCCACGAATACAGAGACGCGGGATATAAAATGCTTTGTTGGGTCAACCCGGCTCGGAATGGGAGAGTCGCGCTTAGGTACTCGCTGTGTATGATTCCTATTTGTATAGGGTTGTGTTATTTTGGGGTTACAGAGTGGACGTTTGCTGTTGCGAGCGCACCAGTTAATGTGTGGCTGGCAAAGGAAGCGGTGAAATTTTGGAAGTATGAAGGGGCGAAGGGGAGTGCGAGGGGATTGTTTTGGGCGAGTGTTTGGCATTTGCCGGTTGTGTTGGTGTTGGCGATGGTGGAGAAGAAGGGGATGTGGCAGAGGGTTTGGAGGGCTGTGATTGGAGAGCCGGACTTAGATGAGGATTGGATTGAAGAGGATGAAGAAGATGCGGTGATGAGCGCGAAGCATTTGACGCCGGAAGCGAAGAAGGCGGCGATTTCAATGCCACGATGATAGAGAAATGTTTGACTAGTGGGACTGGAGTTAAGGAATGTAAGGATATTGATGCTGAAGAGCTGTCTGTACTAATAATACAAGATATTCTACACAATTATCATAAAAATCGTGAAAGTTCCGATCATCACGCAAGAAACAATTTATCTCTCCCACCCCCCACGATCATGAGCGCCGTACTCCATACCATGCATATGTCTTTCCCACAGATAGCCACCCAAACGTATCCATTGATCAACGACCATTAGGACGATTAATAATAGCACCAATCCCCATATCAATACTGGGCAATCTCTGCCCATACCCATGTCCATGCCCCACACTCCGTCCACTACTCCCACTACTCCCCTGACTCTGATGTCCATAATATGTCCCCTCATCCCCAGAAACCCCTCGCTCATACCCAACCCCCACATCTCCTCGATAGGTATCCCCTCTATCATACCCCACACTCCCTCCGCTCCCACCACGTAACCCCATCCCTCCACTCCCCCCTGAATGTTCGCTTACACCGTCGTTCTCATACTGGTCGTCTAAGTCGTCGAGCCCGAGCCCGGAATCTTCGCCTGGGGCATAGGGCGCCGAGTTAGGGAGGGAGGAAAGTGAGGGTGCGGACGAGGTGTCGTGGAGGCGTTCGCGGCGGGAACAGGCGCGGGCTGCGGTTGCGAGGTTTTTGAGGCCTTGGGACATGCACTTTATCACCATTAGTTCATGTTGATATTCATGTGGGATGGTAAGTGGGGTCAGGGCAAGGGTAGGGAAAGAACACACCTTCTGCTCAACCACATTCCACTTCTCGCCCGTCTGCGCCGCCAGCCCGCTCCATATTTCCCTGCGCATCCCCATATAACTCTTCGCCAAGTTCTCTAACTTCATCCCATCCCAATCATCTGCATTTCTCCTCTCCATCAACCTCTCATGTCGTTTACGACATGCGTTGGGTGTCTTGGAGGGGAAGTAGTTTTGCTGGATCGGTGCCCAGTTCATCCCTTGAGCCCGCGCGGCCATGAGTGTTTGGTCATCTTGCGGGTTCCAGGCCCCGGAGGAGGGGCGGATGGATGTCATGGGTTGGGAGTGCGAGTGTGAGACGGGGAGCGGGTTGGGGTTGTAGGCTGCGGAGGTGTGGGAGTGGGAGGAGAGTGGGTGTTGGACGGGGCCGCCGGAGGCGTAGGTCGGGAGGCTGGAGTAGGTTTGGGTTTGATGGGACATGGGTGTGTTGAGGGAGGAGCTGTAGTATTCTTGTTGGAGAGAGGAGGGGCGGGCAGAGATGGGTGGGTAGGTCGCGGTTGTGGGGGTGGTGGCCGGTGATACGCGGTAGTAGCCCTGGCTTCTGACCGAGCGGTGTCCTTTGGGCATGGTTTGAACGGGCATAGTATAGTAAAATGAAGGGCTGGGGTATTAAGATTATAGAAGCCTCGCCAGCAAGACCGTGTCGTGTATAGTTGGATGGAAAGAGAACAACGAGTGAAGTATAGGATCGACAGAGATGCTGGGCGGTAACGAAAGATTAACGACGACAAAAGACTCGCATTGGGGTATCTTTGAAAAATCCCGAGAATCGTAAAAAGGGAAAAGGAGAAAAGTGAGCGGCTCTGAGTAAGAAAGACAATCTCCTTGACAAGAGCGCGGCAGATGGTCTTATACAAATCGACTGAATGGACGAGAGAAGATGAGATGAGAAACAAAACGGGGTCCAAAAGTTTATAGCCTCATTGACGCCGAGGAGTCCTAATTTGAGACCGTGGTTCCCGACTTGAAACATGAGAAATCTGTCTTTACTTAGGGTACGAGAGCTACCATGCCGCCCAAAGCCTCGGATTCAAAACCGTGAACGTGTGCGGAGAGCACGCCGCACCCCCTGATCTTGATCCAGGAGCCGCGCAGTCATGAGAGGGAGTCTCCAAAGGAATAGAGAGGAGAGAAAAGCGGTGCTCATATTGGTTCAAGGGAGGTTGTGAGCGCTTGTCTCATTCAATGGTCTATGTGGAATGCTGAGGAGGACCTAAGGACTCTCGGCGGTTACGTTTAGCGGGCGGTAAGGCGACGGGAGTGGCGCTCGTCAGGGGCCAAAAATAGAAGACCTCGCTAGGTGTACCTTACAGGCACCTTGCCTACTAGTACCACTAATTACCTTATTGCCCAAAAAAGACTCAGCCTTGTATATTTTAAGATCTTTCGGATGATCGTCTGGTGAAACCAGAGATGGGATGATGGACGATAATGCAGGGGATCTGAATGGTGACACTGAGAGATGGCGCGCGTTTATAGGAAGATAGAGGGGAGGAGTGGATATGTATAGGATGGTGAGTGAAGCATCCTAAATGTTTGGTGTTTTGATTTTTTGATCAAATGAGAAACATTGCCGTCTACAAAGAATCCAAAGCTGACAGAAAGTCTCGTGCGATGGAAGACGAAGTGTTTCGAAGTTAAAACAACTAAACTTCTCCTCCAAGGTCTCCTGTACGGCCTGCCCTTTCAGAGAAGGCCGTTAGCCGACACTATATACAGTTCTCACCACTCACTCGAAACGGCTTTCCTATTTTTGGAGCTTTTGACGCCGCCAAATCCTCTTTCGACTCAAGGTCTCCTTCTCAATGTCAATTGCTCCTCTCGAACTCAAAGATTACCGGCACCCAAGGAGAGCCGCCGAAGACAGCAGCGCGGTGAACATTCTTTTTCGAATGGCGATCGTCGTGTTGCATTTAGCCTAAAGAGCCTCCCAAAGTTGGGGTTTGGTGGAGATTTACGGCGGTGCTGCGAACCGGGCATTGATGCGCACCTATGAATTGAGCCTGTGAATTGCCGTCTCTTTGGATTCTTCCAAGGTGGGGTAGCTTCAATGAGGGGTATGGTGGTGTCCTACCATTCAAACCTTGTCGCATGACATAGAGAGTGAGGGCGAGAGTGACTTGGTATTGAAGTGACACGACATCCAGCGATGATGGGTCCATACATCCGGCCAGTGATACTCACTTACCCAAGCTGGGTATTTTACTTCATCCAGGATTTATCCGTTCCGTCTTTCGTGATGAGATGACTGGCATCTCAGCATTTCCTTATAATCACGATTATCCACGATGCGATCGGTCTTTCCCTTCTGCATTCTGTGCAGTCGAATGCTCTGTAGTCTCTTTTTGCTCCATACCGTATTTTGCGTGAGAAATTCTTGATAGTACGAAATGGTCGCGACCAAGTCCGCACCCGGCTTTTATGATGCGGCTCTTGTCCGTCGTCAGGCCCTCATGGGCCAGAGTGGGCCAATGGCCTTGGTGAAGAATTCGCGTGTCTTCATGATTGCGATGTTTGCTTGTATTGGTGGTTTACTTTATGGTATGAAGCTATTCACATCATTTGGGGGTGTCATTAACCCCGCATAGGGTACAACCAAGGTGTCTTTTCTGGTGTCTTGACTATGCCTTCATTTCAACATCACATGGGCGACTATGATTCCAGCAGGCCACAAGATCAATCTCGCAAGGGATGGTTGACTTCAATTCTTGAACTTGGCGCTTGGATTGGGACTCTGCTTTCCGGGTTTATGGCTGAGACCGCTTCAAGGAAGTATGGGATATTGATCGCGACTGGGGTTTTCATCTTGGGTGTTGTTATCCAGTCTACTGCCATCTCGTAGGTATTATATTAGCGTTTATATAATAATACTGACCGACGACAGTGCTGGCCATAATTCAATCCTCGCAGGTCGCTTTATCACGTATGGCCCCCCGCATTCGTTTCCCCCCTCAGTTTCATAACTCTACACTTCATGATCAAATTCTAATCTCATAATAGGGGAATGGGCGTCGGATCCCTCTCCATGATTGTTCCAATGTACAACGCCGAAGTCGCACCCCCCGAAGTCCGCGGTTCCCTAATCGCCCTCCAACAACTCGCTATCTGCTTCGGTATCATGATATCCTTCTGGATCGACTACGGCACCAACTACATCGGCGGGACCGGGTCCACCCAATCCGAAGCCGCGTGGCTCGTCCCCATCTGTCTCCAACTCTTCCCCGCCGTCATTCTTTTCGCCGGTATCCTATTCATGCCTTTCTCTCCCCGTTGGCTCATTCACCACGGTCGCGAAAGTGAAGCAAGGGGAGTCCTCGCTAGGCTACGAGACCTACCGCAAGATCATGAGTTGGTGGAGTTGGAGTTTTTGGAGATTAAAGCGCAGTCATTGTTTGAGAAGAGGACGGTGGCAGAGCATTGGCCGCATCTGCGGGAGTTGACGGTGACGAATATTGCGAAGTTGCAGTTTGTGGCTATTGGGAGTTTGTTTAGGACCAAGGCGATGTTTAAACGTGTCATCGTCGCTACCGTGACCATGTATTTCCCCTTCCCTTCCCCATTCCTACCCGATCTCTTGCGTGGGAAAGTCAATGTGCTGACATGTTGTGTTCTAGGTTCTTCCAACAGTGGACAGGCATAAACGCAATCCTCTACTACGCCCCCACAATTTTCACCTCCCTCGGCCTCTCCTCCAACGCCGTCTCCCTCCTCGCCACCGGCGTCGTCGGTATCGTCATGTTCCTCGCTACCATCCCGTCCGTTCTCTACATCGACCGCATAGGCCGCAAACCCATCCTCACAATCGGCGCTATTGGGATGGCGACCTGCCACATCATCGTCGCTGTAATTGTAGCGAAGAATCGCGACCAATGGCCAACGCATAAGGCGGCAGGTTGGGGAGCAATTGTAATGGTTTGGTTGTTTGTCATTCATTTTGGTTATAGTTGGGGACCGTGTGCGTGGATTATTGTTGCGGAGATTTGGCCGTTGAGCAATAGGCCGTATGGGATTGCGTTGGGAGCGAGTAGTAATTGGATGAATAATTTCATTGTTGGTCAGGTTCGTACCCCTCTTTTCCCCCTTTCCCTTCCTTTTTTTTTTTTTGGTGTTTAGACTGGACTTCGCATGGGACTGTGAGCTGATGAAAAGCATAGGTAACACCCGACATGATCTCCGGTATCTCATACGGCACCTACCTCATCTTCGGGATCCTTACCTTCGGCGGCGCGGCCTTCGTCTGGTTCTTTGTTCCTGAGACGAAAAGACTCACTCTTGAGGAAATGGACGTCATATTCGGTAGTGAGGTAAGCCTCCCCATTTCCCATTTTCTCTCTTACCTTCTCTTTCCGATTGCTTCATACCATTCTTGATTTTTGTTTTGGTATGGTGGTGATGGGAAGAGTTGCAAGACAGTAAGGGGATGAAAGGCGAGTCCAAAGCTAATTCGGCGGTACAGGGCACCGCACAAGCGGATTTCGAGAGGATGGCAGAGATTAATCGTGAGATTGGGTTGGATGCACTGTTGAGAAGCGCAGGTAGCGGTGAGCATGAGCATGGGACGCCTGATGAGAAGGCTGAGGTGAGGATTCATCATGAAGATGATAATGTGAGGGTTAAGGAAGAGTAGTAGAGAAAGGTTCAGAGTTGATGGCAGTGAGGAAGGATGATGGCACGTGACGTCAGTCAATGTCATGGGGGGTTGATTATTTTCACCTGGAGAGTCTTGGAGAGGGAGATCAGTGTCAACTTGAGGAGGGGTACTTCTACCTAGTATATCTTCGTTACTCCGAATCCATCTCAAATCTACACATAAATGCCACAGGCTTAAACGGGGATAGGTGTGGGGTTTGATATCTCTTTCCTCCAACATTGCGATCTAAGTCGAGATGTGAATAATATAATGGTAGTCACGCATTCTGATTCCAAGTACTATATGAACCGTGATCTCCATTCTTAAGAGACTCCTAGAGGAGAGAACTTCAAGGATCATCACCATCATCATGCAATGGTGACCCAAGACCGTGTTCGTGGGACGTTCTAAGAAAATAGATCGTCGGCTACCCGTATGTCGGGTGGGTGCAGGATCTAGGTGGGACGTTGCCTCTGGACCTAGCTAAGTACTTGCAGTAGAACTAAACTTTCTTTTCGAGCTGGGTTTCGGGAGCGTGCATGATGGGGATTTATTGGTCTTATTTTCTCAATTTCTGATCATCGGATTGGGTCATTGGTGTTCTGTGGCGTGTTGGATGGGAGGACGTATTTGAATCATCGTGGGAGCGTGACCTGAGTTACCTTAGGTTGGGGAAGGGGAAGGACACCTGACGGGGAATTTGATGATGATCGCCGTTTGGTGTTTGAGTTCGACGGTTCAGAAGTACGAGATCTCAGAGCGGAGGATTTGGAGATGAGAAATGCTGATCGCCGTTTGCTTTGACAACCGGCGACAGGTAAGGTTACAAGGCGGAAGTTTGAGTGCTGATCACCGTTGACACTCTCACAACGACGATGAGCTCCCGAAACCGACCTTCGAGAAGTAATCTAGCAGCCGAAAACATCGGGAGAGCAACTCGGGATCGGATCGCGGTTCTATTGATTACAAACAGCTTTCGGCCGAAGTATGAATTCCTATCAAACGATTTCCCTGCTCTTGGTCCCCGTGCAACATCTACAAATGCATCACCATTCCTTTTCTCCTCCAGTCGACACCACTAGACGACTCAGGAACACCAATTGCAATTATTAAGAGTCCTTCTCTTTGCATCTCTTATCTCTCGCAAAATCCCCAATCCGTAAGTCCATCCGAAGACAGCTCGGAAATTTCCCCCATTCTTACCGGACAAGGCTGTACTTTCGTACAAGGCTTTCATCCCAGCCTCAAATAAGAAGGTGAGATTCGGGGATAGATCCTCGTTACAGGGATGAGTAACGAACCAGCCAATGTAAGGCAAGACGGATAGATTTGGCTTATCTTTGGTGGCGCCTGTACCGAAGATCAACATCACAACCTCCATGTCAGATTTTTAAAATTTGTGCGAGTTGTGCTCAGGAGGACAAACCTCTCAGGATTTTCTCAATTGATAATTGATGGATTGGGAAATCAAAAAGAGGATGTTAGGTGAGGGAATGCATGAGAATGAAGATCATGGCCAGTGCCAAAGATAGATAGATATCTCATGCACGCATCCGATCCTGACCCAGCAAATATTTCCCCCTCGCATACAATCCCCATTGACCATTCACATACCCTGCACCACCACACTTATTGTACAACTTGACATCATAGCAAGCTGCCATCCAGGGATTCATATTAATTTGCAAGATGCCCACAATGACAAGCGGAGATCAGGCACTCGGCGAGCACCGCATATGGTGGAGCAACGCATATCTACCTGCTAGTCCTAGGCTTTCCTCGTGCCTAGAAGATTGACGGTCACTACGGTCACTGCGGTCTCTCCGCTCCACATCTTATCTGAATGGAGATTTGGTGCAGCTTTCTAGTGCCTGTAAGAAGATCCGCATGAGCTAAAGGTTACGATTAGCGTACCTTACTTACTAGGAACCACAGGTCAGTCAAAGCTTCGAGAAGCTCTTATCTATTTCTACTCCGCTTCTTTTTCCTTTCCTTTGTACTTCTTCTCCTTCTCAACCTTCGAGCTCAAGCCAAGCAAGATGAAGTTCCTCCTCTCCGCCCTGCTCGCAGCCTCGCGGTTGATCTCCGCAAACCCACTACCTGAGCCAACAGAGACTGGGCCAGCGGAGCCCGTCACCACGGAAGTCATTGTCGAAGAAGAAATCGTCTCCGTAGGCTGCGAGATCATTACCCCCAAAGTCTTCATCATCTCCATGGTCGGTTTCCCAACTTCTATCCATCCACCTGCTGATACCCCCCAGTTCGCACCCGAAGCCGACATCTGGTACACCAACGCCAACACCAGCGGCTCAATCGGCGACCTCTTGGCCAAGAACGTCACCGTCCCAGGCCTCTCCCCCTTATATCCTCAAGCACACTGCCTAGCCGACGGCAGCGTCTGCCAACTCACAACCGGCGAGTCCGAAATCAACGCCGCCACAAGCATCACGGCGCTCCTCCTCTCCCCGCTCTTCGACCTCAAGAAAACCTACTTCCTCATCGGCGGCATCGCGGGCATAAACCCCAAACACGGCACCCTCGGCGACGTCGCCTTCTCCAAATACGCCATCCAAGTCGCGCTGCAATATGAATTCGACGCGCGCGAAATCCCCGCCAATTTCAGCACCGGGTATGTGCCGCAGGGGTCCTACGCGCCGGACGAATACCCAAGTAGCATCTACGGGACGGAAGTATTCGAGGTCTCTGAAACACTGCGCGATATCGCTGCTGGGTTCGCCAGCTCCGCGTCGTTGAATGATTCTGCGGATGCCAAAGCCTACCGCGCGCACTATGCGGATCAGGGAGTTACCACGTATACGGCCGCGACAAAAGCACCCGGCATCATCAAATGCGACGTCGCGACCTCGGATGTCTACTATTCCGGCACATTACTCGGCGAAGCGTTCGAAAACACCACCACGCTGTTCACGAACGGGTCAGGAGTCTACTGCATGACGGCCCAAGAAGACAACGCGACCCTCGAAGCCATGACGCGCGCCGCGATCCGGAAAGTCGTCGACTTCTCCCGCATCATCATCATGCGCACCGCCTCGGACTTCGATCGCCCGTACCCGGGCCTGAGCGATATCGATAATCTCTTCTATGCGGATCAGGGCGGCTTTGAGCCCGCGATTCAGAATATCTGGTTGGCGGGCACGCCGGTTGTGAAGGGGATTTTGGCCGAGTGGGAGAGTAGGTTCGATGCCGGCGTGGCCCCGAGTAATTATATTGGGGATATTTTTGGGACGTTGGGAGGTGTGCCCGATTTTGGACCGTATACCGGGCCGGAGTTCGGGCCCGGGGGTTATGCGGCTGAGCATACGGGCGCGGATGGGGTTATTAGTAGGAGAGGGTTGTATGAGATGGGGCGGAGGGGGTTGAAGGGGAAGATGGGGTTGGAGATGGCGAAGAGGGCGCAGATGGGGTTGGGTGGGGTGGTTGAATAGTAGGGGAGGGTGTTATTTGATGATTTAAATGATGTTATATATGGGCGGTTACGACGGTAGTTAAAATCTAAGGGTAATAGTATTCGTTGAATGATGAGGAATTGCGATAGGAATGTGGACATTTTCCCGTTAAAAGGCGCCAAGGGGTATTCGTCTAGAACTAGCAACTTGCATTTTAATGATCAAAATAAACCTCCCAATCTGCGTACCCCGTTCATAATGACCTACTCCTTCTCCATCGTGAATGCGCCGTCCAATGATCCTATATATGTACAAGAAGTGAATGCTAGCGACGATGCGACGACGCGACGCTAAGCCCTATACCGATGCTCCATTCATGCGACTCACTAAACCTCATCGCGCCAGCTCCAATCTCTGTCCAGACCTCTGTTCACGCATAGACCTCCTCC
>Ga0182030_10006283_pt1 | contig 25092 bp, 23 predicted proteins | sample 812S3MmetaG_FD_121299 | JGI IMG/M metagenome (GOLD analysis project Ga0182030, IMG submission 121299) | Permafrost microbial communities from Stordalen Mire, Sweden - 812S3M metaG (Illumina Assembly) | ecosystem: Environmental > Terrestrial > Soil > Wetlands > Permafrost | place: Sweden...
CCGTCCGAACTAGGCGTGAGCGGTCGCGCAGGCACGACCGTGAATCAGCGTCGGCGTGGGCGCACAGCGCTACGACGGAGAGTCCGGTCAGCCTGCTCCACGCACCTGCCTTGGAGAGTTAGCAGGAGCCTGCAAAATGGTCCGCAGCAGTAGTGACGGCGCCGCGATCCAGGCGCTCGTTACAGCGAGGCTGTCGCACAAACCCCCGACGGCCTCACTCAATCCGTTCTAAGGGTGGGGTCGAAAATGCTGCTCGGGCCGGGGCGGCTCAGCTGGCGATCCGCTGCAGCCCGACTTCGTTGTCAAATTTTTCGCCGCGTTCGAAGGCGCTGATGTTTGCAAGCGTCTGCTCGGCGATGTTGCGTAGAGCGTCGGAGGTGAAGTAGGCCTGGTGGGCCGTGACGATGACGTTCGGGAAGCTGAGCAGGTGCATGAAGACGTCGTCTTGGACGATCTCGTTGGAGAGGTCCGAGTCGAAGAGAGCGTCTTCTTCCTCGTAGACGTCGAGTCCGAGGTAGCCGATGCGGCCGTCCTTGAGCGCGTCGATCACTGCTTGGGTGTCGATCAGGGCGCCGCGGCTGGTGTTGATCAGCATCACGCCGGGTTTGACCTGCTCGAGTGCGTGCGCGTCGATCAGGTGGTAGGTCTCCGGGGTGAGCGGGCAGTGGAGGCTGATGATGTCTGATGCTGAGAGCAGCTCGTCCAGTTCCACGTAGTTGACGCCGAGCTGAACGCACTCGGGGTTCTCACGCACGTCGTGTGCGAGCAGGCGGCAGCCGAAGCCGCTGAGGATGCGGGCGAGGGTCGAGCCGATCACGCCCGTGCCGACGATCCCGACCGTTCGTTCGTGCAGATCGAAGCCGAGTAGGCCATCGAGCGCGAAGTTGTGGTCGCGCACGCGCGCGAACGCGCGATGGATGCCACGGTTGAGCGCCAGGATCAAGCCGACTGTGTGCTCGGCAATCGCGTAGGGCGAGTACGCCGGAACACGGGTGACGGTCACCCCGAGCGCGCTGGCGGCCTTCAGATCGACGTTGTTGAAACCGGCGCAGCGGAGCGCAACGAGCTGAGTTCCGCCGTCCGCGAGCTGCTCCAGGACGCCCCGGTCGAGGTGGTCGTGTACGAACGCGCACACCGCGGGATACCCGGCCGCGAGCGGCACGGTCCCCCGGTCGAGCGTCGGCTTGAAATAGACGAGCCCGTGATGAGCCTCACCATTTGCCGCGTCAAGAAACTGGCGCACATAGGACCTAGCGCTGAAGACGGCGACTCGCAAGGCACTCACCCGCTCTCGGGTCTCGCTGGGGGATTCGTAACCGTATTGTCTCCACGGATGCCTGATTCCACTCGTCTGGCAGGCGGCCACCACGCCCGCCCGGCAGGCGACGCAGGACTTGTGAGCGGTGCAGAGGATCGGCGCAGTGGCTTTCGATCATGGTTCGATTTGGAGTGGTCCGCGTCGGACGTGTATGGAGAGGTACCGTAGGCCGCCGGCTCCGGTCTGTATGCTGCGGCGGGTTCCTTTGGGGATGAGGAGCGCGTGGCCGGGCGTCAGTTCGTGTGTGTGCGCGGCGACGGTAGCGGTGCCATCGCCGTGCGTGATTACGAGCAGCACGTCACGGTGCTCGTTGATGTGTTCGGCTATCGCGTTACCCGGAGCCCACGCGAGCAGCGTGGCGTTGAGGTCCTCGCTCGCGATGCCCCAGACCGGACCGACACCGTGCCGGCTGTTCAGGTCGACCAGCTCGCTCGGGTTGCGCGCCGCGCGATCGGCCGCCGCGGTGTTGGTGTGTCTGCGCGTCTCGGCTTCTTGGAGGGCGCGTGCGGTCAGCTCGAGCTGGTCGGCGGGGATTGTCTGCTCGATCAGCGGGAACAGCTCGCGTTCTTCCATGCGGACGTGGGTAGCGAGCTGCATCCCGAGCTGTTGGAGCGACTCGAGCGTGGGCCTGACGTCGGCGGCCAGCTGGTTGGCTTGTTGGCGGATCGCCAGGTGATCGCAGAGCGTTCGAGCGACCAGCTCGTGGTGAGGATCGCCGTGGGCTGCGAACGCCGGCAACAGCAGCTCCTCTTCGAGACGGAAGTGGAGGCTGCCGTGAGGATCCCAGAATCCGAGGAACGCTTCGCGTGTTTCGGCGACCGTGCCTGTCGTGCTTCGGCGAAGCTTCTGCGCGACCCGGAGCGCCTGGTGATGGTCGCGCGAGAGCGAGGCGAGTGGCGCTGCGCGCTTCACGGGACGGGGTGTGCGCGGTCAGCGAACCCGCCTTGCAGCGTGATCGAGCAGCCGGCGGTGTCGGGCTCTTCGGGGACAAAGGCGGTGAGCGTTGTGGCGGGGTCGATCACGTCGAGCAGGCCACGCGTGATGCCCCGGTGCAGCGTGCAGACGACGTCTTGGTGCTCGCGCGCAATCTCGCGGTAGGGGCAGTTGCACAGCCGGTAGGTGAGCATCCCCGGCACATCGAGTTCGCGACGCGGCTGAAAGCCGAGCGAGGCAAGGACGGTGTGCATCATCCCTTCCGGTGGCGCTGTGCCCGCGGTGGGTGCGAGTTGGCGTCCGAGTGTGCGTCCGCTGTGCTCGAGGTCCGCCAAGCGGCGCCGCGTTGGCACAATCGTCCTGGCGAGCCAGCTCGCGAGGTCCGCGTAGGCGTCGGGGCGAGCACCATCGGGCTGGGCGTCCGGGGCAACCGACCACATGTCCCGCGGCCGCCCCAGCGCCTGCCTGACACGCTCGCGGACCACGAGGCCCGCGTCGGTCAGCACCTCCAGGTGAGCGCGCACACCGTTGGGATGCAGGTCGAGACGTGCCGCCAGCTCATCGGTGCCAGCGGACCGGCGCAACTCGCCGAGAACCTGAAACAGGCGAGCGCGTGTCGCCTGGCTCAATGGTCCCGGTGAACGACCCGTAAGGTCCATCCCTCCACTTTACACACAAGAACTGGGAAAAGTCTAAGATGGCTTTCGCGCTCGCACGACCGATCGAACAGCGGAGGCGGGCGGCCTATGACCTATGTGATCAACGAGCCATGCATCGGGACCAAGGACAGCTCGTGTGTCGAGGTCTGCCCCGTTGACTGCATCCACCCGACCCCGGAGGAGCCCGGGTTCGAAGCGGCCGAGATGCTCTACATCGATCCCGAGGAATGCATCGACTGCGACGCCTGCGTCGAGGCCTGCCCGGTCGACGCGATCACCTCCGAAGAGCAAGTACCACCAGAGTGGCAGCAGTACATCGAGATCAACGCCGCCTACTACCGCAACAACCCATAGCAGCGAAGTCCGAATGACGAGCGAACGCCTGACAATCGAGCACCTCGAGCGCTGGGTACTCTCCGGCGCGCACTGGCACGTCGTCGAGGTCACCGGCGCACGCGCGGTCGTTCAGTTCTGCGAGTGCACCGGCTCACCCGTCGAGCGACTGGAATCCAATGACCGCGAGGTCATCGCCTACCTCCAAGCGACGCGCTCCGACCTCGACCTGTGAGCCCCAGACCAGCGACACGCCGACTGCGCTGAGTCCGCACCCCTTCGCCCATGGACAAGGTAGCCACGTTCTTCCATCTGCTGGGCGCGCTGCTGCTCGTCGCCGGAATCGTGCTCGCCGGAACCGCGTTCGAAACCGCACGTCGCCGCCAGCGGCCAGTCGAGATCGCGCTGCTTCTAGGCCTCACACGCATCGGCGTACTGCTCGTCGCGCTCGGCAGCGTGCTCGCAGGCATCTTCGGACTCTGGCTCGTCAACATTGAACACTACGACTACGCATCCGGCTGGATCGACGCCGCAATCGCGCTCTACCTCACCGCTCTCCTGCTCGGCGGCCTCGGCGGCCAGCGACCCAAACAGGCCCGCAAGCTCGCCCAACAGCTCGCCGCCGACGACAAACCGGCAAACGGGCAACTGGGAGCGCTGCTCAACGACCGCGTCTCGCTCGCCGAGAACTACGCGTCACTGCTCCTGATCCTGGTGATCCTCACACTGATGGTGTTCAAACCATGAGTAGCCAATCGGGTACAGAGGCCCGGAGAGCCCGATGAGGCGCTCGTGCGACGGGGCTATGGCGCTCGGCGTCGGTCCGTCTCCGGAGCAGACCCGTCCTGCGCCTCCTTGAGCGCCTGGTGCATCGGATGTCCTGGTGGGACGTCGTGTGGACCGATCTCCGGAGGGCTGTCTCCTTCGACGCTCAGCGGGTCACCCAGCTCGACGGCGAACACCGCGGCGGGACCGTTACCGCCGCTGTCGCCAGCGCCGGAGCGGGCCTGGTGGCGAGCGAGCAACGAATCGCTGGTCGCGAGCAGTGCGAGCAAGAGGAATACGGCGCCGGCCGCCGCGGCGTAGCTCGCGTCGCCGAATGCGAGCAGACCGATCGCGAGAATCACGGCGGCGCTCGAGAGTACGGCTAGCTGCGGAAAGAGGTTGCCGACGAGGACCGGGGGTCGCGGGTGTGGTGTGAGCGATTGAGCCATGGCTGACGACTACCTCCTTGGTAGCGCGGCTGGACCGACGCGGGGCCCCGGGACTGATCGGCGGTCAGAGCCGGGCGAGGGGTCGGCCGATGGGTCACGACGTTACGAGGCATTTCGCAGCGGCCGCATCGCGCGACACTCGGTGAGCGGGCACTCGGTCCTGCGGGACGGACAGATCCTGCCTACCGCGCCTGACTCCGCAAGCGGTCATAAGGATCGGGAGCAAACGACGTAGCGCAACGCGTGTCACATATCTCTAGCGTTGAGCGGCCAGCGGTTCTTACCATCACCGTGGCCGCGTCAGAGATCCGACGCCAGCCGACTGGCAGCGCGCAGGATCGCACTGCTGGGCCTCGACCAGCCCGGTCCCGGCTCGGCACACCACACATCTCGCCGTTCTGGGCTTGCGCTGAGCGAGCGGCTGCAAGCTGGCGACGACTTCGGCGTGGAACTGAATGCCTAGGCTACCCGCTGTACTAGAACGGCAGCACGTCGACGATCGCTCGGGGTGCCGGCTCCCGCCCTGTTTGTTCCTTGAACCGCTCACGCGCCGTGACGGCGGCGTCACTCTCGTTTGCCGCTTCAAGCACGTAGCGAAAGGCCTCGACGCGGGCCGCCTCGTCGATGTTCATCTCGGTAATGACCACGCGATACCTCATCCGGCGGGACTACCCAACCGCTCGCGGTCGAGCACGCCGCGACGAGCCGCCTCTGCGAGTCCGCGCGCCATAGGTCCACACTACGCGCTCGCGGCATCCTTGACTGACGCGATGGTTCCGTCCATGGCCGGCGATCGGACGAGCTATAGCGTGCGAGAACCGCTGCGCTGAATCATCGCCCGTAGGTCGCATGTAACCGCGCCAATGCCGATATCGCGCGGGGTGTCGAGGCGGAGCGTCCGCTACGGGTTTCCCGTCTTCGACGTAAGAGCAGCCGTGCTAGCCACGCTATTGAGTATCAGGCAGAGAGCGGTGCGGGCTGTAAGGCGCTCCTTGCTACCGCTATCGATTTGGAGATCCGTCGTGCTCAAGAGCCTAAGCCGCGAGGGCCGTAGCGATGGTCGCGGCCCTCCGCGGCGTCGGGGTCACGTCGCGGATGGCACGCGGCTGCGCTGTCGCGAGAAGCTGCGATGAGTGTCGCGACCGCAGCACCGGACCGCAGGTCGCCTTCAGGCCTGTGTGAGCGGTCGCCTACGCGCCCGGTCGGCGACAGCGACGGGGCGACACGGGCACCGCTGCGCATCGCGATGCTCGCACCACCCTGGATCCCGGTCCCGCCGTCGGGCTACGGGGGCGTCGAGTCGGTCGTCAGCGTGCTCACCGAGGCGCTCGTCGATCGAGGCCACGCGGTGACGCTGCTGTGCGCTCCGGGCTCTCGATCGGGTGCGCGGGTCCTCGCCTTGCTCGATGAGTCTCACCCCGACGAGATCGAGCGCTCGCTTTATGAGAGCGACCACGTCTCGCGAGCATTCGCCGAGATCGATCGCGGCACGCCCGAGTTCGACATCGTCCATGATCACTGCGGCTTCACGGCGCTCGCGATGGCCGACCGCCTCGACGTCCCGCTCGTGCACACGCTGCACGGACCGTTTACAACCGCGACCGCAACCTTCTACGCTCACCACGGTCATAAGGCGGGGCTCGTCGGCATCAGCCGCGCCCAGTGGGCGTCGGCGCCGCCGGGGCTCGAGCCAGTCGATGTGATCGCGAACCCGATCGAGACGGATGCGTGGCCGCTGCGAGAGCACAAGGCCGACTACCTACTGTGGATCGGGAGGATGGTCGCTGAGAAGGGACCGCATCGCGCGATCGCTGCGGCGCTCGGCGCGGGCGTGCCGCTCGTCCTCGCTGGCGTCATCCAGCCCGGCCAGCAGGCGTTCTTCGACAGTGAGGTGGCGCCGCACATCGACGGCGACCGCGTGCGCTTCGTTGGTGAGGTGACCGGGTTCGTCAAGCGCTCGCTGTTCGCCGGGGCCCGCGCACTGCTCGTGCCGATCCGCTGGGAGGAGCCGTTCGGGATGGTCATGGTCGAGGCACTGGCTTGCGGGACACCCGTGATCGCCTTCCCCGAGGGCGCCGCGCATGAGCTCGTCGTTGACGCGACCACCGGCTTCCTGGTCAATGACGTGCCGGCAATGAGCGCCGCGGTGGACAGGCTGTCGCAGATCGCGCCGCGCGAATGTCGAGCCTGGGTCGCCGCGCATTGTGATGCGGACGTGGTCGCTGCCGCGTACGAGCGGGCTTATCGATCGGTGGCGGCCGTGTGCGGCGCACGCGATTTCGCTCGTGTCTGACAAGACCCGCGTCGTCATCCTCTTCGCGAGGGGAGCGTGCCGCCCACACTCCCGGGAGCTGTCTTGAGCCCCCGTCGCCGGCAACGTTGGGCGGGTGGTTGGAGGTGCTGACGAGGCGCCTGATCGAGGCCGTCGGCTGCGCACGGCTGCTCGTGAAGCGCTTCGTCGCGCTCGCTCTTGGCGAGCACGATGTCGTAATCCGGGCTCGCCGTATGCGCGGGCCGCAGGCCTGGATCGTTGGCAGTGGAGATCTGCCGTGACCGAGTCCGTCGAGATCCGTGTAGGCCCGCCGAGCCTGACCGTCCACGCCGACGAGCAGTTCCTCGTCTGCGGCCCGGACGGGAAGATCGCGCCAGACGCGCAGCAGGGGTACTTCTGCGTCGATACGCGTCTCGTCTCAGGCTACGAGCTGACACTGTCCAAGATGTCGCCGAAGCTCCTGAACAGCGCCGTCGTGCAGCCGTTCTCAGCGCGCCACGAGTTCGTTAACGCGGAGCTCGCGACGAGCGGCGGAGCGATCGATGGCGGGAAATTGCATCTGCGGCTGGACCGCACAGTCCACAACGGGATTCATGAGGACTACGACCTCACCAGCTTTGCCAGCGAGGCAGTCGACTTTGAGCTCGAGCTGCGCATCGAGAGTGATTTCGCCGATCTTTTCGACGTCAAGCAGCGCCATGTCGTGCGACGCGGCTCGCTCGAGTCGTGCTGGGACAGCGACACGCGGACGCTGACAACCAGCTACCGCCACGGCGACTTCGAACGCGGTTTGCGGTTGCAGGTCCAAAAGCAAGACTCCGAGGCGGAGTACGCGAACGGGCTTCTCTCATTCCGGATCAGGCTCGAGCCGCACGAGCGCTGGCATACCTGTCTACTCTGGGTGCCCTTCGGCGTGAGCAATCAAGCACAGGGGCCGATCGAGGACTGCCATGCTTTGCTCACCGGCGATCCCGAGCTCGCGAAGAGGCGACGAGAATGGCGGGCACGGGTTACCCGCATCAAGACGACCGACAGCGGCGTCAACGCGGTCGTGGAGCGGGCTGTGGATGACCTCGGGGCGCTGCGCTTGCGTCGCATCGACAAAGACGCTGTCGCGCACGGGGGCGACGGGGTAGAGGAGATGGTGCCCGCAGCCGGGATCCCCTGGTTCGTCTCTCTGTTCGGACGCGACGCGCTCGTCGTCTCGTTGCAGACGCTGTCACTGTCTCCAGGACTCACTGCGGGCAGCTTGCAGGCGCTCGCCGCGCTGCAGGGAGACCGCTACGACGATCGGCGCGACCTGCAGCCGGGCAAAATCGAGCACGAGTTCCGCCACGGCGAGCTTGCGCACTTCGAGCTGATCCCGCAAACGCCTTACTACGGCAGTCACGACGCCACCACGCTCTACGTATGGGCCGCCGCCGAGCTATGGCGCTGGACAGCCAACCGTGCACTGCTCACGCGGCTCAGACCACACGTTGAGCGCGCCCTGCAGTGGATCGACACCGACGGCGACCTCGACGGTGACGGCCTCCAGGAATACAAGACGCGCGCCGGCGACTGGGGCTACTACAACCAAAGCTGGAAGGACTCCGGCGACGCCATCGCCAACGCGGACGGCTCCAACGCGGAGCTGCCGATCGCAACCTGCGAGCTTCAGGGCTACGTCGTAGCCGCCAAACGCGGCTGGGCCGACACCATCGAGCAAGCCTTCGACGACGCTGTCGGCGCAGCAGCGCTGCGCGAACAGGCAGACCGGCTTGCCGAGGCCATCGAGGAGCGGTTCTGGTGGGAGGCCGAGGGCGGCTACTACCTTGGCCTCGACGGACACAAGCGCCCGATCGAATCGGTCGCCTCCAACCAGGGACATCTGCTCTGGGCGCACGCGATCACAGGCGAGCGTGCCGCTCGCGTTGTCACCCGATTGTTGGAAGCGGACATGTGGAGCGGCTGGGGCGTGCGTAGCCTCTCGGCCTCCCACGCCGCATACAACCCGCTCTCCTACCAGCTTGGCTCGATCTGGCCACACGACAACGCGATTCTCGCGCGCGGCTTTTGCGCCTACGGACACGGCGCAGAGGCGAGCAAGATCGCTCGCGCGCTGTTTGATGCCGCCGAACGATTCCAGTACCGGCGACTTCCCGAGGTCTTCGGTGGTCTCACGCGCGACGAAGGCTCGTTCCCGGTCCAGTACCTCGGCGCGAATGTCCCGCAAGCCTGGGCATCCGGTGCGATCGTCCACCTCGTCGAAGGAGTACTCGGCCTCGAACCAGACGCCGCGAACAAACGCCTACGGCTGCGCCCGACACTCCCTGACTGGCTCGACGAGATCGAGCTGACCAACCTGCGTGTCGGTGACGCCTCGGTAAGCCTACGTGTGACGCGCGACGGCGTCAGCGTTACGGACCAGAGCGGAGCACTGGACATCTCCGCTGAATCGGCGCAAACGTAATGCGGTTGCGCTGCCACGCGATCTAGAACCCGCTCAGGCGGTGGCGGCACGCGCCGCTCACTCGACGATCGGCATCGACCCGGTAGCAAGCTCGACGCTGTCACGTTCTGTGCCCTCGCCGCCGCTTGGCTCAGGACTCGATCGTAAGAACCGCAGACCACTGGACGCTAGGGGGGCATGCTGAGCAGTGGGCCATCTACCGTCGGCTCGACCGTTTGCGGCCTCAAGCCCGGCAGACATCGCTCTCCCATCAAGGGCCGACTCCATCCGTGCCATTCGCATCGCAGCGGCCAAACCGAAGCGCGCTTTGGGAGGACCGGCAACCCCGAGGCCGTCCCTGTTGGCCCAGTTCGCGGCCGCGCGTCGCTGGATGCACCCTGACGCGCCGTCCAAAGAAGTCGAGATTCCCATGGCCGATGTCACCGCTCTCACCGCCAGCCCGCTCAGGGCGCTTGAGGCGCTCGGGCGAGCGTGTGGTTGGACAACATGCGCCGGGCGCTGCTGGAAACCTAGAGCGGATGGTGCGCGAGAACAGTCCGAGTGGCCTGACGTCCAACCCGTCGATCTTTCACGCGATCGTCGGCTCCAGCGACTACGACGACCCGCCGGCCGAGCTTCGCAGGCCCTCTATGCCAGACGCCAAGGACGCCTACGAGCTAGCTAGCGATGGCAGACGGCGTCGACCCCGACAAGACCAAAAGCTCTCCCGCTGACGAGGCCGGTCTACAGGATGAGTTCCTGCAGGAGAGGCTGCTCAGCGAGCAGGGCCCCCATCCGCGGATGCGCCTCACCCAGGTGCACATCCGCGTGGGGAGCAGGTTCTTCTCGATCTGGCGGCTCGCATGGGGCGCGCTTGCGCTGGCAATCGCCGTGGTCATCGCCGCCAAGCTCTTCTTCGCCAGCAGCGCCGGCCACCACTTCCTGGTGGAGCACCGCTGCATCGCGCGGTCTCCGCCTGTGCCCGCCGGGATGCCCGCGTTCGTGCGCTGGACGCACCTGTTCTCCTTCTTCTTCCTCGTCATCATCGTGCGCTCGGGCCTGCAGGTGCTCGCCGATCACCCGCGCCTGTACGCCAAGGTGCACTGCACGCCGGGGCGCGAGTGGCTGCGCTTCCGCGGAGCGGTGCCCACGGACCGCGTCTGGACGGCCAGGGATGACGCGATCACGTTGAGCCCGCTGGTCGGGCTGCCCGGCGGCCGTCACACGATCGGGGTCGCGCGCCACTGGCACTTCATCTTCGACATCCTGTTCGTGCTCAACGGCATCGCCTACGCCGTCTTCTTCTTCGCGACCCCGTGGCTGCACCGGCTGCTGCCCGAGCATCTCTCGATCTTTCCTGCCGCGGCTTCCTGCGCCGTCACCTACCTGAGCCTGCACTTTCCCAGCGGCGTGAGTGGCTTCTTCCGCTACGACGCGCTGCAGCAGCTGACCTACTTCTCCGTGATCTTCATCCTCGCTCCGCTGGCGATCCTCACCGGCCTGGCGATGTCGCCCGCGCTGGACAACCGCTACCGCTGGTACGGACGCCTGTTCGGCAACCGCCAGATCGCACGCTCGATCCACTTCCTCGTGATGGTCTCCTTCGTCGTGTTCTTCATCGGCCACATGGCGCTCGTCGCGCTGACCGGCCTCGCGCCCAACCTCAACGACATCACGCTCGGCAACAACCACCACAACCTCGAGGGCTTCGCGATCGTGGCGCTGGTGATCGTGCTGGTGATCGCCTTCAACGTGTGGGCGGTGCGCTTCTCCTGGACGCACACCCGCGTCCTCCAGCATGTCGCGGGCCTTACCGTCGGCCGGCTAATGGACCTCCTATTCGACCACCATGCACCCCGCGTGGAATACCGTCGCGAGGACATCAGCCCCCACTTCTGGCCCAACCACTCACGCCACGCCGACAGCAGCCCCGAGTGGTGCGCGCTCCGCGACGATGACTTCCGCGACTATCGCCTCAAGGTACACGGCCTCGTCGAGAACCCCGTCGAGCTCTCCCTTGACGAGATGCGGGCATTGGCAAAGCAGGAGCAGATCACGATGCACAACTGCATTCAGGGCTGGTCTGGCATCGCCGAGTGGGGCGGCCTGCCGTTCAGCGCGCTGATCGAACTCGTGCGCCCCACGCCCGAGGCCGAATGGGTGATGTTCTACTCCTTCGCCCTCGGCGGAGAAGGCAGCGACCGCTACTACGACTCCCACTCGATCCACGATCTGCGCCACCCCCAAAGCCTGCTCGCCTACGAGATGAACGGCGAACGGCTCCCGATCCTGCACGGCCGGCCGCTACGGCTGCGCGTCGAGAACCAGCTCGGCTTCAAGCACGTCAAATGGATCAGCGAAATCGAGTTCGTCCACCACTTCTCAGAACGCTACGCCGGCCAGGGCGGCTACAGCGAAGACCACGACTTCTTCGGCTACCGCGACGAGATCTAAGCGGCCATCATCCGAGTTGTCTCGCCTGGTCGGCGTGAACCCTCGTCCCGTTCACTGTTGACCGCAGCACGCAGGCTGGATAGATGGACGGCATCGCGTTGCATAGACGCCGCTGCTGGCAAACAATGTCGCGTAGGCAGCGTTTGTCAGCGCCAGCTTGCGTCGGTCGGGTCTGATGCCGGCCAGGATGGCCATGCTCGCGGCGTGGCTGGCGTCCACGGCCGCGCCGGCGAGGATCCAGTCGCGGGTGTGATGCCGAGTCATCCAGACGGCTTGGGCCAGGTGGCGAGCGCCCAGGATCCGCGTGAAGGCCAGCGCGGGCGGATCCAGCGGCTCGTGGAGCAGCTTCGCCAGCAGCGCGCTCGGAGCCGCGAGCAGCCCGGCGCCAACGATCAGGCGTATGCCGATCAGCACGCGCGGCGGCGGCAGCGAGGTGGTGACGGCGGATGTCATCCTGACGCCTTGCTCATTGTGGCGCCGCGGGCTGCTGCGCGATGGCGCATTCGAGTAGCAGTGCGTGCACGAAGGCTTGGGGGAGGTTGCCGCGGAGCTGGCGTTGGGTGACGTCGAACTCCTCTGAGAACAGGCCGGGCGGGCCGGCGCCGGCGCGGTTTCGCTCGAACCAGCGTGCGGCTCTGAGGTGGTCGCCCTGCTGAGCGTAGGCGAGCGCCATCCAGAAGCCGCAGACCAAGAATGCGCCTTCGGACTCTCCGAGCGGCCGCTCGTCCGGCCGGTAGCGGTAGCAGTAGCCGTCCTCGGTGAGCTCCGTCGCGATTGCCTGAAGGGTGGCGATCGAGCGCGGGTCCGCGGCGGGGATCGCGCCGCGGATCGCGGCAAGCAGCAGCGCCGCGTCGGGACGCGGATCTTGGGGTGAGCGCTGCCAGCGCCCGGAGGGGTGAAGCGCGTGAGCGGCGGTGTCGGAGACGATGCGGTCGGCGAGTGAGACCCAGCGGGACGCCTGGTCGCGGCCGGGGCGGTGTTGGGCGATCTGGCGCAGACCGGCGGCGCAGATCAGCCGGCTGTGGGTCCAGGCGTCGGGCTCGATCTCCCAGATCCCCGCGTCGCTGTGCGGTTCTCGCCAGCGCTGCTCGATGACCCGTGCAGCGGTCTCCGCGGCCTGCCAGCCTTCGGTGGGTAGATGGTCGTGGTCAGCTGCGGCGGCGAACAGCAGCAGCGCTTCGCCGAACGCGTCGAGCTGGAACTGCTGGTTGACCCAGTTGCCGACGCTGTCCGTGCCACCCGGATAGCCCGCGAGGTCGAGCTGGCGCTTATCGGGCACCTCGCCAGCGCTGATCGTGTAGGCCGGCTTCAGCGTGGGTCCATCGGCGAGGAGTCGGTCGGTCACGAAGCGCACGGCGTCATCCATCAGCGGGTGCGGGCCGTCCTTGGCGACGGCCTGGCCGCTATAGCACTGGTCTCGGATCCATACGTAGCGGTAGTCGTAGTTGCGACCTTGGCGGGCACGCTCGGGTAGCGAGGTGGTCGCTGCCGCGACCATGCCGCCACTGGCGCTGGTCAGCCCGGCCAACACCGCGTAGGCGTGGCGTGCGTCGCGCTGTCCGACCGTGCGCTCGAGCCGTGGCACTCGATCGCGCCATTCGGTCTCGACGGCCCGCCACGCCCGCTCGGGGTCGGGCGGTTCGCCATCGCACCCGGCGCTCGCCAGGACCAGGACGAAATCGTGGTGGGCCCCCTCCTCGAGCGTCAAGGAGAGCGTCAGGGCCTTGCCGCCGTGCCCATCGGCGTGCGGGCTGGCGTCCTGCCCCCCGGTCCAGCACAGGCTGGTGTCCTCTAGCTCGGCGGTCCACGCGCCGTCGTCGCGCTGGGAGAGATTGCGCAGCGCGTTGCGGCCGAAGTCGCCGCGCGGATTGAGGACGACGTCGACCCTAGCGGTGCCGCCGAGCGCGATCACGCGGCGCAGGATCACCGCCTGGTCGGGGTGGCTGGGCAGCGCGAGCGCTTCGCGGCACTCGATCGTCGCGTCGCCGCTGACCCAGCGGCTGCGCCAGATCAGGCTCGCGGGCTCGTAGTAGCCGCCCCACACGAAGCGGCCCCGCGGTGTGACCGCATAGGCCCCGGCGCCGCCGATCAGCGACGAGAAGACCGCCCCCGAGTCCCAGCGCGGGAAGCACATCCACACGAAGTCGCCACGCGGGCCGACGAGGACGCCGCGCTCGCCGTCGGCGAGAAGCGCGTACTCGCGCAGGACATGGGGCATCTCGACGCGCGGTGCAGTCAGAATCTCGGTGGCGGCGCTCATCGTCGTGGACGCCTTGCCATTCCCGCCACCGCCGCCGCAGCGACGCTCCCCATGGCGCCGGCGACGACGGCGCGGTGGGTGCTCGCCCACAGCTGCGGGCTGCGCGTCTTGGCTTGCTCGTCGAAGATGCCGTGCGTGGCCGCCTGGCCGGGCACCGGTTCGAACAGGTTGTTTGGCCGGTTGGCGCTGACCGGCATGTCCTTGACCTGTTGGCCGGCGAACGCGGTCTTGGCCAGGTAGCGGTCGGCGAGGCTCGACGCAACCTTGTTGCCGAGGATCGCGAGCAGCGTGCTGTAGCCGACCCACACCTCACGGCGGTGGTGGTGGGCGGCCCAGTAGACCGCTTCGGCCGGGATCTCGGGCTGGTAGATCGGCGGGACAGGCATCGGGTGGTTGGGCAGCTTCGATCGGCACCAGTCGAACTGTGTCGTATTAACGCCCGGCAGCTGAACCATGGTGATTCGGACGTTGCTGTTGTCGTGCAGCAGCTCGCTGCGGATCGAGTCGGTGAAACCGCGGATCGCGAACTTCGCGCCGCAGTAGGCAGCCTGCAGCGGGATCGCGCGATAGGCGAGCGCCGAGCCGACCTGGACGATCGTGCCGCGATCGCGGGCGCTCATCCGTCTCAGGGCGACCATCGTGCCGTAGACCGCGCCGAGGTAGGTAACCTCGGTCGCGCGCGCGAACTCCTCCGCCTCGATGTCGAGGAAGCGCGCGAACACGGTCGCCATCGCGTCGTTGACCCACACGTCGATCTCACCGAAGCGCTCCTCCACCTTCTCTGCTGCAGTCTCGACCTGCTGGTGATCGGACACGTCGGTCGGTACGGCCAGGGCCTGTCCGCCGAGAGATTCGACCTCGCGCTGAGCGCCCGCGAGGCCCTCCGCCCCGCGCGCGAGCAGTCCGATGTGTGCGCCGCGCTTTGCGAACGCGTGCGCGATCGCGCGTCCCACGCCGCCCGAGGATCCGGTGACAACAACCACTTCTGGCTTGTGCTTCGCGCTCACTGGCACTCCTGTTCGTGGATCTGGGACGTCTGATCTCGGGACGTCGACAGACTCAACCCGTGTTCCGGCTGGCCAGCCGTTCAGCCAGGCGTGAGGCGAGCGCCATGATCGTCAGTGCAGGGTTGGCGCTGCCCTGCGTGGGGCAGACGCTCCCGTCGGCGACGAACACGTTGGGCACGCCCCAGATGCGGTGGTCTGAGTTGACGACGCTGTCCTCTGGGGTGCGGCCCATGCGGGCGCCGCCGACGAGGTGGGCGTAGCGTTGGATGGTGAGGATGTCCTGAGCCCCGGCTGCGTGCAGGATGCCGTTGAGGATCTCCTTCGAGTAGGCCATGTTGGCCTTGTCGTTCTCGCTCCGGCTGTAGTCAAAGCGTGCCACGGGCATCCCGTAGGGGTCGCTGTCCTGCGCGAGGGTGACGCGGTTCTCGGGATCGGGCAGCAGCTCGTTGAGCACGCCGATCGTGCTCCAATGGTTGTAGTCGCGCATGTACTCGCGCAGCGCGCCGCCCCAGTGGCCGTCGGCGAGCACATGCTCGGCCCAACCGATTGGCTGCGGCGACACGGTCTGGATCGAGAACCCACGCGCAAAGCCGCGCGACTCGTCGGTCTCGTAGAACTGCTCGGAGGAGACCTCGGGCGGCGGCCCCTTATACATCCGCAGCTCGTCGGGAAAGCGACCGGCGGCCTGTGTGGCGCCCTGGACCATCACGTAACGTCCGACCTGGTCTTCGTTGTTGCCCAAGCCGTTGGGGAACCGCGTCGAGGTCGAGTGCAGCAGCAGTCGCGGCGTCTCGATCGAGTAGCCCGCGATCGCCACCATGCGGGCGCGCTGCTGGCGCTCGGTGCGCTCGCCGTCGCGCACGTAGGTGACGCCTGTCGCCTGTCCGTTGGCGTCGTTGATCTCGACGCGTACCGCCATGCTGTCGGCGCGGATCTCGACGCCGTGGGCCAGCGCGTCGGGGAGATGGGTGACGTAGGGGCTGGCCTTGGCGTTGACCTTGCAGCCCTGCAGGCAGAAGCCGCGGTAGATGCAGTGCGGGCGATTGCCGAACGTGCCGTTGACGATCCCCACGGGTCCGACGCGCATTTCGATGCCCTGCTTGATCGCGCCCTGCCACAAGACCGCGGCCGCGCCGCCGATCGGGTGCGGCGAGAACGGGTAGCGGTGGGGGTCGCCCCACGGCCAGTCCTGGCCGGCGACGGGCAGCTCGCGCTCGACCTCCTCGTAGTGTGCCTTCAGGTCTCGGTAGGAGATCGGCCAGTCCGCGCCGACCCCGTCGCGGGTCTCGGTCTCGAAGTCCGAGGGGTGAAAGCGCGGGCAGTAGCCGGCGTAGTGGACCATCGAGCCGCCCACCCCGCGTCCGGAGTTGTTCTTGCCCAGCTCGATCGGGTCCTCGCCGCCGATCACCCGCTCCTGGGTCCAGTACAGCTCGTGCGAACCCGCCTCATCAGACACCCAGTCCTCGTCGGGATGCCAGAACGGGCCAGCCTCGATGATCACGACCCGCCAGCCTCGGCGCGCGAGGCGCTGGGCGAGGACCGACCCACCGGCGCCAGCGCCGACGATGCACAGATCCACCTCCTCGGACTCCTCGTAGCGGGCCATCGTGTCCTGTCCGGGCAGATCGCGGCGGTGAACGTCGAGCAGGTAGCGCGAGTCGTTCGCGTGCGGACCTATGGCGCCTTTCAGCAGTCCCCGGAGGCGACCCGTCATGGCTGCAGCTCTTCGACGGCGCGCACCGGGTCCTCGGCGCTCGCGCCGCGACGCTCGCGCGGCTCGCGGACCGCGAGCGGACCGAGGCGCATGTATCCGAGCGGATAGGCCGGCCCGCCGTAGCCGATCTCATTCCACGCCCACGGATGCGAGTAGAACGCCTCAAGGATCGCGCGCATGCACACAGAGAACGCCCGCGAGACGTCAAGCTCATCCCATGCGCCGCCGCTCAGCAGCCCCTCAGCAAGGGCGCCTATGATCGCCTCTCGCGCCTGCGGGTCACACGCGGCGAACCCGGCGCGACCGTAGCGAGCTCGGGCCGTCTCGTCCAGGCCGCGCAGCACCAGCCGCCAGGCGTCGGGATCGCGCGGCATCCCGGCGTAGCGATAGCCGTCCAGCCGACCAGCGGCCAGCTTGTCGTCGACCATCTCCGCCACGGGTATCCGCGGGTCGGAGTCCTGTGCGGTCGCCACGTCGCAGAACGCGCGCAGCGTCGGCTCCTCCTCGGTGGTGAAGAACCGCAGCGGGCCGTGCTCGCGTAGTCGCTCGGTCACGACCTCGCGCGTCGCGGGATCCCACGTGTCGGCACTGGCGAGCACGTCGTAGTCGGGGTAGCGGCCGATCATCTGCGGCGTCGTGCCGACACGCTGGCGCGGCAGCCACGACGGGTGCGGCGGCTGCCTGCCCGGACGCAGGTTCGGCAGATGGCGCGGCGTTCGTAGGTCCCGCTCAGCGGCCATCGGGTTCATCCTCGCGGCGCAGAACTGCGGCGAGCAGGCCCATCGCCCCGACAATCGTCATCAGGCCAGGGGCCATGATCGGCGGTCCCATCGGGACGTTGTAGCTGGCCTGCTTAAAACCGCCTGGGCGTCGGGCCACGCCGCGCGCGTGGTAGTACTCGCCCATCAAGCCATTGGCGCTGTAGACCGCCGCGGTGATCGGCAGATAGGTTTTGGCCCACCGGCGGCTGAAGACGCCGCCGATGCCGGCGATGATCACTGGTGGTGTGACGATGATTGGGCTCCACATCATCTTGTTGCCAAAGCTCGCGCGGTAGTGCTCGATATAGATCTCCGCCGTGGTCACCGCCGCGGCGAGCGCGGTCAGCCCCGACAGCGAGCGCTCGAAGCGCCCGTGCTCGATGTTCGCAACCCAGCGGTCGATGCGATGCTCGGGCGAGGACACCGCTGGCTTCGCCAGCCACCGTCTCATCTCAGCGTCCGGGCAGGAACTCGCGGGCCTTCTCGCGGATCGACTCGATCGCGCCCGGCAGGCCTCCCTCGGGATCGGCGAGGACCGACTTTGCGAAGTGCTCGGCCTGCTCGAAGGTGATGTGCGGCGGCAGCGGCGCCTCGTTGGGATCGGTCTTCGCATCGAGGATCACCGGCCGATCGGCGCTCAGCGCCTGACGCCACGCGTCCTCGATCTCGGCGGCCCTCGTGACCTTGATGCCGGTCAATCCGATCAGGTTGGCGTAGGCGGCGTAGTCGACGTAGGGAATCTCTTGGGAGGCCTTGAACTCGGGGTCGCCCTCCATCACCCGCTGCTCCCAGGTGACCTGGTTGAGATCCTCGTTGTTGAGCACCAGCACGACCATCCGCGGATCCGCCCAGGTCTTGTAGTACTTCGCTGCGGTCAGCATCTCGGCCATGCCACCCATCTGCATCGCGCCGTCGCCGACCATCGCGATCGACACCCGATCCGGGAACGCGAACTTCGCGGCGATCGCATACGGCACGCCGGGCACCATCGTCGCCAGATTGCCCGAGAGCATCGCCTTCATCCCACGCCGAATCCTGATCTGCCGCGCGTACCAGTTCGCGGCCGAGCCTGAATCGCTCGAGAGGATCGCGTTGTCGGGGAGCTGTCGCGAGAGCGCCCAGAACAGTCCCTGCGGGCGGATCCGTCCGTCACGGTCGACCGGCTGACCCTGGTCGTCCATCAGCCGCCACCAGTCAGCGACGTTCTCCTTGATCTGCTCCTGCCAGGAGCGATCCTCTTTGCGATGGAGCAGCGGCAGCAGTTCCTTCAAGCTCTCCTTGCTGTCGCCCTCCAGCGCCAGGTTCATCGGATAGCGGATGCTCAGCATCCGTCCGAGCAGGTCGATCTGGACCGCCTTGACCTGGCCCTCCTTGGGCAGAAACTCCGAGTACGGGAAGCTCGAGCCGACCATCAACAGCGTGTCAGCGCCCTGCATCATCTCCCAGCTTGGCTTCGTCCCCAACAAGCCGATGCTGCCAGTACAGAACGGCACATCGTCGGGCACCGCCGCCTTACCCAACAGCGCCTTGGCCACACCCGCGCCAAGCACATCGGCCACCGCGATCACCTCATCGGTGGCATGCAACGCGCCCTGGCCTACCAGCATCGCAACCCGCTCGCCCGCATTGAGGATGTCGGCCGCCTGCTGAAGCTGTGACTGCTCAGGGATCAGGCGCCCCGGCCAATAGCCCACACCGGAGTGCACGGTGTGCGTCTTGTGCGGCTGCTGCTCGACGGCATCCATGTCCTGCACGTCAGCCGGGACGATCACGCACGTCACGGTCCGCTCAGTCTGGGCGATCCGCAACGCCCGGTCGACCAGATGCCGAACGCTGGACGGCTCGTTGACCTGCTCGCAGAATGCCGACGCGACGTCGCTGTAGAGCTGCAGCAGCTTGACCTCCTGCTGAAAGTCGCCGCCGATCGCTCGCACGAACGTCTGTCCCACGATTGCCACGACCGGCTGGTGGTCGAGCTTGGCGTCATAGAGACCGTTGAGCAGATGGATCGCGCCCGGGCCCGACGTCGCCATACACACCCCGACCCCGCCGGTGAACTTTGCGTGACCGCAAGCCATGAACGCCGCCATCTCCTCATGCCGGGTCTGCACAAACCGCAACTCGTCCTGATGGCGGCGCAACGCGCCGAGGATCCCGTTGATCCCGTCGCCCGGAAACCCGTAGATCGTCTCGATCTTCCACTCGATCAGTCGTTCGCACAAATTGTCAGCAGCCGTCTTTCCCACGATCCTCCCGCTTTCAGTCGCTCGCGCCCGCCCGGTGTGGCTGACGCTCTTCCTCGGACCCTCGACCCAGCTTCACGATGACGAGTCCGTACGGCCGGGCGCGCTCCAGATCGAAGCGTGCAGAGCGCACGCTGTCTCTGTCTGAGTCGCGCACTTTGGTTTGCTCTAGAACAAGGGACCTCCGGGATAGACGTCAACGACCACGGCCAGGCAGGCCGCTAGGTTCGATGGTCATGCTCTAGCGTCGCGTAGACCGTCGTTCTTACCCCGCGGCCTCGCGAGTGGGCGTCGCGATTCGACGCTGAGCGTCCCACCGGAAACGGCCGTCGAGCCAGAGGCCGCCTGTTGCCGTATATGCGGCAATCTGCAGGGGGCCGACGACGGCTGGCGGATCGCTCGTCGGGAGCTGGACTATCGAGTTCGAGCCAAGAATGGAGCCCGTGCCATGAGCGACCAGTACTGCATCGACCGTCTGGATGTGAGCGTGTACACGATCCCGACGGACGCTCCGGAGGCCGACGGGACGCTGGCCTGGGACTCCACGAGCATCGTCGTGGTCGAACCCCACACTCGCGGTGGCATCACCGGATTGGGCTACGCGTTCGGGGACACCGCGACCGGCACGCTGATACGCGACATGCTCGCGAGCGTAGTCGTCGGCCGAGACATCCGCGACACCACGGCTGCGTGGGAGGCGATGGTCAGAAGCATCCGTAACCTGGGCCGCCCCGGCATCTCCTCGACGGCCATCGCAGCCGTCGACATCGCGTTGTGGGACACCAAGGCGCGCTGCGCTGACCAGCCGCTGTTCCGCGTGCTGGGCGCGGCGCGCGACGCCGTCCCAATCTACGGCAGCGGCGGCTTCACCACCTACAGCGAGCAGCGCCTCGTCGATCAGCTCGCGGGATGGGTGGGCCAGGGGATTCCGCGCGTGAAGATGAAGATCGGCACCGACCGGGGCGCATCGTGGCAGCAGGACATCGAACGCATCGGCGCCGTTCGCGCTGCGATCGGTGCCGATGCGGAACTCTACGTGGACGCCAACGGCGCCTACGACCGCACCCAGGGGCGGCGCCTCGGGTTGCGCTTCGCGGAAGAGTTCGGGGTCAGCTGGTTCGAAGAACCGGTCTCCTCCGACGACCTGACGGGGCTTGCACAGCTACGCGAGGCGCTGCCGCTCGATGTCACCGCCGGCGAGTACGGCTACGACCTCGTGTACTTCGAGCGCATGCTCGAAGCCGGTGCCGTCGACGTGCTGCAGGCAGATGTTGGGCGCTGTGCCGGGATCACCGAGTGGCTCCGCGTCGCCTCCACCTGCGCCGCGCACCAGACGCCGCTCTCGGCCCACTGCGGCCAGTCGCTACACGCCCACGTCGCCTGCGTGCCGCCGAACCTGCGCCACATCGAGTACTTCCACGACCACGCCCGTATCGACCAGATCATGTTCGACGGGGCACTGACTCCAATCGACGGATCCCTGCGGCCAGCCGACGATCGCCCGGGGCTAGGATTGACTCTACGTCGCGCTGACGCCGAGCCATACCGCATCGCCTAGTAGCCGACCGAGCTCCCGGACGCGTCTACTCGCAGAGACCGGAGACGCTGCCGCTTCGGACACGGGAGCGAAACCAACTCGATGCTCGCGATCGAGCGAGCTGCCGCCTCTGGCCGGATCACCTCGACCGACGCAGTTGGACCGTAAGAACCGCAGGCCAGTTGACGCAAGAGAAGCGTGCCAACCACTGAGCTGCGTTCCGCCCGATGCGTGACCCGTTTACGGATTACTAGGCCCTTCGGCACCCTCCGCTTGGTCTGGGCGCCTCCAGCCACGCGCCATCCGACCCCTGCTTCTGCGCCCGCAGCGGGATCGCAGTGAGCCCTGCAGCGGCCGGCCGGGCGGGCTCGTGGCGGACCTCAACGCTTGGCGGATGAAACAGGGAGAGCGGAGATGAGCAAGTCCGCTGATGGCGCTGGGACGGCCGATGCGCTCGTGCTCTTCGGTGCGACGGGCGATCTCGCGCACAAGATGATCTTTCCCGCGCTCTACGCGATGGTCAAACGAGGCGCCCTTGGTGTCCCGGTGATCGGTATCGCCCATTCGAAATGGGATCTGGCGCAGCTTCACGCTCGCGTTCGCGACAGCATCGCGCACGATGCCGGCGGCATCGACGACGAAGCGGCGCTCGGTCGGCTGATCGCGCTGCTGGGCTATGTCGACGGCGACTACAACAATGCTGGCACGTTCAAGGCGCTCAAGCGGGCGCTCGGCGGCGCGGAGCGCCCCGCCTACTATCTTGCGATCCCGCCCGCGCTGTTTGGGACCGTTATCGAGGCGCTCGGACGCGCGGGCTTGGCGGACGGGGCACGCGTGATCGTCGAGAAGCCGTTCGGGCGTGATCTGGCCTCCGCGAGGGAGCTGAACCGCGTCGCGCGGTCGGTGTTTCCTGAGGATTCGATCTTCCGGATCGATCATTTCCTCGGTAAGGAGGAGATCATGAACCTCCTTTACTTTCGTTTCGCGAACTCTTTCCTTGAGCCGATCTGGAATCGCAACTATGTCGCCGCGATCCAGATCACGCTGGCCGAGAAGTTCGGTGTTGAGGGCCGTGGCGCGTTCTATGAGACCGCTGGCTGCCTGCGCGATGTGATCCAGAACCATCTCTTTCAGGTGGTTGCGCTGCTCGCGATGGAGCCGCCGACCTATAGGGGTTTCGGTGCGCTGCACAGCGAGAAGCTCGACGTTTTCAAGGCGATGCGGCCGTTGGGCGCGCGCGATGTGGTGCGAGGCCAGTTCGCCGGCTACCGCAGCGAGCCCGGTGTGGCGAAGGACTCTGACGTGGAGACGTTCTGCGCGCTGCGTCTGTTCATCGACTCGTGGCGCTGGGCTGGGGTACCGTGGTACCTGCGCTCCGGCAAGTGCCTGCCCGAGACGGCCAGCGAGATCCTGGTCGAGCTGAAGCCGCCGCCGCAGCAACTGTTCGCGGACTCCGCGCCGACACGGGGACCGGCGAACTACCTGCGCTTCCGGATCTCGCCGGACCCGGCGATCGCGCTCGCCGCGCGCGTCAAACGCCCGGGCGAGGAGTTCGTCGGCGAGCAGCGTGAGCTGCTGCTGCTCGACGCGCAGCCCAACGAAGAGGCGCCCTACGAACGGCTGCTCGGCGACGCGATCGCCGGCGACGGCGCGCTGTTCACCCGGGAGGCCGCGGTCGAGGCCGCCTGGGCGGTCGTCGAGCCAATCCTCGCGACCCACCACCGGGCGCACCCCTACAAGTCCGGCACCTGGGGACCAAAGCAAGCCGACAAGCTGATCGCCCCCAACGGCCGCTGGCACAACCCCGTGCTGGCGGACGTGACCTCGAGCGCGGCGGCGCCGTGAGCGACACCCCGACACGGCTGGCGACCTTCGACACATCGGGGCGTCGCCGCTGCTTGATGGTTCTTGAGGGCGGACATTAGAGCCGACCGAACCAGGCGATGGCATCGCCTGAGCCAACGGCCGGCGCTTCGGCGCGGTGGTACCGCCGCATGTAAGACCTTCGGCTGGGTCGACGCTAGCTGTTCATGAACTTGAACCTGATCGAGTCTCCTTGACCGCGTCGGCGTTCGCGTCGTACACAAAGCACTCGTGTCCGGCCGGGTGCAGGCGTCGCACGAGGTTTGATGCCATCCGGCCCAGTCCGACCATTCCCAGTTGCATTCGCTTCAGTCCTCTCGCTCGGTACGGCTTACTGTCGCGGGCGTCTCAAGTTCGAGAGGCATCGCGCGAGTCAGCTCCCCCGCCCCACAGTTCGGTCGGCCCGCTCGAGGGATTGTTCGATCGAGGCCAGCAGCTTTGAAAACGCCTGCTCGAACTTCTTCACGCCCTCACGCCCTCGTCCAGCAGCGCCGCTGTGACCTGGTCGAGTGAGACCCCCTCCCCGGCGAGCGCTTCGAGCACCGCGCAAGCCTTCTCGACGCCCTCGGTCAGCGTCACCCGCGCCGTCCCGTGCGCTTTGAAGGACTCATACGTCGCAGGCGGAATTGTGTCGACCGTGTCCGGGCCGATCGGCGACTCGACGTACATCAGCTCCGGGTAGGCGGCGTTCTTGGTGCTAGTCGATGCCCACAGCACCTTCTGCACCTAGGCACCGTGGCGGCGCATCGTCTGGAAGCGTTCAGCGTCGAACAGCTCCCGAAAACGAGCGTAGGTCACCTTCGCATTGCAGACCGGGCGAAAGACGTCGACGGCCCCATGCAGGTTGGCGATCGCCAAGGCCTCGTAGGCGCTTTGGCATCGGGCGCCGACGCTCCTCGAAGCTCTGCCAGCGCCTCGTCGTAATCGGTCGAGCCGACGATTACCTTCTCGAAGATCGGCGGGGTCGACGTCAAGCCGCTCAGACCATCGTCGCGCACCATCCACTCGAGCTCGCCAGAGGTCAACAGGTCGCGACGCATGTTGTCCAACCACACGCTCTGGCCCAGTGGTCACCGAGCGGGCTGGCCATGAGGGAAGTCGAAGCACTCATCGGAATCTCGATCTCCTTGTGGGCTGGCGAGGCGGCGTCGCCGGGTGGCTGACTGCTTCTCTTGCGTCGAGCACGCCGTGGTTCCTACGGATGCCTTACCGCCCTGTGCCGGTGCTCGGCAACCCGCGCCGTAAGACCTCCGCGAGGACGACAGCTTCGTTGTGCTCGCTGTCGCGGGCGCCGTAGACAAGGGTCACCGTGCCGGCCCTTGCCTTGCGCCGCAATGCCGCCAGATGTGGACGCTGGGCGCGGAGCTCCTCGATGTAGTGTCGGCGAAACTCCTCGAAGCGGCTCGGCTCGTGCACGAACCATTGCCTCAGCTCGGTCGTTGGCGCCAGCTCCTTCTCCCAGCCCTCGAGCTTTGCCCGCTCGCGCGAGACCCCACGCGGCCACAGCCGATCGACCAGCATGCGATAACCGTCCGCTGATTCCGCAGGCTCGTACGCGCGTTTCAGGCGAACATCCATACGGCACTCCTGCTGAGTTCGCGCTGGTGGCGACCAAGCGTCGCCAAGGGGCATTCGCTCCCAAATGCAACTGTGATCTCGTCCATATGCATGTATCGTCGCTCCCGAGCCAGTCTCTTACCTTAGGCGACGCCCGCTCGCTCAAGAACGGCCCGAGGACTGTCCTCGTGGGTCTGCGTTGTAGCTCAGGAGCGCGCCTGCCTCCGGCGGTCGCCCGGAGCGGGATCGTAAGAATCGCTGACCGCTCGACGCTAGACAAGCGTGTCAGCAACAAGCTGCGTGCGGTGCGGCGCCGGGCGCCCAAAGATCTGAAAGGAGTCCACATGGGTAGGAGAAAAGAACGCAAGCGAAGCCGCGAGGTAGAGGCAACGCCCGCCGAGGATCCGACGCAGGGACGGGAGCTCGGGTCGACGCCCGCCGAGGATCCGACGCAAGGACGGGAGCTCGGGTCGACGCCCGCCGAGGATCCGACGCAAGGACGGGAGCTCGGGTCGACGCCCGCCGAGGATCCGACG
>Ga0182030_10006284_pt1 | contig 25087 bp, 23 predicted proteins | sample 812S3MmetaG_FD_121299 | JGI IMG/M metagenome (GOLD analysis project Ga0182030, IMG submission 121299) | Permafrost microbial communities from Stordalen Mire, Sweden - 812S3M metaG (Illumina Assembly) | ecosystem: Environmental > Terrestrial > Soil > Wetlands > Permafrost | place: Sweden...
CGGTGCGGATCAGGTACCGACACCGTGACCGCCCGGAGGGCCCGATTTGGTGGATGCTCAGAGAGGGGTGGGGACTTTTACTTGGCCACACGCGGGGACATCGACTTGGCCACATATGGGGATGTTCTCATGGCCATGGGCATTTTCCGGACCTATGTGACACCGATTCCATGGCTCGTTGCATTACCGTTGCCGACTACGACCCGTCGACGGGAACGCCCTCCAAGAGAAGGACCCTCGCCGTAACGGAGCCCGGCGTCTTGCCCGATGGGCTTACCGTGGACGCCGACGGCTAAGTTGGAGCGCCATGTGGAACGGCGCCCGGACCAGGCGGTTCGCCCCTGATGGGCGTCTTTGTCTTGACCGTGAGGTCGCTATGCCCGGTCGGCACCCGACGAGCTGAGTGCTCGCCGGGCTCGAGCTGCAAAGCCTGCCAGTGACGTCGGCATCATGGGAGCTTCCCTCAGATGACCTCGACCGTCCGCTCGCCGGCGCCACGTTCGCAATCAATGTCGGCGCCCAGGACCTCCCCGACGCACGCTTTCCTGGTTGACCACGAGCCCTGGCCGACGGCAAGTCTGAGGTAACGCTGTCCCTATTGGATCGTATAGCCGCCGTCGACCAATATGTCGGCCCCATTGATCATGTTCGAGGCTTCTGAGGCCAAGAACAGCGCCGTCGCTGCGATCTCCTCGGGCTCAGCGAACCGCCCCGTTGGGATCAGCGCCCTCAAGGCATCGCCTTTGGGCCCTTCCCACACCTTCCGGCCGAGGTCGGTCATCACCACCGTTGGTGAAATCGCGTTCACCGTAACACCCCTGCCTGCCCACTCGTACGCCAACACTCTAGTGAGGCCCAGTAGCCCAGCCTTGGAGGCACAATAGGCGGCATGGCCCATTAGGGCGACGGTCGCCGCTTGGGAAGCAATGTTGATTATCTTCCCACTGCCAGCTCTGAGCATGTGCGTCCCGACTGCTTGCGACATCAAGAAGGCACCTCTCAGGTTCACGGCGAAGGTCCTATCCCAGGCCCCGACCGTCAGATCCTCGGCACGCTCAAGGAGCGCCACCCCGGCATTATTGACGAGGATATCAACCCGGTCAAACATCGCAATGATCTCCTGTACGGTGACTTCCACTGATCCCGGGTCAGATACGTCACACCCGAACCCAGCGCAACAAGCCCCAAGTTCCGCGGCCTTCCTCCCCGCCTCAGCGCCGTTCAGGTCCACAACGCCGACTCGCGCCCCCTTTGCCGCAAACGTCTTTGCAATTGCCGCGCCAATACCGGATGCCGCGCCCGTCAAGACGGCGACCTTGCCGTCAAGACCGAACGACAAGTCCCAAGACTGTTTAGACCCTTCCATTGCCATCTGCTCCCTTCCCTAAACAGCACCGACCGCTCGCTCTGCGAGGTGTCCTTCGTGCTGATAACAGCTCCGAACTAACGCGCCGTTTCGGCCCGTCAAGTGTTCCCCGCAATTGAGCCGCCGGACGGCCTCGCGTGTGGCCGCCGCCTTTGCGGTCTTACCTCGCCCCGGATGTCGACCGGGTCAGGCTCCGAAGGCCCGACGTCATCTGCCGGGTCACGGAACTTGCAAGCGAAGGTGTGCCGACCGCTCCCGACTTCGACGGGACAGTGAGCAGGGTCCGGCAGTCGGACGGTCGCTGTGGTATTTGGAGGCACCGTGACAACGACCTCAAGGCGTTGCCCGTTTCGGTCCCATTCGACCGCGGCTCGGCCGTAGGGTGTGTCGTGCGCAGCCGCGGCGTGGGTTATGGAGCCGCCAGGACGGGGGCTCACCAGGATCCGCCGGTACCCGGGCTCGGCCGAGGCCAGGCCAACGAGCCTCCTATGCATCCAGTCAGCCACGGAACCGAACGCGTAGTGATTGAACGAAGTCATATCCCCCGGGTTAACCGTGCCGTCGCTCAGCAAGCTGTCCCAGCGCTCCCAGACCGTGGTCGCACCCATTGTTACCGGGTACAGCCAGGATGGGCACTCTTGTTGCATCAGCAGACGGTAGGCAACGTCATCGGCCCCAACCGATGACAACGCGTCGCAGATGAGCGGGGTACCGACGAACCCTGTCCCTATCCGGTAACCCCCAGCGCGGACCAGTTCGGTCAGGCGCCGACCGGCTCGGTCTCGTTGCTGATCGCCCGGAAGGAGGTCGAAACTCAACGCCAGGGCGTATGCGGTCGGTGCATCGCTCGAGAGCCTGCCGCTGGGCGTCACAAACTCGTCGATGAAGGCCACGCGGATATCGCGCGCCAGGTCCCGGTAGTGCAGGTGGTCATCTGCCTGCCCCAGCAGCGTTGCCACTTCGGCGACAATGGCGGCCGAACGGGCATGAAATGCGGTCGCCACTAGGAAGCAGTCGGTACGGACGTCCTCGGGCCGGTCCGGAGGGGCCGTTGGGTCGAGCCAATCGCCGAGCTGAAAACCCCGGTCCCAAAGGTGACGTTCACCGGCAACTTCGGCGATCTGGTCGACCCACGCCTTCATGCTCGGGTACTGGGCCCGAAGGATCCCAAGGTCCCCGAAACGCTGGTACAGCGTCCACGGCACGAATACTGCGGCGTCGCCCCACGCCGCGGCGGGTTCCAACGGGAACGTGAGGGGGACCCAGGGGACGTAATCCGGTACAGTGCCGAGCCAGTCCTGTTCCGCCATCAGGTCGGCCAGCCACGACGCCAACATGCCCGAACAGTCATATAGGAAGGACGCAGCGGGCGAGAAGGCAAGGATGTCCCCGGTCCAGCCGAGGCGCTCGTCGCGCTGGGGGCAGTCGGTGGGGATGCCGACGAAGTTGCCGCGCATACTCCACACGATGTTCTCGTGCAGGCGGTTCAATAGCGCGTCGGAACACTCGAACCAACCCGTTCGCCGCATGTCGGTATGGCAGACGATTGCTTCGACGGCACCTTCTTCCACGTCGCCCGGCCATCCTTCGAGCTCCGCATAGCGAAACCCGTGCATGGTGAACCGCGGCTCCCATTCCTCCACGCCGCGTCCGGCAGCGACGTACTGGTCAAGCGCCTTGGCCTGGCGCAGCGGTCGCAGCGACAGCTCGCCGTCCTCGAGCACCTCCGCGTGCCGGAAGGTGATCGTGTGCCCGGCCGGCGCCTGGACCCGGATACGCAACCTTCCACTTATGTTCTGCCCGAAGTCAACAATAAGGCGACCCGACGGGGCTCGCTCGACACGTTTCGGGGCGAGCACCTCGACCGCCCGAATGGGTGGCCCCTGCGGCGCGACCAGCAGAGACGCGTCGTAACCCGTCACCTCGACCAAGGCCCACCCCGAGGCATCAAAGCCCGCCGAGGACCAACCGGTCCGCTCACGTCGGGCGTCGTAGTGCTCGCCCGCGTACAGGCCAGTGGAGACGATCGGTCCCGAGCTGCACACCCAGGACGTGTCAGTCGAGACTACGTCGGTTGACCCGTCGCCGAAGGTGATCTCCAGTTGCGCCAAAAGGGCAGTCCGCTCGCCATAGAGCCGGGTCACACCCCCCTGGAACCCGACGCGACCCCGGAACCAGCCGTCCGCCAGCATCGCCCCGATGGCGTTGGATCCCTGGACAACCAAGGCGGTCACGTCAAATGTCTGGTACAAATGGCGCTCCCCGTAGCTTGTCCAGCCTGGGGCTAAAATCTCGTTGCCCACTCGGCAACCATTGACCTCGACCTCGTAAACACCCCACGCCGTTACATAGAGCCGAGCCCGCTTCACCGCCTTGGGAACCACGAACTCCCGGCGCATGAGCAAAGCCGCCCCCGGCGGCTCACCTGGGTCCATAGAAGGCGAAACCGCAACGGCCGTCCAGTCTCCCGGCTCGACAAGGCCGGCCTCCGCCCAGGCCCAGGTGCTCCAGGGGCTCGGGGTTACCTCGCCTTTACCCCACACCCTCACTCGAGCCTCGACCCGCTGTCGGGAAACCAGCGATGGCACTGCCACAGGCAACGCCACAAGGACCGAGTCTTCCGACGCGACACGGCCACTGCTCCACGGCTTCGCGCCTGAGGCCAGCCTAACCTCGATCTCATAACCCTCCTGGACCCAGCCTGGCTCAGCCGTGGCGATCGTCCAGCTCAGACGAGGACGGCTCTCGCCTATCCCCAATGGTTCACGATGATGCTCGAAGCTCACGAGCTCAACTTGACAACTGTTCGACAATCCCATCACTCTCAACATCTCCCTATGATTGAACACTTCCTGCGCCGCCTCGCAATGATCACCCCTTGATCGAGCCCGCCGTCAACCCCTTTACTATCCTCTGATTGAGGAGCAGATAGATCACCAGCGTCGGGAAGACGGCAATGCACACCGCGGCGAAGGTAGGTCCCCACGACACCTCGCCGTACTGGCCGACGAAGCTCAACAGACCCGTCTGGACCGTGAGCCTGCTGCCGGTCGAGATGAACGTATAGCTGAACAGCAAGTCGTTCCAGCAGAAGAAGAACTCCACGAGGCCCACTGTCACAATGGCATTGCGCACCATCGGCAGGCTGATCTGCCAGAACACACGGTAGATACTGGCGCCATCGCATGTCGCAGACTCGAGCAGCTCCCTGGGCACCGCCTTGTAATAGGCAACCAGCAAAAAAATGCTGAGAGGCAACCCGTAGGCGGTATAGGTTATTACCAGAGAAGCCAGGTTATTTACCAGGTTCAGTTTGAAGTAAATAGTGAACAACGGCAGGAGGATCATCTGCGCAGGCACCATTATTCCGCTGAGAAATAGTAGGAGCACCATGTCGCGGCCCCGCCACCGCATGATCTCCAGCGCAAACCCAGCAGCAACTGATAGCAGGAGCATCAGCGCGAGGGCCGGCAGCGTCGCTATGGCGCTGTTGCGCAAGTACAAAGCCATGCTCCCGGTCGTCAACGCCGAGACGTAGTTATGCCAATAGAATCCTTCCGGCAGAGACCACACGGACCGCGTGTAAAACTCCGCATTCGTCTTGAGAGACGACATCACTAGCCACACCAGCGGCAACACCTCGACCAGCACCAGGATGGTCACGGCCAGCCGGGGGACCAGGCGGCGCAAGTGCCCGGCGACAACACCGCCCCCCGCCCTTTGGCCCCGCCGCCGTTCCCCGAGACCGCGGCCGGCGCCCGAAGTCGCCCCGGCTCCTGGCTTAGTGACCGTGCTCATGCTCGTACGTCCTTCCGGGCCGTTCGGAATATTATGACGGTAACCACCAAACAGAGGACCGTAAGTGCCATCGCAATGGTGCTCCCATAACCGTAGTCACCATACGTGAACGCGGTATTGTACATGTAGAGCGTCAGCGGCGTAGTGGTGCTGCCAGGGCCACCGTTCGTAAGCGCCAGCACGGAGTCGAACACCTTTAGCGTACCATTGAGACTAAAAATTGTCGCTGATACGATCAGCGGCGTCATGAGAGGCATGACGATATGTCTCACTAATCGCCATCCCGTTGCACCGTCGATCCTGGCTGCTTCAAATATCTCGGCCGGCACATCAACCAGCCCTGCGTACAATAGCACGCCGTAAAACCCCATGGCGCGCCAGATGTCCATCCCCACTAGGATCCCCAGAGCACTGGTCGGACTAGCGAGCCAGTCGTGCACCCAGCTCGTCATTCCGACGGCTTGCAGGGCAGCATTTACCAGCCCATTTCTGGGGGCCACCTCGAACAGTTTCACGAACAGCTGTGCCACTGCCACCGTCGGCAATACGATGGGGAAGAACACGAGTGTCCGCACTAAAGACGACGCCCTCTTCAAGTAGAAGTGGTACATCATTGCGAGCAACAACCCAAGGACAATTTGTCCGCTCGTCACCGCCACCGCATATTTCAGACTGACCTCAAGCGCCTGCAGGAACGCAGGGTCGCGCACGAGCTCGGTAAAGTTGGCGAAGCCCACATACTTGAAGCCCGTAATCGGGCTACCCTTGAAGAACGAATACGCCACCGACCACAGGATCGGGACCAACAGGACAAGCGTGTACACCGCTAGTGCCGGAGCGATCAACAATACGACGGCCCGTCGGTTACCTAAAAATCGGTCCACGTAGCCTCCTCCCGTGCATCCCCTGCGCCCTGGTCAAGGGGGCAGCCCTTTTGGGCATACTTCCCAGTTAGCTGCCCCCGTGACCGCCCATCGGGCGCTAACTATGAGTTGGCAATCGCTGCCTGTACAGTAGCCATGAAACCGGACGGTGACAGGCTGCCGTCGATCAACCTAGCGGCATTGAGCTGTGAAACACTCGTCGCCTTTGCGTTGAACAACGCCTCGAACCAAAGGATCGGCGTCCCGGTTTGGGCAATCTGCTGCAGCACAAGGTTGATCAATGGAGTGCTCTTGACTGACGGGCTAGATACAAACCCCGTGATACCGCCCTGCTCAAGAGCGACGGTACCCATGTTCTGAGCGACGAACTTCAACCACGGGGCCTCCGCCGGAGTGTAGGCCTTCGCGCTGAACATAATCGGGTCGCCGCACAGCGTAGGTGTTTGATTGATCAGGCCGACACCACCGCTGACGACAGGGATGCGGAAAAAGCCAATGTTGTTAGCGCCAATCGCGTCGAGCGACGGGTTGGCGTAGTCGGCCAGGACCCACGACCCCATGTAGAACATAGCCGCTTTCCCCTGGAGGAAGACTTGTTCGGCCGTTGAGTAGTCCATGGTCGCGAAGCCCTTGCCGAAGTACCCCTTTGCACCCAGGTCGGCGACGGCTTGGGCGGCCTTTACGTACTCCGGGTCGGTGAGCTTAGCTTTACCCTCAGCGACGTTCAGCATGGCGTCGGGACCGAGATCCCTATAGAGGTAGGCACTTATCAGCCGTGTCAGCGGCCAGCCCTGTTGCCCTGAGGCTGCGAAAGGCGTTACCCCTTTGGCACTGAGCGCCGCCGCGTCGCTCACCATCTGAGCCCACGTCGTGGGAGGTTGGATCTTGTACTCGGCGAATATTTTCTTGTTGTACCAGAACCCTTCGATGTCCAGCTCGTTCGGTATGGCGTAGAGGCCGCCCTCCAACTTATCGAGGATCTTCACGGCTTGCGGCTTGAGATCATTGAAGACGCCGAGCTTTGTCGTCGCCGTCTGTATGTCCAGGGCCAATCCGTCCTTGCCCATCTGGCCCTGTTGCGCCGGCGAGTTGGGCCCCTCGAACATCGACGGTAGGTCGTTAGCAGCCGAAAGCAGCGTGAGTTTCTGGTCCAGTTCTGTCTGGCCCACATGCTCGACGGTCAAAGTGCTGCCCGGATGGGTCTTCTGGTACATGCTCATGAGCGTGTCGAAGAACTGCTCAGCCGTGTCGCCCGGGTTGAGCAGGAGCGTAAGGTGGACAGCCGGCCCGGTCGTGCTCGCTGCCGTTGCCGTTGCCGCGGGCAGTAATGACAGGCTGCCGGCGACTAGTGCAACAGTTGCTGGAACTGCAAATAGCTTGCGGTACATATATGTTCCTTTCTTTCTTCTGGGGAGACCAATGCCCGGCACAGAGGCAGGACCTCGGAGCTGCGGACGCGTTTCCGTAGGGCTAAACGAGTAAAGAGTGGGCTCCCGGCTCCTAATGCGAGCCTTGGCACACTGTCTGGAATACGTGAGCGACGGGATGTCGCCGCCAACAAAGGCGACTGGTCCCAAATGACCTCACGTTATGCCAGATTATCATTTGGAACTGCAATGTGCAATTCCGCATAAGGGTTTTGTCGAGCTGTGTTGCTTGGAGCCATCGCTTCTCGGAACGAGCGTGGCCGCCCGCCGAGGTACTTGGGCGCGAGCAGAGGGCTGCTCAACCCTGCGTTCATCTCGGTCCGGCAACCCGCTACCAGCTGGGCGCGTGGCCGGCTCACTTCTGTGGCGAGGAAGTTTTCAATACAGATTACCGGCGGGACCGCAGACGCCTGACTCCCGAACCTCACAGTTCGCGTTCCGAGCCCGTAGAAAGGACGATGGCGAACTCGAGGTCGCCTTCCTCGGGCACAACGCCTGGAAGGCGTCCCGTAGCACGGCACAGCCCGACCTGCATCATCAGTCGGGTACAATGCACACCTTGCCGGACTGCGCCGCATTGGCGATCGCGTAGGCATTGCCGATTTCCCCCAGCGGCAGCCGTTCGGTGATCATTTTGTCCAGGTGTAGGCCCCATCGGGCCGCTCTCCCGCAGAGGTCCTCCATGTGGCCAAGGCTGGTCACCCACGAAGAGCGAATGGTCAGCTGTTTGAACACCATGAGCTCATCGACGTCGATCTCGAGGCGACCCCCCATACCGATGAGCGTACATTGGCCCCACCGTCGCGTTCCTCGCAACGCCAAGGTGCGCGCCGACGTCGCTCCGGAGCAGTCGAAGCTCGCCTCACACAGGTCACCTCCGGTCTTTTCCTGCACAAACCTAAGTGCCTCGTCGCCTACCGCGCTCAGCCCGTCGGTTACCGCCCCGATCCTTTTGGCAATGCCCACCCGCTCTTCGGATATGTCGACGCCGATGATTTGGCACGCGCCGAGCTTCTGGGCGATCATCCCCATGGCCAGGCCTACCGGCCCCAAGCCGGTGATGAACACCCGGTCATCGCCGCTGACACCGGCCCGGAGCAACGCTTCGTACGCGGTCCCGGCCCCGCAAGCGATCAGAGCGCCGTCCTCGAAGGACAGCTCATCGGGCAACGGCATGCAGCTCTGTTCCTCGGCCAGCAGGTATTCCCCCATACCGCCGTCGCGCTGGAAACCATATGCAGAACGTGCAAGTTGGCAGGAGATGACGGTCCCCTGTCGGCAATGACGGCAGACGCCGCACCCTGTGACGTGGTATACGCATACACGGTCGCCTTGTTTGAACCGGACGACGCCCGGCCCGACCTCGGCGACTACGCCCGCCGGTTCGTGACCGCAGATAACGTTTCGGTACATTTCGGCGGGGTCTTCGGGGGCCGCGTCTCGACGGTATATCGCCCGCAGGTCACTGCCACAGATCGCCGACGCCATCACCTTCAGCACCACCTGTCCGGGGCCGGGGCACGGGACGGGGAAGTCCCGTAGTTCAACCCTCTCTTTGTTCATCAGAATGACAGCGCCTCGCATGACCCCTCCTGTTCCCTCATGTTCGTGTGGTGCTCCACTGTGGCGCGCCGCGACCGATAACCAGCGTCTCCTTTTCAGGTGGTGGCGTGCCCCACGTTTCCGTTGATCGTGAGCCCACCGTCGATAACAATCTCCTGACCGGTCAAGAACCGCGACGCGTCCGAAGCCAAGAAAACGACGGTGTCAGCAACCTCCTCGGGAAGACCGACACGGCCGAGAGCAACGCGGTGGCCGTATGTGTTGCGGACCTCGTCGTCCCACGCAACCGTGTTTAGAGGAGTTTCGATGGGACCGGGCGCAACCGCATTGACCGTGACCCCGTGCGGGGCGAGCTCGAGGGCCAGTGTTTTCGTCATGCCCACGATCCCGCCCTTGGCCGTGATGTACGCCACCATGCCCGAGATGACGAGAATGTCAGCGGCAGACGTGATGTTGATGATGCGCCCCGCTCCTCGGGGGGCCATCCGGCGGCCTGCGGCGCGGCACCCGTAAAAGTAACCGTGCAGATTAGCTGCTAGCAGGCCATGCCAGTCGTCGTCGGTCGTCTGCAGGAACGGCTTCACCATGAGGCGGGCGGCGTTGTTGACCCAGATGTCCAGCGGTCCGAGCTCGTCTTCGGCTCGTTCTGCCAGCGCCTCAACCGTTGCGTGGTCCCCGGAGTCCCCCTTGACGAGCAGAGCCCGCCGGCCGAGCGCCTCGATACTCCTGGCGGTACGACTTGCACCTTCCGTGTCCGACCGGTACAGCCCAGCCACGTCCGCGCCCGCTTCGGCAAAAGCAATGGCAATAGCGGCGCCGATGCCATTGGACACGCCTGTTACGACAGCTCGCCGGCCGGAAAGATCGAAGGGGTTATGCATCGCGGTTACCTCCCTGGCTCCCCGAAGAAGCCGATCACGAAATGCTCACATCTACGCATGCCTTGCCCGGCACGGCCCCGCCGTCCTTAGCTCTCGGCCGGGGTGAGGAACCCGAAGTCCACCCCGGTTGGCGAAGGGCCTGGCCAACGCGAGGTGACCACCTTGCCACGAGTGGAGAAACGAATGCCGTCCGGGCCGTATATGTGGGTATCACCGAACAACGACCCTTTCCAGCCCCCGAAGCTGTAGTAGCTGACCGGGACCGGGATCGGGACATTTATGCCGACCATGCCGGCCTGGACCTCGAACTGGAAGCGCCGTGCGGCGCCTCCGTCCCGAGTAAATAGAGCCACACCATTGCCGTATTGGCCCTGGTTGACGAGCGAAATCGCCTCATCGAAGGTAGCAACCCTGATGACACAAAGGATTGGGCCGAAGATCTCGTCGTCGTAGGCGGGACAGCTCGGGCGGACGTGGTCGAGCAGCGACGGTCCCAGGTAAAACCCGCTCGCGGGCACGGCCGTCCTACGGCCATCGACCACGACACTGGCACCACCGAGCGCGCCCTGCTCCATATAGGACAAGACACGGTCTCGGTGCTCCGCGGTGACTAACGGGCCCATGTCCGACGCCGGGTCATCCCCGGGGCCGACCCGTATCTTATTAACCCGGTATGTGATCGCCTTGACCAGTGGGTCAGCAACCGGTCCCACGGCTACGACCACCGACACCGCCATACACCGCTCGCCGGCCGAACCATAGCCGGCCGATATGGCCGAGTCGGCTGCAACCTCCACGTCCGCATCGGGAAGGACAACCATGTGGTTCTTCGCTCCCCCAAGCGCTTGTACGCGTTTACCGTGGGCGGCCGCGGTTTCGTACACATGGCGGGCCACCTGGGTTGACCCGACGAAGGACACCCCGGCGATGTCGGGGTGCCCGAGGATCCTCGAAACAGCCAACGAGTCGCCTTGCACGACGTTGAACACGCCCGCCGGGAGGCCGGCCCGTTGCCACAGCTCCGCCAGGAACAACGACGGCGAGGGGTCCTTCTCGCTGGGCTTGAGCACGAAGGCGTTCCCGCACGCGATCGCGGTCGAGAACATCCACATGGGGACCATGACGGGGAAGTTGAAAGGGGTGATGCCCGCCATGACGCCAACGGGTTGGCGGACAGAGTAAACGTCCACTCCCGTCGCGACCTCTTCAGAGAACGACCCCTTCAGCAAATGGGGGATACCACACGCAAACTCCAGGTTTTCAAGGCCCCGGCTTACCTCGCCGAGCGCGTCCTCGCTGGTCTTGCCGTGCTCCGCGGTGACGAGGGCGGCGAGGTCCTTTCGATTGGTCTCCACCAGGTCCCTCATGTTGAACAGTACGGTGGCACGCTTGGCCAAGCTGGTACGGCGCCACCCGTCTTGGGCGCGAACTGCCGATCGGACAGCGTCATCGACCTCCTGGACCGAGGCCATGTCGACGGCGCCCGTCTGCGCGCCCAAGGCCGGGTTGTAAACGGGGCCCAAGCGGCCCGAGGTCCCCGCCATCACTTTTCCGTCCACCCAGTGATGGATGAGATTGGTCATCGCCCTGTACTCCCCTCTTGGGTGGTCAGGTCCGGATTGGGGAGCATGAAATCGCGTACCAGGGCCACTAGGTCCTGGTACGAGCCTATGAAACTCCGCAGCGTCCGGCGGGTGGCGCCGAAGGAATCGAACTCCTCCGGCACCATCCCGTCGATGTCGTAAGCGCGCCTGAAGTCGGGGAACCTCCGGTACAGCTCGGAGACGACCTCTTTGGGGACCCGTTCATTCATTCGCTCCACTACCTCGAGGTCTGACTCGTTGAAGAGACGCTGCCATGGGTAGGGGATTGTCAGCACAATGTCGCCCCCGATGAACTCGGTCCAGTGCCTGTGGTGACGATAAGCCGCGGCCAGCAACCGAACCCGGTAGCCACGCTCGCCAAAGATCTGATAGGCGTGCTTGAGGCAGGCGATCCCGGCCCAGTGGCTATAGCTGGGATCTGTCAGGATGCCGTCACGCTTGATGAGCACCTGCACCCAATCGTCGAGCCGGCCGACCATGATCGTGCAAACGGGCGCCATTGTCGAAGTTGCCAGGGCCGCCCCTTCGCGACGCGCCAGCCCCCGCTCGACCGCCTCGGCCACGGCGACCGCCTGCGGTACCGTGAAGCAGACCGTCGCGTTGACCGACACGCCCCGCGCCGTCGCCTCCTCAATGGCCTGCACCCCGGCCTGCGTGACAGGGATCTTCACTTGCATGTTGGGCGCCAGTCCGGCAAAGTGAGCTGCCTGCTCGGTAATGCGGGCGGCATCGCGATAGAACTTGGGATTGGTCTGGATCGAAAGCCGGCCCTTTCGCCCACCCTCACGTTCGAAAATAGGCAGCAGTAGAGCGGCGGCGCGGGCCGCCATCTCCTCGATCAGCCGCCAGGTGACCTCGTCCTCCGTAAACCGCCGGTTTTCGGCGATCAGTTCGGCGATCCGGTCGCGCCACAGGTACATCTCCTTGCGCAACACCTCGTAAACGATGGTCGGGTTCGTCGTGGCTCCCACCGCACCCCGCTCGATGGCGTAAGCGAGTTCCTCCAGCGAGCACGAATCGTTCCAGTAGTCGGTCGCGGTCGTCGAAACCATCTGGTACAGGGCTCCCAGGCTGGCCGCGGGTTCGTTACCCCCGCACGACGCTCCTGGTAAAGAAACTCTGGTTGGAACAGGCATGGCTTCTCCTTACGACGGCACCTGCCATCACTTTGTCCCACACGGTCGCAGGACGACGGCCTTGGTAGCGCTGGATGCGCTCTCTCCTTGACAATTCATACCAAACCTCGGCCCGCACTTCGCGCCACATACAGCTTGCTAGCGACGCGGGTCCAAGACGTACTTGACTCCTCGGCCGGCCCGAGAAGAGTCAAAGGCGTACTCCCATTCCCCAAGCGGCAAGACTTCGCTGATAAGCGGCAACAGTTCAACCTTCTTTTCCCCGATAAGCCTCATCGCCGTGCTCCAGGACCGCGGTGTGCTCGCAAAGCCAGAGCGGATTGCGATCTCGTGGAAACAGACGAGGTCAAAGTTGACGTTGACCTCGGTCCCCCGCAGCCCGACAAGGACAAACGACCCACCTCGCCGTACTACCTCAAGCCCATAACGTACCCCAGGCTCGGTGCCCGAGCACTCGACGACAACGTCTGCTCCCTCCACCCGGGTCGCGCCTGCCTCGTCCCTGCTCACGGTCTCGGTTGAAAAGCCGAGGTCGCGGGCCAAGCTGAGCCGCACCTCGTCGCTCTTTGTACCGCGGACGCTGACCGCACCCCCGCATGCCCTGGCCACCTGAGCGGCCAATAGCCCCATGGCCCCGGGGCCGACCACCACGACCACATCTCCCGCCTGCACCACGGCCGGGTCCATCATTGAGTGGCAAATGCAAGCCAGCGGCTCCGACAACGTAGCCGCGGCCTCACCGACCCCCTCGGGCACCCCGTGCAAGTTTATGGCTGGCACCAGGACAAAGGGGGCCATCCCGCCATCGACGTGGGTGCCGAGCGACTGGCGGTCGAGGCACAGGTTGCGCCTCCCGTCCCGGCAGTAGCGGCAGCGCCCGCAGGTCGAGTAGTAGGTCTCGACGACAACACGCCTCCCCACCCACCCGGAGACGACACCCGACCCTACTTCGACGACCTCACCGCAGATCTCGTGGCCCATAATTACGGGTGGAGCACACTTGTACTCGCCCTGCCAAATGTGTAAGTCGGTGCCGCATATCCCCGTCCCGCAGACTTCGAGGACCACCTCGTCAGGCCCGGGCTGTCTTCTCACCCGCTCACTGAGCCCTACTTGCCCTGGTCCAGCCTCAAGTTTGGTGACTCCTCTCATTGTGCCTGCGCCCACTGTCATGGGGTGGTCTCCTCCCCTTTTGGTTAGCCGCGCTTCGCCGCTGCCCGTCCAACCCGGCAACGTCGTCCCGACATCCACCCGAGCCATTCCCTTTCGGCTGCCTCAGCTATCGACCTCGCGACGTGCGGCAACCGTTTACCACGTTACTCGGATATTTCGCTCTCTGTCAAGATGACCGGCAACATAAACGGGCTGCGCCCCGGCGCCGCTCCAGTTTGGGCCTAGCCTACGTAGCCGGCTCCGCTAAAGTGCCCGGGCACGGGACCGCTTTTTCCCTTTGGCAGTACTGCTGCTGGCATAGACATCTGCAGCGTCGCCACCATGCTTTGCGACGCCCGCACCGCTGTCCTTGCGTCGCCCTGGCTTGGTTGAAGACTCCCTGACCACCAACTCGGGGAGCAGCCGGAGCTCCCGTCTCGGAAGGCCCGGGGACTCAATGGCGGAGATGACGAGGCGGACGGCCTCCTGCCCCAGAGGCCCAAGTGGCTGCCGGACCGTTGTTAGCTTGGGCTCCACCACGCCCGCGAGGATCGAGTCGTCGTAACCGGTCACCGCGACGTCTTCGGGCGCTCGGATGCCCTGGCCTCGAAGGCCCTGTAGGACACCTACGGCTATCAGGTCGTTAGCACAGACAACCGCTTCTGGGCAGTAGTCGCCAGCAAGCCTCCTCGCCGCCTCGTTGCCCCAGGCGATCGAGAGGTCGCCAGCCAGGACCCGGCTGGCACTGGCACGGTCAATCGGCCGCACGCACCTTATATAGGCCTCAAGCCGCTCCCTGGCGATGCTGGAGCGTCCGGCAGTCGTAACGAACGCGAACGAGCAGCACCCTTCTCCGATGAGGTGTTCAAGTACAAGTTGAATTCCCCGACCATGGTCCACCGACACAACGTCACTGTCTACATTGACGCGTCGGTCGACTTGGACCAGAGGAATGCGTTTGGCAGCCGCAGCCACGGCCGCACGGCTCTGCACGGCGTCAACCGGGCTCACGATAACGCCGTCCACGCTCCGGGCAAGAAGCGCCGCCAGCCGCTCTGCTTCGACCTCGGGAGAGTCATTGGCGTCACAGAGGAACAGGCTCATACCCGAGTGGTGCAGGGCGTCTTCGACTGCGCTGACGACCGCTGGGAAGAACGGGTTGACGAGGTCAGGCACAACCATCCCCACTGTACGCGTGACCTTACCGCGTAATGCGCTCGCCATGGGATTGACCTTGTACTCAAGCTGGCCAGCCGCGTCCAGAACGCGACGGAGGGTGTCGGCGCGCACCGACCGGGCGCCGCTGAGGGCGCGAGAGACACTTGCAGTCGACACCCCAGCCGCTCTCGCTACATCATCTATTGTTGCCATCCTGTCCGGCCATTCTACCGTAGTGAGCTCCTAGTGCCCTTACCCAACCAAGCCACCAGCGCTCAGTCCGGTCCTGATATAGCGCTGCGCGAAAACGACCGCCAGCACCGTTGGTAATCCCAGAATGAGGCTGGCTGCCATTACCTCGGGCCAACTCACGGGACCAGCGTTCGAAGCGATCAGGGTGTACACGCTCGTACTCGCGGGTGACACGCGCCCGCCGTTGGTAAAAGTCGCAGCAAACAGGTAGTCGCCCCACGCGCCCAGAAAGGCAAAGATGGCAGTAGTCGCTGCGGCCGGGCGGCTCAGGGGCAACACGATCGAGACCAGGATCCTCCCGCGTGATGCACCGTCGGCGCTAGCGGCCTCGCCGAAGGACGCCGGGAGGCTCAGCATGTAGGTGTACATGATCAGGATCCCGAGCGGGACAGAGTACAGGCTGTCAGCCAGGATCAGGCCCAGGTACGAGTTGAGCAGGTGGAAATGGTCGAACAACTCGTACAACGGGATCACGAACATGATCACCGGGAACACTAGGCCCATGAGCACGAGGAACCGCACCAACGACCCGCCCGCGCCGACCCGCGACAGCGTTAAGCCATAGCCGGTCGTCACCGCCACGAACAACGTAACCACCACAGTGCCGCACGCTATGATCGCCGAGCTGCCCAACGCCGGCGCGATCGCAGGTATCGCTTCCTTGAACCCCACGAGGCTCGGGTTGGGCGGGAAGATGTAGCTGGGGGTGTGGAAGAGCTCCCGCTGGGTGCTGATCGAAGACTGAACCAGCCAATACACGGGAAATAGTAGGCAAAACATGGTGAGTGCCAGCAACAGCTGGCCCATGCGCCGCCTCAATACGGTCCCTACCATCAGGGCTCACCTCCCACCATCGTCACCACTCCCGCCTTGCCTTGGTCACGAGCGCCCGCAGCCGCTACCCTGCGGACCGGGCGCGTCAGCCGGCGGTTGCGTCTCCTCTCACTCGTGAGCAGCACGTAACCCGCCCCCACCAGGAGCAGCACCACGACGATGAGCACGATCATCGCGGCACCATCTCCGTAGTCAAAATTGACGAACGCCTGTTGATAGGCGAAAAGGCCCGGGAGCATTGTGCCGTTCGCAGGGCCGCCCGCGGTCAAGATCCACACAAACGCGAACACGTTCATCGTTCCCATGATCCCGATCATCAGCACGGTGACAAGCGTCTCGCGCAACAACGGCACCGTAATGCGAAGTAGCTCCTGCAGCCACGAGGCGCCGTCGATAGTCGCCGTCTCGTGCAGATCCCGTGAGATCGCCTGCAGACCGCTCTGGATGACCAGGTAGTTGAACGGGATCCCGATCCAGATGTTGACGAGGATGACCACTACCAGCGCGTCCGTGGGCTGGTCCAAGAAATACGGCGGCGAATGTACGATACCCAGGGCTTTCAAGACCGAATCGAAGAGGCCTTCGGGTGCCTGGAACATCCACAGGAACACCGTCGCCGTCGCCACAGCCGGGAAGAGCCAGGGCAGCAGTACTAGCGACCGAGCGATCCGTCTGAGACGCGACGTCTCGCGCAGCACCACCGCCAGCAGGCCACCGATTATAAACTGCGGGACGATCGAACCGATCAAGAAGATCCCGCTATTGCGCAACATTAGATCCCATCCCGGGAGGTCCGGTAGCGCCCTAAAATTCGCGAACCCAACAAACTTCCAGGCCCCGGAGGTGAAGTTCTCGAACGTCACGTTCGAAAAGGCCATCCTCACGACCAGGTAGATGGGATACCCGAACATGAAGAGGGAGTAGATGATGCCCGGGACAAGGAACGGGAATGCCCCAGTCCGTGTCAGCTTAGACCGGCGCCGGCGTCCCAAGATCGCCAACCTCCCCACCTCCAGTCTCCTGTTCGCCCACCCCTAGACGCCCGCAGGGCTCCCGGGCCGTCACCGGCCCGGGAACCCTGGGCTTTTCATCTGCAGTTGCCAACCTTCTCACCGTGACGAGAGGGACGCAACGTTAGCCATTGCTCCCAGCCTGCGCCTCAACGGCTTTCTGGGCAGATTGTAGTGCGGCCAGCGGGGTAGCCTCACCAAGGATGGCCTGCTGGACAGCCACAGAGACATCATTGCAGTAGGTTGTGTACTCGCCGCCCAGGTACTGTGTCCGGCTCCGCGCCGTCACCAGCTCCTGGATGAACGGTGTCAGGATCGGGTTGGCCTTCTCCTGTTGGGCGTACACAGAGGAACGGAGCGCAAGGTAGTCCATCTTGTTGTCGAACTGGTAGAGGATAGAGGGCTGCTGTGACCACTGCAAGAAGTTCCATGCCGCCTGCTCGATGGCCGGAGTTTGGTCAGTAATGGTCCACACTTCACCACCCAGGGGTACTCCCGTCGAGTCGGCGGCGCTCTCGACCGGCATCTTGAAGAAGCCTATTTGGTTGAGCGTGTGGTCAGCGGTGAGTGTGGCCAGGTCCCACGTACCATCTTCTATCATTGCAACCTTGCCTTGTTCGAGCCAGGGAAGGTTCGTCGTCTGGCACATCGACAGCACGTTCTTCGACGCCAGCCCGTTCTTCACTAGCTTGGCCCACAAGGTCAGAGCAGCAACGGTCCCAGGGTTGGTGATATCGGGTACCGACAGCTTCGCCCCGCCTGACAGGAGCCAAGCGGCAAACTGCCAGCCGGCGTCGCAACTGCCCGTCTGGGCGCCAAAGCTGATGGCACCGTACGTGAGCCCCTTTACCTTTGCGACAATTTGCTGGCTGTCAGTGTACAATTGCGCCCAAGTTACCGGGGTAGTCGTGATCCCGGCTTCGGCGAATATCTTCTTGTTGTAGAACATCACCAGGTCGTTTGTGCCGATCTGAATACCATAGATCTTCCCGTCTGGCGCCGTCACGATGGAGCGTGTGGAGGGTACGTAGTCGTCCCATTGCCCCCACTTATTTATCTCGGCGTTCAATGGGAAGAACTGCCCTGTCGCCTCCATCTGGGGCATTACCGGGTTGTCGGCCACGGCAATATCCGGCAATGTGTGCGCTTGCGCTTCGTCGGTCAACTTGGCCGTGAATATCGACCCGCTCACCACATCGCGCGAAATGGTGATTCCTGGGTGTGTCTGTTCGTATGTCTTGAAGAGCCAGTCGAAGGCTCCTGATTGCGGTTGGCTACCCCACCAGTCCTGCTCGGTCAGGACTATGTTCTGCCCGGCGGCCACCTTGCCATTTGACGCAAGGTGACGGCCAAGACCTGCCGCTCCAGCAAGGCTCGTCGGCGTGAGCAACATTCCTGTCATCGCCACACTTGCCAGACCTACCGATGCCATCCGGCGGGAACGCTGTCCCGGACCACTCTTGTGTTTTTCGTTCATTGCCAAACCCCCTTCTCAGGTCGTGTATCGGGAAAACAGCCACTTACCTCTACCTACCTGTAGCCCGAACTCTGCCATTGCTAACTTCCAACGGCTGCTACGCCTCGTCGCAGTCTCTGGAACCCCAGGCTGCGCCCCTTCTTTTGCTCTCAAGATGATCGATAGGCAGTACAACCGTTAATTACCTAAGCAGCACCTCCATCGTAGGTTCTCAATTAGCGAAGGCCCTAAGCGTGGCGGCCCACAAGTCACCCGCGACATCATGGCGCAGGAGCCGGTTGCAGGTTGCTCTCGTGCCTCGGTTATTAAGGTTGGTACTCCAGCACGTACATAGTGAAAAGGTCGAACGCGGCTATAGAAACGCTTACCGTACCCTCCCCGTCGGTTACAAAAGGCACGTCGGCGCCCGTCGTGGCCACACGCACTAGTGTGCAGCGACGGGGAGGCGCGAGGCGCAAGCTGAAGCTCAGCGGGAACGGGGCCGGGCGTGTTTCAGTCGAATAACAGAGGGCACTGACAACGACGCGGTTGTGCTCAGGCTGGTCGAAGACAGTGATCCAGACGTCGGGAGGAGCATCCGAGCCCAGCGTCGGGGCCCCGAGCAAGGCGCCAATTAGGGCCGAAAAGACCTGGCTGCCGGCTTCCGTGAAGTCGGTCTCGATCGGTACGACGCAGTAGACGGACCGCCCCTGGCCGAAGTTGTGCTCGACGATCGTAGGGTTGTCCAGGTCCTCCCACGGGGGAGAGGAATGGATGCTAGCGAAATCGTGGGCGCCTCGGCTGCCGGGAGATGGGTACGCATAGGGAAGGTTGAGGGTGGCCAGGGCCACGCCCTCGTAATCGGTGCTCAGTCGGGGCATGTTCAGCGCCGGTCGGCTCGTCTGTCCGTTGGGGTCACCCCACCCGAAACCGTGGCCCAGGTAGCTCTCCGGGAACACGGCCTCGGCCAGCAAGGGGCTGTTGGCCCGGAGATGGAGCCCCGACCCCTCCTCGGTGCCTATGACGTGAGCTCCGAAGACGTCAGCCAGGCCGAAGTCGGTTCGGAGCACACCGTCGATGCCGAGCAGTGAAGTCCGCCCACTGGCGTACAGGTGACCACCGTGTGCGACATAGGAGCGGAACGCCTCCAACTCCTCATCGTCCATGCGGAGCACGTCCGGCAGGACCACGACCCGGTACCGCCCCAGATTGCCCAGCTCGCTGCGGGTAATGACGCCGAACGGGATATGGGCATGCTGGAGCTGTCTCGCAGCACCGGTGACTCCCAGCAGATGGGGCAGTTCTCCCTTCCGGTTGATGGCATCGGGAAGGGGCAGGCCGTTGTCGGCCGGGAACACACGCGAGTCGTCGGAGTAGTAAATAGCCACGTCTTCCACCGGCGTTCCGCCCAGGAAGCTCTCGTAGCGAGCGGTCTCGCCGAAGACCCGTCCGATGCGCTCGTATACGCCGGGGTTGACCGTGCCGCGTGGGTTGATCGCGTCTATGAACAGGAACGCCCCGCCATGAGCTGTAGTCGCCAACGCCTCGACCAGCATCATGTGCTCGCTCTTGAGAGCGGTGTGGTGGTGCAGGTCCACGGTACGAGTGGTCATGAACTCGGCGGGCTGTTGTTGGCCGACGTGCAGCATCAGCTTCGAGATCACCAACTGTTCGTCCTTGCCGCCGTATATGTCGCCCGAGGCGAAGCTGTCGTAACGGGCCCAGTCGGCTTTTTGGGCGGGGAACCAGCCGTGTGTCCCCGGATTAAGGTTGTGCGTGACAGGGAGCCCGGGACGGACCTGGTGGACAACCTCAAAGATCCCAACCGTCATTTCCTCCAGCCAGCGTTCTCGCGCCGCCTGGAAGCGAGCCCAGGTGGGTGACTTCCAGTCTACGACCAGCGGGATCTCCTCGCCCTCTTCGGCGCGGTATCGCTGCCGGCACCGGTCGCACACGCATACTGCAGTCCAAAACACCATGTCGACCCAGAGCGCGTCGAAGTCATAACGCTCGAGCAGGCCAGCGATCTGAGCGTGCTCATAGGCACGGTACTCGGCGTTGTTGACACAGGCCGTGCCGTAACGCGGCCCGAAGAGATGCATGTCATAGCCCGTCAGCGTGCTGGCAGGCACGATGGCCCACTCGGGGTGGTTCTCGACGGCCCAGTTGTCGAAAACGACCGTGTGGTAGGCCGCCGGGGCAATTCCCCGAGCCCGCAAAGCCTGGTAGAGCTCACCGACGAGGTCCCGGTTGGCGGCGGCGGGATGTATAGCACCGACGGGCGCTGGCCAGTAGTTGAGGCCCACGTGCGACTTGCAGTACATGAGCACGCCCGAGAGGTGGCTCTTGGCGTACAGGTCCGCCAGTGCCTCGGGGTCGTATTGCGAGAGGAACGCCGGATCCCAGTCCGGGATGTGCATATCTAACAACGTGCGGCGAAAGGTCCGGTCATAACGGACGTCATTTGTCATAGGAGTCGTCTCCTTTGAGTGAGCCTGTCGGTACCTCGGGGTTGCCCGGCCCAAAGTGCTTGAGGATCACCAGTGGCTCAACCTCACTCGAGTTTGTCATTAGCATTCCGCTGCGAGCAGCCGGCTCCGAGACAAAGAACTCGTCCGAGGTAAGCTGACCGAAGCGGACCAAGGTCGGAGACTCGATAGGCCAAGCGCCCAGAGTACCCCGACCCTGGGTCACGATGCAGCCATAGGCTGCGGCATCCCGTACAACAGCCTGCGCGCCGGGCTCCAGGGTAAGCTCCTTAGCGCTGAAAGAACTCGACCGGTAAACCACCCAGTTCTCGCTCAACCCCTCAGGGAGCTCGTCGACGGCGAGTGGTCTCATGAACCGGGACTGAAAGAACTCCGGATCAGTGTTCGTTTCCCAGTCCAGCAGCTCCAATATGAAATCCCAGTCCCCACGTCGTTCCTTCGGTACGTCCTTCCAGAGGAGGTCATCGGAGATAGTCCGCGAACAGGTCCAACACTCACACATGGCCAGGACGTCCGAAGCCGATTGCGGCTCATAGGTGCAGATACTGCCTGGGGCGTGGAGGACGCCGGCGGGCATGTCCCATCCTGTCCCGACCCGGATGCGATAAGCAGATGACAGCTCGGTTATGCGGTTGTCCCCGGCCGTACCAAAAAGCGCCAGACGTTGTTTGAATTCTTCTTTTGTGGTGCCCGGGTTGAGGCCGAAGAAGGACCACGGCGTAGTGCCGAGATGATTGTTCATCTGGGGCGGGAAGTAGTAAGACTCGGGCTTTCCAGCGCGGCCCACGAGGCGTGCCATCGCGTCGGTGTGGTGGACGTGGAAGGGCAACGGTCCCTCATTGTCGAAGAACTTGCTATACATTGTCCATCCGCCGAACTGGTCCCAAAGGCGCTCGCCGATCAGCCCCGCACCGAGGTGAGCGACGACCTCGTCGAACGGCAGCGCTTCGTGGTCTGCTCCGACAACAAAAGACAGTCCCTCGTCGGGGCCCGTCAGTGGACCGTTGTCGGCGCGGACCGTGGAGGACAGCCAGCGCTCGTCGATACCGCCTCGCTCGCCACCGAAGGCGAAGTAGTCACGAGGGTCCAGCTTGATCCGCCTCCCCGGCACGCAGAACGAACGGGGCACCCAAGTGGGCGCAAGCCGCAGGACGCCCTGTCCGTGTTCGAGAGCATCTTCAAAAGCTGATGGTTTTGTTGAACGAGTTTGGCTAATTGCCGTCATGACGGTCACGCTCCTGCCTGTACGGGAGCACAACAGTCGCGTGCGTCTGCACCCGGTGAGCCCCCTGTCGTCGCCCCGCGGCTTCGGCGGGCGGCGCCCCGACACCCTGCGGTGTCGGGGACTGGCGCTGAAAGCCGTCGTGGTCCTCCTTGCCGCGGGGCGCCGCTTCCGGTCCGACTTCGGCAAACGGTTACCATACGGCTGACTATAACGACACGTGCACCGGGTGTCAAGCGTCCTCATGCCCGCGCACGGGCTACACGGCAACTACGGTTCATGTCACTCAAACACGCGGTCCTTTTCGCTGGCCCGATGGTTACTTCCCGATTCTGGGAGCATTGGCACGAGAACTGCCGCTGAGCCTGGTCCTGGTCGTCTTCGGGTGCTCCGGGGTTGCCGAATGTCTGGTGGTCCCCTGGCAGCTTGGGCAAAGGACAGGGCCATCGGTTCGGGACTCGGGTGACCGGGCGGGTAATCGTTTACGGGCAGCGTTCCGGCCTCGTGGACATCCTGGTCACACGGTCCTCGACTGAGCTTAAGTGAGGCTTGAGCACTTGTCCGCACCCCGAGCGGCATCGGCTGGAAGCTCTTCCCAACCCTCATCGCCATCAGCAGCTGGGTTGCCGAGGTCGAAGTAGCGGGCCATTGAGGCAAGGGCGGCCTTGGCGCCGTCCAGGGCCGCTGCGATGTCGCCGGCGCGGTGCTGAGCGGCGAGGTCGGCCTCCTTCCTCTTTTGGGCCCACATAAGCCCGTTCCCACACCGCCCACCAGGGTGCTTAGGGCCGAAGCGGGCACGACGGGGCTCGCCCGGGAGGGACTGTGGGCCGGAAAACCCCACCCTTGAACCTCAGTTTAGGCTCGCAGATTATTCCTTACGGAGCGGGCCTTTCTGGCCAACTCAGGGCCTGCGACCAGCGATTAGACGGGATTGTTCGCCGCGGTTATAGCTGTCGGCCGCAACATAACGGCAAGCAGATGCCGGCGCCGAACGGGAGTGTTCTCCTATCGTCGCTGACGAACCGCGCCGAGCAGGCGTGCCGGTCATGGCATGCTCGCTTGCGGTGGCCTTCAGACGAACACGAGACCGACCCCTGGATCGAGCCTCCTGAGGTCGTCGGGATCAGACGTCACGACCTGCTGGCCGGCACGACGCGCGCAGATAACTACGTGTGCGTCGACAATGTCGGCCGTCGCGCTCGCTGACAGCAAGCGCCCGACGTTCGTCGCGTCGACCCGGTCGAGGGCGACGACGTCAGTGGTCGGCTGGCGGACGAGCCGGGCCAGGCGGGCTTGGCGCTGCGGCTGGCGGATGGCTTGCGCCAGAGCCGTGGCCGGGACCGTGACGCGAGCGCCGGTCTCTTTGGCGCGGGCCAACAGTACAAGGACGCGACGGTCGTCCCGGTCGAGGGCGATGAGGCCTCCCGCGTCGAGAGTGATGCCAGCCATCAGGCCGCGGGGGACCTACGGCGGCTCGTATTGCCGAGCGCCTCGTCAGCCCAACGGCGCTCCTCGACGGAGATCTCGCCGCCGGTCGCCTCCAGGGCATCGGCCAGCATGGCGCCCCAACCTGCGACATCGTCGAGGGCGACACCTACCGCGTGCTGCACAAAACCCGACACGCTTGGAGCCTCGCCCGCCTCGAAGAGCGTACGGATGCGGTCCAGCTGGTCGGCCTCGAGCGTGATGGTGAGCTTCCTCGTTGCCATACCGAATACCATACCACCGGACCGTTTGGACGGCATGGAGGCCCCGCTCAGCTCCCGCCCCTGTAGCCCTAGTTTCCGGCCGGCGACCGCCCGTGAACTGGCGCCGCTCGGCCGATCCGTTCGCGAATGTGCCCACAGCAAAGTCTTCATGCCGAGCACTCAGATCCACCATTACGGAGCGCACCGCTCATCTCAACGAAGTGCCTGCTCAGACGCCATATCGCCGGTTCTTGCTGCGTACTAGCAGCTTCTCCTCGATCTATTACCTGCTGAACAAGTTGGAGGCCAAGGGCCTTGCCCGGCCCGGCCCCGGAAACCGAGTGCCCGGCGCCGCCGGTCCGCTCGGGCACGTCCTCCCGAGGTTCGGGAACCGCCCCCTGGCCTCGATCCGGCCCTCGGAGATCCAGGCCTGGGCTCGGGGCTTGTCAGACGAGCTGGCGCCCGCCACCACCGAACTGGTTTTCCGCTTCGTCTTCGCCATCTTCAAGGCGGCTGTAGACGACCGGCTCATCGCCCGCAACCCGTGCGTGGGTACGAAGCTCCCCCGGCGCGTCCGCGCCCAGGTGATACCCCTGGAGACGGCGCAGGTGCTGGCCGTCATCGACGCGATGCCGGAGCGCCTCCGCGCCGCCGCCGTGCTGGGTGCGGGCTGCGGCTTGCGTCAGGGCGAGGCGCTCGGCGTCACCGTCGACCGGGTCGACTTCTTGCGCCGCCAGCTCGTGGTCGACCGCCAGCTCCTGACGCTGACTGGGCAGGCGCCGCACCTGGCGCCCCCGAAGACCCCGTCGTCTGTCCGTACGCTCCCGCTCGCCGACTTTGTTCTCACGAAGCTGGCGCGGCACGTGGAGCACTTCGAGCCCGGAGAGGGCGGCCTGCTGTTCACCTCGGCCTCCGGTGGGCCGGTACCCCGCAACCGCTTCGCTGACGTCTGGCGAACGGCAGCGACGAAGGTGGGCCTTCCGACCTCGGCCACCTTCCACGACCTCAGGCACTTCTACGCCAGCCTCCTCAAAATCAGCGATGTTGCGGCAACTGCATCACTCGACATGGTCCGCGATCAAGGTCCTATAAGGGATTTAGGTTTCTCAGCCGTATCTTCGGCGGGGTGACGGCGCCGAGTATTCCCAGGTCAGGGCGACCATCCAC
>Ga0182030_10006285_pt1 | contig 25086 bp, 22 predicted proteins | sample 812S3MmetaG_FD_121299 | JGI IMG/M metagenome (GOLD analysis project Ga0182030, IMG submission 121299) | Permafrost microbial communities from Stordalen Mire, Sweden - 812S3M metaG (Illumina Assembly) | ecosystem: Environmental > Terrestrial > Soil > Wetlands > Permafrost | place: Sweden...
CCTTGATTTTTCTGCGAATCGAACAAAATGCAAGTTCGATCCGAGAACGTGACCGCATGCCCAGACCTCGGTTGATTTTTGGGCCCCGCAAAGGTTCCCTTGCGGCAACCGCAATCAGGATCGCACGAGAGGCGGACAGTGAACTCCCGCACGCTCGTAGACCTTCATCCGCGTCAGTCCGAATGACTCCGTTCCGAGTAGCTTGTAATGACCATTCAGCACAATCGGCTCCGGGCGCGCATCCAACGTCACGATGAGGACCGGCATACTTCGCACTATGACGGCACCAACCGGAGACGTGGATTGCTGCCAATTGATGTCCGTCACGCCGGTCGGCGCCTTCATTGAGGCCGGAGCTGACATTGCAATTTCACGATTAGTGAGGCCTCGCAGGTCGAGAAATCTGACGCCTAGGGCACTGAAAGGCCCGTAGCCAGCCTCACTTGTCGCGACCAGCTGTCCTGGGCGAGCACACGCGATGAGATTCGGCATTGCCGCCCAGACCCGACCACCGTCGCCATAGCCGCCAACGGCAATCAAAGCTCGGTTATTTATGCCATGACGCATGTTCCAGACGGGATCACGGCTTCCGGGGGTCACGTAGGAATATGTGGCAGCGAGAACCATTCCGCCAAATATCGCCACGACAACCACGTCCGTACGAACGTTTCGCTTCGCCCAGGTCCAAATTGCCAATGCGCCAACCACTTCTAGAACAATCAACTGGGGAAGCACCGGTGCCAAGAACCGACCGCCCATCATCCAGTCGCCGCCCGAAGTCAGGACAAAAATTACTTGAGCGGCGACCGCTGCAGCTACATATCCAAGTCGTTTCCGCTGTGTCACTGCTACAACGAAGCCAACAACGATCAGAACATCTGTGCCAGCAAGGAGGAGTTGGTCGAACCTTCTGCCGATTCCAATGGATGTGCTGTAATTCGGACCCATCGTGGTAATCACATACTTGAATCCACTGCGCAAGGCGGGTCCGATGGCCATGCGCTTTGCGTAGTAGGTGTTTGGCAATATTGAGCGGTAGTAAAAGTAGTTGAAACCGACAACTGCGACTTCAGTCAAGATCGCTCCGGTCGCCCACTTGAGTCGAGACCACAGCGACCGAACCCTCTCAATACAAATCGCTGTGGCAATCAGGAAGGTCACAATGAGGACGGCTTCCGGCCGGGCCAGTATCGCCAGCGCCCCGAACCCGACGGCGGCAGCTGGTCGGGCGAAGGCCCGTCCGTTTCGCAAATGAAGGACAAGGCCTGTGACGGCAAAGGCGGCGATGGTCGTCTCCAGACCATTGGCTGCTGAGTAAGCCAAGACAAAGCTTGCCCCTGTCAAAAAGAGGCCAACACGGTGGGCGTAAGGAGGAAGGTCGAGGCTCCCGAGCAACTTCTTCGCCAGACGCAGCGTCAGGAAACCGAACAGAAGCGAAAGCAATTTCACCTTGAGTAGGGCATAACCTCCCGGGATAATTAGAGCCACGACTGCCAGCATCAGACCGGCTGGACTGGTAGCTCCGTTTACCCGCTCGCCCACGTTGTACACGGGTCCGTACCCCGCCAGCAGATTGTGGGCATAGCGGAGCGTGATGAACACATCGTCCGGTGAAGAAGCAAACGTCAGCGTTGCGGCGAGGACAAATGGTGCATAAATCAAAAATGCGTCCAGGCTGATACCGACACGAGCACCGTTTGAATCGATGTTTTCCCCGTGAATCGAAGATGCCTCAGCTCGGTCCATTAGCTGTACTCCAGCTGGCATTTAGGAGCACCCAAGTGGTACCCCAATCCCGCAAAAGTGGCAACAGCTGATGACTTATCCAAGTGCCGCCACCACGATAAATTCCCGTTGGCGCTGTTCCATCGATATTTCGTCCGCCTCAGCGTGCCAAAGATGACGGCTCAATTACCCTCCGTCACTTCCACCTTAGCTGGCGTGAACTTCTCAAATGAGGACGGCTGGATTTCACTTCGACACCAACCGCAAGCGAGCACCTCGACTCGGGAGCGACAACCTACTCGGGACTCCGGGGTCTCGCCCAGATGAGCCGCTACTCGCTCAGCGACGAGAAACTTCTCCCTTTGAGTGTCTGCAACTAAGGCCTGCACACAGCGCCCTCACTCATCGCCATAACTGCGAGACTGTCGGAGATGAGCTCGGCGCCACCAATCAATGTTGCGCTCCTGCACGTCCAGGTTCGTCACCCCATGGGTCAGCAGCGATACGAGCGAGAAATCGATCTCGCGTTGAGGGCCCTTGACTCGCCATCGCTCCGCGCCATCTCCATGTCTGTTTCTGGACTTCGGTCAGACCTCAAAAGTGACATGAAGATCCCGATGGGCCTCTCCATGGAAGTTCCGTTACGTGCACAGAGGGCGTACTTGGGCCTCCGGCTACGACGGTTCGACCTCGTGCACCGAATGGACTTACGACTGCCATCGGCACCCGTTGAAGTGGTCACGGTTCACGACGTCGCCCCGCTGCGCTACCCCGACGAAGGTTCGCTGCCCAAGCACGCGGCACAATCCCTCCGGCGCGCCCGAGCGATCATCGCCCCTTCCTCGTTTGCCGCCGACGACATCGCCGATGCATTGTCCGTCGAACGACCAGTCGTCATATATAACGGAGTGCCGACCGACACGTTCTCAGCCGAACCCTTGGCACCGTCGACCCTCGTGAAGATGGGGATACATGGACCATTCATCCTCCATTGTGGAGGGGTATCGCAACGCAAGAATCTTCGAGGACTTCATGCCGCGTGGGGGATGCTGAGCCAGACGGATCCCGATCTGCTACTCGTGTTGGCCGGAGCGGCCGATCCACGACGCTCGGAGCTGTTTGAGGGAGACGAACGAGTTGTGTTGACCGACCACCTTGAAAGGGAAAGCCTTCTTGGACTGATGAAGTCCGCCACGGTCGTGATCGTGCCATCCCTCTATGAGGGATTCGGTTTCCCTGCGGTCGAGGCTATGGCGTGCGGGACCGCAGTCGTCGCCTCACGTACCGCCTCCTTGCCTGAGATCTGCGGTGATGCGGCGCTCCTATGCGACCCCGAGGCAGAGGCTATGGCCGACGCGCTTCATACTGTGTGTAGCGACAGCAATTTGCGAGAAGCACTCATTGTCGCCGGCAACGATCGAGCCAAAGTCTTCACGTGGAAAGCGGCCGCGGAGAAGCACCTTGCCATCTATCGGCAGGTGACTGAGCATGGCTAAACGCATGCACGTCGTGGACCATGGGGCCTGATTCCATTGAGAGTGGCCGAAAAATGGAGGACGCAGTGACGGAGATCGACCGACACGGGGCGAGACCTCGCGTGGCGCTCTTGCGGGGCGAAGCCGTCAATCCGTTCGAAATGCAGGCATATAGACCCCTGCGTGACGACTTTGAAATACTCGCTGTGGGACGCATAAACGGAAACTATGAGACTGATCAGATCGGCATCGAAACGCAATTCCTGCGGTCGATCGCGCAAAACAAGCACGCAGGCCGGGTGTGGCAAAAAGCCCGTTCAAAAAATTTGGTACGGCACGATGCGGACCACCTGTTCGGCCTAGAGGAGCTCGTTGGCGGTTTCGATATTCTTCACGCCGCCGAAACGGCTATGCCCCTGAGCGAACAGGCCAGCAAGATCACCAACTCCGGCCCACCCAAATTGGTGCTCACGTGCTGGGAGACCATTCCTTTCCGCTTTGACGATGATCCGGCGTTGAGCCGTCGAAAAGAGCTCGTCCGACGGGCCACGTCGCTCTTCATTGCCGTCACCAAGCGTGCTCAGGCGGCACTACTCGAAGAAGGGGTTGCGCCAGAGCGCGTCATCGTTGTACCCGCGGCGGTCGATTGCGCCCGTTTTCATCCCGATGCGCCCAGCGATCACCTACGGCAACGGTGGAACGTACCCCCCGAGGCAACGCTCGTGCTGTTCGCAGGTCGTCTCATCCAAGAAAAAGGTCCGACAGAGTTACTCCGTGCGTTCAGCGAAGCTCGTTCAGCAGACGCCTATCTCATCTTCGTCGGGAACGGCGATCAGGGCTCCCGGTTGAAGATTGCCGCATCCGCACTGGGTATCACGGAGTTTGTGCGGGTGGTCCCCGCGGTGACCTACGGCGAAATTCCCGCCGTCTATGCCTCGGCCGACATCGTTGTTGCACCGAGTCTGCCCACGCCGTATTGGGAAGAACAGTTCGGGATGGTTCTGGTGGAAGCAATGGCCAGCGGGAGCACACTCATCTCCACATCATCAGGGGCGATCAGCGAAGTCGTCGGCGATGGCGCAGTCTTGGTGCCACCGTACGACCATGCGGCTCTCACCGGCGCGTTACGGAGATTGATATCCAACGACGCAGAGCGATTGACACAAGGCAACAAGGCACGCCAACGAGCCACCTCGCTCTTCGACATTCCAGTGGTGGCGCCGCAAATTTCCGCCTGCTATCGGCACGTTCTGGCTGACGCGCCGTCATAAGCTGCTCGGGTGGCATCCCTGAGCGACGCCGACGACTCGGGCTACATCGGTCGAGAAGGCGTCGCCGGGGACATGGTCCGCGGTTCGCTGTGGACGCTCGTGGCTGCTGTCACCGGTGTCCCCATTGCCTTTGTCGTCAATCTCGTTGTCGCTCGGACTCTCGGTCCGGAAGGATTCGGGACGGTCGCTACGTACGCCGCAGTCGTTGGCGTGGCGATGGTCATTCTGAATCTGGGCATCAGTCAATCGACGGTTCAGTGGATTGCCGAGTCGAGATCAAGAAACCTGGAAGCCCAACGACTGCACTTGATCCGAAATTGTGTTGGATTCCACGCCCTCCTCGAGGGGCCGGCGGTAGCTGTCGTGGTGGTGTTCATGCTGCGCTCCGCCAGTCCCTGGGTCTGGATTCTCGGAGCGGTCGCCGCATTGGCGACGCAAGCGCTCGGCACGAGCTCCGTGATCCTGACCGCAACGGCACGGAACGCACCTGCCGCCAAGCTCTCCATGGTGGCTGGACTGGCGTTACAGGTCACCACGATCTGTGTCGCGTTAGCGACGCACTCGGCGAGCGCGACCTTTTCGGCACAGCTCGCTGCGGGTGTGCTTGGACCCGCCCTTTGCTTCCTCGTCATTCGCACAAATGAACGCCATGCATTCCTGCGACCTCTGCTCTTTCGGCGTTTGCCAGCCGGCTTCCTTCGCTACGGCCTGAGTGCATGTGGTGCCGCGTTGGTAGGGACACTCGTCTACGGGCGCAGCGAGATCTTCGTACTGGAGGCCCATCGGCTCAGATTTGCTGCTGGCATCTTCGCCTTGGCCACCGGTCTGGCGGGTCAGATCACGGTGCCGATGGACAGCGTGATGGGCCCTCTGCTCCCGACGGCCGCCGGCCTACTCGCCGAGGCGCCGGAACGAGCTACCGAAGCCGCTTCTCGTGCGCTTCGAGTCACCTCCGTGCTCGCCTCTTTCACCATGGCAACCGCCGTCCCTGTGGTGGTCGTGGCGATACCGCTGCTTTTCGGACATCAATTCGTCACCGCACGGGGTCCGTTTCTGCTCCTTGGCATTGTCAGCTGCCTCGGATCGGTCACAGTGCCCATGACGATGTTCGTACTCGCCACGAGACATGCGGGTTCAATGTTGCGGGTCAACTTGGCGTGTCTCATCGTTGACGCCGGATTGGCCATCGGACTCGTTCCGGTCCTGGGGCTGTGGGGTGCAGTGGCCGCCAACGCGTCCGCTCAACTGTTGAGTTTTACCCTTTTGACGGTGGTGGCGGTCAGGCGCGTCCACATCGACGCTGGCGCAATCGGGCAAGCGTGTCGCCCGCTGATTCTTGGCGTTTTGGCAACCGGCCTGTCACTGGCCTGCACGTGGCCCACGGGCCTGCCCCTTGGGGCGGTGGTCGTCTTGGCCCCGCTCGTAGGCGCTGGAGCCTTGGCGATCGGCTTCAAGAGCGCATCCAATTGGGGTATCTCCCTCCCGGATGCCGCGCTGGTCGAAGCTAGCCTGCCCACATGGCTACGTGGCACCTATCGGGTGATTACACGCACCTTCAGCCTGGTGACCACGCCAGCACCAGAGGCCGTATAGGAAGAATTGCACTCCAATTCTGACGTAGATGTCACGAGGCCTGATGCGAATGCCACTACCGCAATCGTATTTGGCACACTCTTGCGCGACGCTCAAGAACAGTGGGCTGGACGCAACCAACTACTCCTCGCGCTGAGCCGATACGCACCCGTCGTATTGCTTGAGCAGCGTCACGCTGGCCACAAGGTGCCCATTCCATCGATTGACAAGATCGCCGACAACGTCTTTGTGGTGAGAAATGCCCTCGCCCTCCGGACGTCGAGACCCGGTCGTCGACACAGCGGCGTTTCCGCGGCAATCGACGGACACTTGTTTCGGCGAAGCCTTCGCTCTGTCGGAATACGGGATTACGTCTTTTGGCTCACGGAGGCCGACCCTGTGCTGATTCGGGGGGTGCCCTCAAGGAGCCTGATCTACGACTGTGCCGACCCGAATTTCCTGCCCCAGCATCAGGCTTCGTTTGATGAGGCCGAACGCCAAGTCGCTGAGCGTGCCGTGTTGACGTTCAGCACTGCTCAATCGCTCTTGAGCAAGATGAAACGAATCAACCAGAACTCGTTCTTGCTTCCAAATGCGACAAGCCAAGACTTTCTCCCCGACCAAACCGCCACCCTGCCTCGGCCCGATGGTCTTGAGGGCATACGTTCTCCAATGGTGGGCTATCTGGGCACCATCGATTGGCGCTTCGACCCAGATCCCGTCATCACGGCTGCGCAGCTATTGCCTGATTGCACGTTCGCCATTGTCGGCCGGGTCAACGAAGATCGAGAGGACGCCGTGGCACCTCTTCGTCGACTCTCGAATGTCGTGATGCCAGGGCAGGTGGACTATGAGCAAGGACGGGCCTGGGTCGGAGCATTCGACGTGGGCTTAATCCCCTTCACGGTTGGGCCCATGAACGATGCCATCAATCCGGTGAAGATGTACATGTACCTGATGGCGGGACTCCCGGTCGTCTCGACAAACGTTGCCGAGTGCCGAAGAAACCCGTTTGTGCGTGCGGCAGCCAATTCGGAAGAATTCGCCGCATTTGTGCAGGAATGCACCCGTCCAGACTTTGAGTCTGATGCCGCAAAGCGGACGGAGTTCGCACTACTCAACACGTGGGAGGTGCGGGCCCACGAGGCAGTAGCTCTCTTACGGCAATACGGTCTCCTGCAATGACTGCATCCGTGACTCGGCAACTTCTTACGTTGTAGCGCCCTAACCGTCACCGCGCATGCGTCCGGTACGCCCAATAATCGCATCGAGTCCACCTCGCAACGCAGCCGCCGCTTGGCCTGAGCGCAAGTGGTCTCTCTTGGCCACGAACCTCAGGAGATTATTGGCCCAGAAGAAGAACCAGATCCCTCGACCCTTGAATTTCTTGCACAGCAGATACGTATTTCGCCACGCGTAGTAGGCACCCTTGCTCGATGTGCCAAATGACGAAGATCGCACATGGCCTATCTCTACGTCACGCAGGACTGCCACGCGCCATCCCTGTTGACGAGCCCGGAGACACCAATCGACTTCCTCCGAAAAGAGAAAATAGTCCTCATCGAAAACGCCGACATCACGGAGTGCATCCGCTCGCAACATCCAACATGCGCCATCGATCCATGACATGCGGACGAGAGCGGGCACCTCGGGTGGCCAATTTGGTAGATGCGTTCCCGTATGCACCACGAGAGCACGCGTGAGTTGCACCTCACTTCCGGTGTATTCGATATTTCCATCTTCAGTTCGAATGCTGGGAGCGACGGCAGCCATTTCAGGGTGGGTTTGCAGCGCATCATGCAAGGCTTGAAGCGTATGCCGGTCCGGAAGTCGCACGTCCGGATTCACCAGACAGATGGGTGCGTCCGAGTTCATTACCTCACGAATTTTTAAATTGTTGCCGCCGCTGTAGCCGAGGTTCTCACCAGGCCGGGCGACAGCAAAGTCATGTTCACGAAGAGCGTTGCTTACGCTGCCGTCATCTCCACACTCGACCACGTGGAGCGCAACGTCTACTTCGGCTTGGTCCAGCAGGTCACCCACTAGGTCAGCAAGCATCCCGTTACTTCGGTAGTGCACGACGATGACGTTGACGACTGATTGAGGCGCCGGTGTTTGAGATGTTGGCTCAAGTCCCAACTGATTCCCCCTGGCCACGTAGGTGAGTCCCGAGAACCCCGTTCCAAAACCGCCTGGACGTCAGTGACGATGCTGTCTCACGTGCCCCGATCGACAACCGGTCGATGCGTTGGTGATCTTCGTAGAGCGACGATATGGCAACGGCCAGTGCGTCGGCATCGCCGGGTGGAACGAGTACGCCATTGACGTCATGCTCGACATAGTCACGAGTGCCACTGACATTGCTGGCCACCACTGGTTTGCCCAAGCTAAATGCGTCCAGGATCAGGAGCGGACCGCTCGGTTGATCGTTGTCGATGATTGATTGCACCAGAAAGCGGCTCTTCTCCAGATACTCGCGTCCAATCTCCGGCTTCACCAGGCCGAGGCTCCTGGCGCTCTTAGGGAACTCTTGCTCCGGCACGGGACAAGAAATGACCGATGGGATGTCGCACCGTGCAAGCGCGTCGGCCAGCGTGACCCAATCACGCTGCGAAGATCCGCCCGAATAGACGTAATCACCCGCCGTGACCTGGTTCTGCGGTTCCAAGGGAGGCGCTGCGTAGGGCACGAAGCGGCAATGACCCTCCGGAACGCCGAGACCGACTAGCACCCTGATGTCGCCGGTGCGGATGGTGATGAACTCGTTCACTCCGCCGAGCGCTATCCGCACGAGCCGACGGGGGGTTTTGGGGGGCAGCAAAAAGTCCACGGCGGTAAGGCGTCTTTTCCGAAGCAGTAGCCGATGAGCGAGTCCAGCGACAATGACGTCCATCCCGGAATGACAGACGATGATCGCCTCGGCCTGCCTTCCTTCCCACATGACCTTGAGCCCAGCGACGATATGTTGCGCCCGTCGTCGAAGCGAAGAAAGACCCCAATCAACGCTGCGACGTGCCCATGTCAATCCAACCTCGTGGTCGGGAGGCTCCACGATGCTCGCCCAGGGCAACGAGACGTGCACGCTGCGTCGACCCGAGAGTGCCAGCTCGTCGCTCGTGGCGAACTGAGACCCCACCTACGGGAGACGCATCAGAACAATGGAGGTGCCGGCGATTGTGATCGGCGCATATTTTGGAACCTGCTCCGCGACAACCCGCTGTACGTCAGGGCAGGCGCGGCTGTAGTCATGCCACACAATTGTGGCCCCCGGTGCTCCCATTTCAATGGCTTTTGCCGTATCGCTCTTGACATATTCGTAGGAGTGAGCCGCGTCAATGAAAATGAAATCCACTTTTCCGCTCAAGATTGACGTATCAAATTGCCTGCTGTCACCCCAGTGTTGTTGTACGCGCACGGACACCTCGTCGTGAGCGAGATAGATGGAGCCAACGGTTGATTGCTCAATGGATGTCTCCCATTCCAGACCCGGGAGGGACGTGCGCTCCACTTCTTGCAAGTCGAGGGTATGCACAATGCCCATGGGCGCATTGAGAGCAATGTGCAAGGTACCAAGACCTGTGAAGGTGCCGAACTCGAATGAAACGGCTGGCTTGGCTTGTGCGACCAACAAACACAGGGCGACAAGGTCGGGCAGCGGCGTCTCGCCAAACTGCCCTGATCCGACCTCAAGTCGAATTTCACATGCTTCGTCGACGAGTGACTCCGCTGCCACCACAGGAACTGGCACTGCAGCGGTAAAACTCCAATTGGCAGCGGTCCGTCCAACGGCACGCACAAAGTCAGGATTCACCAGACTTTTCGCCGACCTAACAACGTCGCGTCGCCGTGATGAGCCATATGCCATGGACCAAGCGTAGGGCAGGCTCGAGCACGCAAACGTGTTCTGGGGGCACACAATTCGTCGCTCGGTCGGCGGCAACGCCTACTCGATCAGTGTTCCTATCGCTGACCAATCACCCGAGCCGGGATCCCGCCGACAATCGCCCCCGCCGGCACATCGCTGGTCACTACGGCGTTTGCGCCGACAATGGCGCCCCGACCAATGCGCACGCCGCGGGTAATGGTGGCTTTGGAGGCGATCCACACGTCATCTTCAATGACGATCGGCGACGACAATGGCTCTTGCAAAAGCATGGGGACGTCGAATTGATGGAAACCGTGATCGTGATCGCGGATAGAGACCAACTCGGCGATCAAACAGTTCGCCCCTATCTGCACGGAATCTCTGACGCCGATCGTGACGTGGTGCCCAAAAACGGTGTGTGGACCCACCAGGAGCGATCCTCGACATTCGATGGTCATCTCACGATCCAGAACACACGATTGCCCGATGCGAACGGCACCCCGACCGAGAATGAGGAGGTGGAGGCCAGAACGCAGGTCACACCTTGTCCCAAAGCGCGCCTTCGGGTGCACCAAGCGTGCCCCGGCCAACCGCAGTTGTCGCCGAGCAAACCACCGCCCTCGCCGAGCTATTCCCGCCTCATTCATCCGAGTGCACCCCCGGTCAATGCCTGCGCAAATTCACGTGTCCGATCATCCCAATCCGGCACCTCGCGGTGAAACTGCTCGGACTGGGCTGACGCATGAAGCACGGCGCGGACGAAACCCTCTTCGGTCACCACGAGACCGGGAGCCTGGAGGTCCTGAAAACCACTGGTGGGGGTGGCTACTACCGGGCGCGAAGTGGCCAAATATTCATATGCCTTGATGGCGTCGAGGCTGAGTGTGAACGAAGACACCACATGTGGGCAGATGAGGACGTCGAAGGCAACCAGCCATGAGGGAACTTCGGACGACGACACACTCCCGTGGAGGATGATTCGCTCATGTGACGCCAGTGTGGCCCTCGCCTCACTCGACAGACTGTCCGGCCCCACAAGGTGCAACTGGCCAGCGGTCAACGCGTCTGCGGTCTTGAGTATCAATTTCACGTCGATCCGTTCACTGTGCAGCGTACCGACATACCCGACATGTGGTCCGTGTCCGCCGAGGTCCCGAGGTTCTGCTTGTCGAATCGCCGTCACATCGACGGCATTCTTCACCACCACGGCGTCGACGTTGTAACGCTCCCTCCAACGGCGCCGGAGATCTTCGCTGCACACCACTGTGCGGGCGCGAACAGCTAGTGAGTCTTCGGCCCTGAGTAACCGGCGCATCTCGCGAGGGCTTTGCCATGCGCTGCGCCAGTCGTCCGTCACATCGTACGTAACGCCGTCGCGCCGAGAGAGAAAATATCCCGTCGTCGGATCATTGACCCAGAGGATGTCGCAGCGGTCGACCGTTCGGCGCAATGACCTCGCCACGAATCGCAGACCGCCCAGACGCTTCGGCACCCTTCGGCGAGGCGACACGACCGTCACACCCGGGACCGGTGTGCGATCAGGAACTTTGTCCGAGCTGGCGGGATTGACATAGGTCACATGTTCGGCCAACCCAAGCGCGATCAGTCGCGACGCCAAATGTTGGTTCCGCCGCCACACCTCGTCCCATGGGTCGAGGCTTATGACCGCCACGGTGCCGAGCTTCATCTCTGACGGGCTCTTGGTCACCGAGAGAATCCATGATCACAATTTTGTGGAGCAGATACAGATTGAGGGGTGCTCACTGCAATGGAACATGTGTCCTCATGCACTGCGTATTCCGAAATCGCGCACTGTGCAGCCAGGTCTCATGAACAAGTCGGTATGGTAACCGACCCGATGCGCGACGGGAATGTGGCCACCAGGAGGGGTTGGGTACCGACATAGGCTCTCGCCCGTGCCCTCGGACCACGCATCGAATGGCCAAATGCGTGTGCTCCGCATCTTCCATGCGGGGAGAAATCCGGCGCACCGAGCTCGAGACCGAGCACTCATGGCGGAGGGGGTCGAAGTCATCTACGTCGTCCCTCGCGTATGGCCCGAGTTCGGCAGCGAGCAGCAACTCTCTCCCGAGCCGTTTCGAATCATTGAAGTTGATGTGCGGTTGCCAGGAAACGTCAACGGCCACTCCTACGTCGATCCCGATGAAGTGATCGGGCTCGCTGCCGCGCACTCGGTTGACCTCATCGACATTTGTGAGGAGCCATTTAGTCGCGCCGCCAGCCAGTTGATTCCTCGCTTACCTCACGACCTTCCAGCCGTCATGTATTCGGCGCAGAACGTCGACAAACGGTGGCCACTGCCGTTTCGGATGTACGAACGACGCTCACTCGAACGGGTGCAGGGCTTCTATCCGTGCTCGCGACAGGCGGCGTCTGTGCTGCGTCGCATCGGTTTTGGGGGACTCGTTGCACCGCTCCCCCTCGGGTATGACGAGACTGATTTCACACCAGGCGATCAGTCACTGGCCACCGGTCCCTTGCGCCTGAGCCTCGTAGGCCGCATGGTGCCTGAGAAGGGCGTGAAGGACGCCGTGTATGTCCTGTCCGACCTTCGATCCAATCGTTCAGTCGATGCCCATCTCGTACTGGCGGGATCTGGACCGGAGGTGGAACACGCACTCAGCCTGGCTCGGGAACTGGGCGTAGCCGATCATCTGGAGCACCTCCCTTGGCTGGGCACTCCCGATCTTGCCGCCCTTTTCCGATCGACTCACGTTCTCTTGGCCCCGAGCCGTTCAACGGCAACCTGGGTCGAACAGTTCGGACGAATGGTGGTCGAGGCACAGGCCAGTGGATGCGTCGTGGTCGGATACGACTCTGGGTCAATGGCCGAAGTTGGGGGTGGGCCAACGCGACTGGTCCCCGAAGGGGACTTAGACGCATTGGCTCGCGCCGTAGCGATTTCCTTGAGCGACGAAAACGACTTCCAGTCGCGTCGCCTCTCTGGTCAGGCGCTGGCCGGCCAACGGACGTGGTCGCATGTGGCCAGAAGCCAAGTTGAGTTCTACCGATCCGCCATGGCGCGAACTCCGACTCCTCTCGTAAAGACATCGCCAATGAGCCGGATGAAGGCAGCCCAATCAGAGTTTGGTGAGTCGGCACGTGCGCTCGGCCAGCGCAGACCATTCGCCCTGCCCGGACTGCGTCAGCCCAACGTCGCCACAAAAATGTTGGGGCAGTGCATTGACCTGCTGGCGGAAGTGCCACACACGTTCAGGCGGAACGCCTGACGTTATCGACGGCGGTCGATGACATCCTTGTACACGGTCATGATCTCGCTGGCCGTGCGTTCAGGCGTGTAGTGAGCCGCCGTGAGCAGACCTTCCTTCATCAGCGACGTGCGCAATGACAGATCTTCCCGCAAGGTCCGCATGGCGCTGGCAAGTGCTGCGGTGTCTCCCGGCGGCGTGAGAATCCCATCCACGTTGTTCGTGATTATTTCCGCTGGGCCACCGGCATCGGCCGCAATGACCGGAATACCCGCCGTCATCCCTTCAACCACCACCTGGCCGAATGGCTCCGGTGACAACGAGCAATGTACAAGGGTGTCGAATTGCGCCAGCTCATTCCACACGTCGTCTCGAAAGCCACGAAAGCTCACCCGATCTGACAAGCCAAGTCTTTCTGCGTGGGCGTGCAACGAAGCCGTGTAATCGTCCTCGCCGAACATGGCGGAGCCGACGATCCATGCCTCGGTGTCATCGCCCGGAAAGGCTCGAGAAAAAGCGTCAAGAAAGAAGTGCTGGCCCTTCCAGGGCGTGAGCCGCCCGACGATGCCCACCCGATACGGCCGAGGGGTCGAACCCAAGGGCGATGCCGCGTCCTCCACCACGTTATGACCAACGGAATCAGGAATGACGAACCCTTTGGAGAAGTTGGGCAACGTGTCGAGCGTGCATCGTGAATTGGCGATGACGGCAGTTGGCAGAATTCGCGACGCTGCACGAACCGACCGCACAGCAGCCAAAGGCAAATAGTCGGGAGCGATCCGGTCGCGGATGTGCCAGATGACCGGGATTCTCGCCAGACGTCCGGCCACACCGCCGTAGATGGCCGACTTCAGGGAGTTGGTATGGACCAGATCCGGTTGCATTTCACGCAGTCGATCGCGCAATTTCCATACGTATTGAGCTGAAGCCGCTTGCGAATGCCAACCGATTGCCCCCGGACGGACCGAATCTTTTCGCACCTCGCGCGCCGCTTCTGGGAGTGGGATCACTTCGACCGAGATGTGGTCCTTCCGAAGGCGGTTGACCAACGGGCCGTCCTCACCAAGGATGACATGGGCTTCCACCCGACCCCGCAGCGCTGGGAGCACCCGCGCCAGGGCGATCTCGGCGCCAGAGAGGCGCGCGACATGCCCCAGGTAGACGACCCGGTAGGTCATGAAGGAAGCATGCGCAAGAGCAGATCCGCTGCCTCATCGGCCTCGCCCCGCTCTCCCGTCATCATGATCGCGTCCGATGTGGCACTTTCAAGCGCACCCAGCGCGGCACGAGGTCTCGAACGAGCGGCAACCGTGTTGTCCAGCATGCGCAACATCGTCTGGCCACGTGTCAGAGGCCGCACATCCCAACCCGTTTCAGTGAATTGGAGCACGGCAACTAACGCCACCTGGGACACGCCGCGCCCGATTCTGCCACCCAAGTCCTCGGCCCGGATGCGATCAAGTGAGGCTCCGCCGCCATGAGGCCTGACCGCGAGCATGCGCGCATAGGGGCGGACGAGACCCCGAGCGTCGAGCACGGCATATTCGTCTGAGTAGTAGTCCGCCCCGGCGCGAACGAGCGCAGCAGTGAGGCTGGACTTTCCGCTCATAGAACGACCCGGAAGCACGATGGCCTTTCCGTTGACCGAGACGCATCCGGCATGGATAAACACATTTCGCTTCGCGTGTTCGGCCACCCAGAGCTCCAGATTGGAGAGAGTCCCCTCAACTGCGCCGATCATGTCCAATCGAACGGAGATCACGCCATCATCGGCCAGGACTTCCCAGTTGGAATCCTCCATGGGACGAATCGACCATCGACGTTCGGGGGTGCCGCTCGCCACTCGATACGTCGGCGGGAGTCGGTCCAACACCGCCTCGATGGCCTCTGGGGTAGCGGTGAACGAGACGATTCGCCCGTATGCCCGCAGCACCAACTCGGTCACGGGTTCGGGGAGCGTATCTGCACTGTCGAGGGTCATGCCCGGCTCATCCACGTGCGCAGACGCAAACGCCATGGATGCCGAGGGTCGCGAGCTACCTGCAACACGACATCGGTCCACAGAAAACGAGCCAGGGTGACCAAGCTCATGAAGGAGGTCCCTCTCGTGGCCCGCACCAGCACTTGCCCTCGAACGCTACGGCCGTAATTCGATGCCGTCGGTCGACTTCGCTCAAAGGTCCGCAGGAGATACGCCCAAACGACCCCTCTCCTCTGCAGCGATCGCAATGCCCAGGGCGGGATCGGACTACCAAGCACTGCTGCCGCTCGATCGAGCATCACGCCCACCACAAGTCCAGCGCGGGCTTCACGGGCTCGGCCAATCAGGATTGGCCACGAGAGGTTCTTCTGTCGCACCAATGCATCAAGGTCGGCCAGCCACACCAGTCGGTCGCCGCCGGAGACCATGGCGTGCAACGCGACGTGGACCACATTGTCCTCGAGGTCAAGGACGGGAAGGTCGGCTCCGAGAATGCGTGCCGTCGTGGATCGCTCGAGAAGTACCTCGGTCGACAATCGGAAGTCGCGGCGCTCCCTCGGTTGCACAACGAGTTCGGTGTGGAGATCGACATCGACTCCATCCTCCAGAATGAGTGATACCTCGCCGATACCGTCGGGACGAGGCCAACTGACTTCTTCGAGAATGCGCGCGCCGTGGCTCCGAATGATGTTGATGGCTGCCTCAATGTGTTTGGGCGATACCAGAAGGTCCAAATCCCCAAACTCACGGTCGGAGTCTTCGTACGCCACAGCGATGGCCGGACCCTTCACGATGGCGTGGTGTATCCCTGCGCCCTTGAGCCATCCACACACGTCCACCGCCGATCCAGAGATTTGCAGTGCCCCTGCACGACGGCGCGTGGCCATCTCGGTCAAGGTCAAGGCGTCTGCGGCAGTCAGGTCTTCTCGTCGAAAGGCGCGAAACAGCGGGATCACTACCCCGTGATGTTCAGCCGCGTGGGTCAGTTGCTCCAGCAAATCTGGGGCCATCCCTGGCTCAAGTGGAAGGCCGCGCAAGGCGGTGATGAGCGGATGTTCCAGGGTTGGATCAATCGTGGATCCGCTCGACATAAGGAGCATTATCGTCGCCCCGCCGGAAGCCGGAGTCAGATTTGTTCCGCCGGCCCCCTCACTCCCGTTGATCGTTGTTTCGAATGGGTAAAAATCCCCCTCCAGGATGCCTCGGATGCCAGAGACCCCATCTACCGGCTGGTAGAATCTTTGGAGGGTGAGGGTTCGCATGACTGTGCGACTAGCGACCAACTGGAGCGTGGCATGACGGAACCATCGGGACTCCCAGAACCGGCGGATGGTGTGATCTCGCGTGCCTTCGGTGACGAATACGTGCTGTACGGCAAGGATTCGGAGCGCGCTGCCTCTCTGACCGGGGTGTCGGCTCAGGTCTGGCGGGCTGCCGAAGGTGGTCCAGCCCCTGATGCTTCTCCTGAAGCTGTCGATACCGCCGTTGCGGAGTTGACCAAACTGGGGTTTTTCAAGACTGCTGTCTCTAGACGAACGGTCTTGCTCGGTGCCGTCGCTGGCGGGACATTCGTCTCGCTGACCGGGATCGAATCGATTATCGCCCCCTTGGCGGCATCGGCCGCCAGCAGTACCGTCACCTTGACCACTGCGGGCGCACACACATTGTCGGTGCCGGCCGGGGTTTCCGTGGCCTACACGCTGGTTGGCGCCGGAGGCGGTGCCGGGGGTGGCTATACGGGAATTGTGGGTGGTGCGGGCGGAAATGGCGGCGTGGTAACTGGCACGTTCAAGAACACCAGCGCCGGATCCCTCACCCTGACCATAACCATCGGCGCCGGGGGCGGCGGTGGCGGGACAACTACCGCTGGCACCGCCGGTGCCGGTTTCGGCGCTGGAGGAGTTGGAGGGACTGGCGGCAGGGAGAGTGGAGGTGGTGGTGGTGGTGGCAGTTTCGTTGAAACCGGGACGACGAAATTGCTCGTCGCTTCCGGCGGCGGCGGCGGCGCAGGCTCAGGATTGGCTGGCTCTGCAGCCGGTGGCAATGGAGCGCTGAGTCCGACTCTCCCTGGCAATAACGGAGGAGTCGGAGGAGTCGGGACTGCGGCCGGTGGCGCCACCGTGGCAGCTGGCGGTACGGCCGGGACCGGAAGCACCAATGGTGTGGCGGGAACCACCGGCTCGGCAAGTGTCGGCGGCGTCGGAGGCGCAGGCGGCGGTGCTGGCGACGTGAATGGTGGCGGTGGCGGTGGCGGTGGCTCCAATGGCGGAGGCGGAGGCGGCTCCGACAACACGAATTTCACCAGCGGAGGCGGGGGCGGGGCAGGGTCCAACTACGCCACAGCTGCCGGAAGCTTCACCTTGTCTGCTCTGGGAACAGCGAGTTCTTCTCCGGCAACCGGTGGTGCTGGAGTCTCAGGAGGTACCGGAGGCGCGGGTAAGCCCGGCCAGGCCTCATTCATCGGCCCGGGAATTTCGGGGTCGTAGGTCCCCCGATCGGCGGTCATTTTGCTGCTTTGGCGGTCCTAAGACACTGAAGCGAGCCTTAGGGGATGGACCAGGAGCAAAGAGAGCGATTGGCCTCGCCATCATCTGTGCACCAGCGCCCCTTTTGGCTGGCCAAGTCGTGGGGATCGATGGAGTCACTGCTAACTTTGGGAATGAAAATGCGCCGTTCGCCAACATTCATCTTCGTGCGAACACCGCTGGGTAGTGCCTCGTGGTTCTAGCTGATTATCTCCACATTCTGAGAAGGCGCTGGGGTCTTATCGCTCTAGTGGTCATCTTCTGCGTCGCCGGCGCCGCCGTCGCCACGAAGTTGACGACACCGCAATACCAAACCTCGGCTCAGCTCATCATTAACGGTTCCTCGACCGTGAGCGCGGAGGATCAGATCACCGGTCGACAACTGGCCGATGAGTTGGCCATGGCCTTCGCACAGATCATTCCCACCGCACCAGCTGTGCAGGCAGCAGTCAAAGAGGCCGACGCGTCGGCAGGTCCTTTCGCCAAGGCTGGGTATCCGAGCGTTACGGCTAACGCATCGGGCACCGATCCGTTCATTCAGATCAACGTCTCGGATACCGACCCCTCACGGGCCCAAGCAGTGGCCAACGCCTACGTCAAGGTGCTTCCGAAGGTACTCAAGGACCTCGATCAACCGACAACTGAGCCAAACGAGATCAAGCTGCTCGATCCGGCCCCGTACCCATCTTCGCCGTATTCGCCCAAGACTCTCCAAAACCTGCTCATCGGTTTGGCTCTGGGTTTGGTCCTCGGAGCTGGCGCTGCCTTAGTGCTCGAGTCCCTCGACAGTCGGCTAAAGGACTCGCGGGATGTCGAAGATGCCACCGGCCTCACGGTGCTTGGCGTCGTGCCCTACGACATGCCAGGAGAGCCCCTTCCCGCCGAGAACTTTCCGATGTCCGCTCGCGCCGAGGCCTACCGTACGGTTCGGACGAATCTCGCCTTCGTCACGGAAGCAGGTCCGCCCCGATCAATCATCATCACCAGCGCTTCATCGTCAGAGGGCAAGACGTCACTAGCAGTCAATTTGGCCGTCGCTGCTGCTCGTGCGGGTCAGCGCGTGATCCTCATGGACGCTGACCTCCGTCGGCCCATGGTGCAATCGATTATGCAGACACCGGAACACCCTGGACTGGTGAACGTCTTGGCTGGCATCACCACACTCGAAGATGCGATCCAATTCTCCGAAATCGGAAAGTTTGATGTGCTCACATCGGGACCAGTCCCGTCGAATCCGAATGAGTTGATCGGCTCAAACACAATGCTCGAGACGATCCGCCAGTTGGAGCGGGATTACGACATGGTCATTATCGACACCCCACCGATCCTCCCGGTCGCCGACTCCCTCAACCTCAGCGTCCACGTCGATGGTGTCGTCCTCGTGACCCGTCTCGGCGAGACGACGCGTGACCGGCTCCGGCGCACCAAGGAAGCCCTCGAGAACGTGCACGCCACCATTATCGGGGCGGTACCAAACGGCGCAGCGCAGCGAGAAGACAGTGCGTATTCGTACACGTACACGTATACGGACAAAGCGCTGCGTAAACCCAAGAAGACACAGGGTTCGCCGCGAGATGCGGAAATCGACGCTCACCCCGACAATCTCCGTCCCGCAACGCGAGATGACCAGACCGAGCAGACTGCTGTGGTCGCATCGACAGTTGCTTCTAGCACGGAAGGTCTCAGTAGGCGAGAGCGTCGGGCGAGACATGCCGCTGAGGGTCGACGACGATCTTCGGCGGGTACGGTGCCCATCGGTGACACAACTGGGACATCAACGGCCGACCCACTCGACGCCATCGATTTCTCCTCCAAGTCATCCCGCAATGCCCCGGAGAAAGACGCCTCAACCGATCCGCCTCGCTGAGCCCCCATCGATATCGCTCGGCGTATGCCCACACCACACTGACGATGCACGTGCGTGGGCCATCTCGTCTTCGCCAATTCTGCTCTTGCCCTGGGGATTCTCAACAACGAACAGCCCTTTTGCGCCAACAGGGAGATGGGTTCGGCGGATCATTCTTCGGGGTAGAGGTCACTGAGTGGCCCGACAGGCAACTGATAAGATTGGGATTTACGTAGCTGTGGCGCATCTGGTGCGCTGGCGGAGCAATTGGAGCGTGGAATGAAGGGTCCCGAAGAACACGAGCTGCCGCAACCGGCCGAAGGCGTGATTGCACGATCTTTCGGCGATGAATACGTGCTCTACGGCCAGGACACGAACCGCGCCGCATCCCTGACAGGAGTGTCGGCCCAGGTGTGGAGGGCGGCTGAGGGCGGGGCTCCTCCACATGCGTCCCCCGAAGAGGTCAGTGTGGCCGTTGAAGAATTGACCAAATTGGGATTCCTCCAGACCGCGATCTCCCGCAGAACTGTCTTGATTGGCGCCGCTTCCGCTGGCGCATTCGTCTCCGTCACGGGGATTGAAGCGATTTTTGCCCCACTGCCAGCAGCTGCGGCCAGTAGCACTGTCACTTTTCCTGTGTCTGGCAAGACAACGCTCAACGTGCCCGCGGGAGTCTCGGTCACCTTCACGCTGGCTGGCGCCGGCGGTGGTGGTGGCAGCGGGAATACCGCGGCTGGAGGGACCGGTGGGTCCGGAGGCGTCATCACCGGCACGTTTAAGAACACCAGCGGCTCCTCGGTTGCGTTAAAAGTCATCTGCGGAACTGGGGGTGGCGGAGGAAAAAGCGGCACGGGCGGAACTGCCGGCACTGGCTTCGGCGGTGGCGGAGCGGGCGGCAGCAGTCCAGGTGAGAGTGGCGGTGGGGGCGGCGGCGGCACCGCCATAGAAATCGGTACGACCGCATTCATCGTCGCTGGTGGCGGCGGGGGTGGCGGCGGCACAGGTGAGACCAGCGCCGCGCTCACGGGAGGCGCCGGTCTTCTCTCGAAGGCAAGTAGCCTGAATGGGAACGGAGGGACTGGTGGTGCCGGAACGGGCACATCAGGCGGTGGAGGGGGCACGACCACGCTGGCTGGAGCAAGTACCGGTGGCGTCGCTGGAGTGGGGACGACCAATGGTTCTGCTGGTGGAGCACTTGCCACGGGCGGTGTCGGTGGTGCTGGTGCGGCCCCGACGACTACTAATGCCAACGGCGGAGGAGGCGGAGGTGGAGGCGCCGCTGGCGGCGGCGGCGGTCCCGGTTCCGCTGAGAACCTCGCAGCGGGCGGTGGCGGTGCGGGATCCAATCTTGCTATTTCGTCGGGTGTCATCACCATGGGGACGCTTGGCACGGCTTCGGGGGCCGTGAGCGGCGGTGCGGGCAGTAACGGGGGTACTGGGTCACCTGGTGGTGCTGGCTCGGCGACCTTCATCGGCCCAGGAATTACCCAATCGACTTAATCGGGCTGCATGAGATTCGGACTGAAGAGTTCAACTCTTCCCCGTTTCGATCTCGTCGGAGATTCGTCTAGTCGACCCAACGTTGATGGCCGTGGCCTCGCCTAAAGTCATTCAAATGCTCATGCGGGCTGGTGTTGCCCGATGGATCTAGGCGAATTTCTCAGCCTCCTCAGGCGCCGCTGGTGGATCGTCGCCCTTCTGGTGATCGCCTGTCTCGGCAGTGCGGCAATCATTACCAAACTCGAAACTCCCGTCTATCGGGCCTCCACGCAACTCATTGTGAACGGAACTTCAAATCTCAGTGAGGAAAGCCAAATAGCCAATCGTTCCCTGGCCAGCGGGCGAGCAACCACCTTTGCCGCCGTCATTCCGTCAAAATTCTCGGTCGAAGCGGCGGTAAGGCGAGCTGACAAGAACGGCTCGTTCCCCGGCGCGGGGTATCCCACCGTGACTGCTTCGGCATCGGGGAATGACCCTTTCATTGAAGTCCAGGTGTCAGACACGGACCCCCACCTGGCCGAGGCCGCAGCGAACGCCTTCGTCGCAGTGCTGCCGAACGTCATGGCCCAAATTGACCAACCCATGACTCAGCCCGATGAGGTCGTGGTGCTCCAACCGGCTCGCTTTCCCTCATCGCCAGCGTCACCTCGGCCCTTCCAGAACCTGCTCATCGGATTCATGCTTGGCCTCGTGCTTGGGTTCTCCGCCGCATTCGCTTTGGAGTCGATCGACACTCGGCTGCGCGATTCCGACGACGTCGTCGCGGCGACTGAACTTCCGATGCTTGGTGTCGTGCCCTACGAAATGCCGGAAGAACCAATTCCGGTGACAACGTTTCCGATGTCAGCCCGAGCCGAGGCCTACCGCCGAGTACGGGCCAATATCGCCTTCATGGCCGCCACCGGTATTGCCAAATCCGTCATCGTCACCAGTGCGACTTCATCTGAAGGCAAGACGTCGTTGGCCGTCAATCTGGCCATCGCCTCCGCCCAAGCGGGCCAACGAGTAGTGCTCGTCGATGCTGACCTCCGCCGCCCGATGGTCCAGACGTACTTACAGTTGGCCACTCACCCGGGATTGGTGCACGTCCTCACCGGCACCGTTTCGCTCGCCGAAGCGTTGCAATCGGCGGACATCGGTTCATTCGATGTGCTGACCGCGGGACCCATGCCGCCAAATCCAAATGAGCTCATCGGCTCGGCCAGTATGCGCGAGACGCTTCGACAACTCAAGAGCGCCTATGACCTGGTCATCGTTGACACGGCACCGATACTTCCCGTAGCGGACACCTTGCATCTGAGCCTCATGGTTGGCGGCGTGATCATTGTCGCTCGGATCGGCGAGACCACGCGGGAGCGCTTGCGTAGAACGAAAGAGGCTCTCGAACGCGTACACGCGAACATCATTGGTGTGGTGCCCAATGGCGTGATCCAGCGGGAGGACAGCGCCTATTTCTATGCGTACACCTATGCTGATCGTGCGGTACAGAAGAAGAAGCAACCGGTGTCCACCGGATCGGATACCGGCAGGTAAATCGATCGCTGACTTGGGCCTCCGTCAGCGAGGTGCAGCGAACGCCGAATCGGCAGTGACGCCCGGCCCGACCAGTTCCGATACGGCGGCCGACATCTGCAACGCAAAGCTCTCTTCGGAGTAACGGTTCGCGTGCCTGAGGATCCGTTCCTCGGACCAGCGCATCTTGTCGGCAACACGCACGGCCGCCACGATTTCTGCCGGCTCAGGCCGGTCGAAGAACACGCCCGTTTCGTCCTCGATAACTGTCTCGATGTACCCGGCATCGCGAATCGCCACCGCCGGGGTGCCAAAGGCCATGGCCTCAACGGGAGCGAGCCCAAAGTCGTCCGTCGCCGCGGCGACCAGGAATCGGGCGTTGGCGTAGAGCCACCGCAACTTGGCGTCAGGCACGCGGCCCATGAACTGGACGTTGGGCGGGGTCACGGCCTGGAGCTCCCGCCACATGGGGCCTTCGCCGATAACAATGAGTCGGTCCCCCTTGAGGGTGGCCATTGCCTCGACGACAGCATCCACGTGCTTATAGGGCAGCAGCCGAGCGACGCACAATAGGTAGCCCGGCTCGACACCCACCACTGGCTCCTGGGTCCCCGAGGGGTCGACTCCGTGCGGGGGGTTGACCACCGTCGAGTCAAGGCCCCAGCAACGACGGATCCGTTCCTGGACCACATGTGAGTTGGCCAACACCAGGTCAGCCGTCTGGGCCGCCCTGTAGTCCCACCGGCGCATGGGGTGGCTCATGCTGCCCAGGGCGGCCTTGCGCCATTTCGGAGCACCCCGCATGTAGTCGCTGGCCTGGTAAAGCCAGCGGGCCGGGTTGTGGACGTAGAGCAACTTCGCCCCATCGGTCGTGACGCCGTGGGCCCAGCCCGAAGTACTGCAAATGACCACGTCGGCGTCCACGTGGAGGCGACTGAACGTCAGCGGATAGAAAGGGAGGGCAAACCGGTGATGGCGCCGCAAAGCCGATACCTTCTGCAGTCCGGTGGTGTCGATCTGACGGTCAGCGAACTCAGGAAACGTCGCATCCTTCTCGTAGACAGAGGTGTGGATGGTTGATTCGGGAAACGTGCGCGACATGGCCAGTACGACACGTTCGGCCCCACCGCGCTGGGTCAGATAATCATGCACGATGGCGACGTCAGCCACCTTCTCGGGGCGTGACTCGACTAGGGCCTTATCCCTGATTGCCGGTACGTCAATCGCCATAGTGACTACTCGCTTTAGTTCCTGAAGTCGTTAAGCGAGCAGCAAGCGTCTGCTCACGGCTCGTCGATTGTGCTCGGGAGTTATCCAAAGCACACACATGGTCATCCGCCATAGGTGATCCGTTCCCATGCCCTGGGGCCAAATCACTCTGGCGCAGGGCCGCTAGGTAAGCAGTGAAATTACCCCTCACAGCATGTGGCAAACGACCTCAACCAAGGGACTTCAGCCGTCTTTTCCAGAGTAGCACTCTGGTTTCGAAATCAGGCGGTTATTTGGGTCAAAATTGACCGAGAATTTGGGCAATTGAAGAAGTTGGAGATTGGTCGAATGTTGCTCGACCTGCGAAAACTCCGGATGCGAAAACTGTAGGTTTTCAGACGGTGGCAAGCCGGTTGCCATCCGGTTAATTCTCAATCGTCAGACAGACGCAAAGCTGAAATGAACGCTTCTTGTGGCACTTCAACTCGCCCGATGTTCTTCATGCGCTTCTTGCCTTCTTTTTGCTTTTCCAGCAGCTTGCGTTTGCGAGTGATGTCACCGCCGTAGCACTTGGCCAACACATCCTTGCGCTTCGCCTTCACGGTTTCCCGGGCCACGATCCGTCCACCGATGGCCGCTTGAATGGGGACGTCAAAGAGTTGGCGCGGAATTAACTCACGCAACTTTTCGGCCATCCGTCGGCCGTAAGTGTCAGCGGAGGTGCGGTGCACAATGGTCGAGAACGCGTCACATGGAGCGTGGTTGATCAAAATATCGACCCGAACGAGGTTGGCAGTGGCGTAGGTGTCGGGCTCGTAGTCCAAACTGGCGTAGCCCTTTGTCCGACTCTTCAGTTGGTCGAAGAAGTCCAACACCACCTCGGCCAGCGGAATGGAATAGACGAGTTCAATTCGTTCGGGCGAGAGGTACTCCATCCGGGTCATCTCGGCCCGCTTCGATTGACACAACTCCATCACGGTGCCGGTGTATTCCGACGGCGTCAGGATGGTGGCAATGAGCATCGGCTCATCTATGTGGTCGATGCGGCTGGCGTCGGGCAACTCGGTCGGGTTGTCGACGTCAATCTCAGTTCCGTCGGTCAGGAAGGCTCGGTAGGCCACACTCGGTGCCGTGGCGATCAGCGAAAGGTCGAACTCGCGTTCCAGCCGTTCTCGCACGATCTCCATGTGCAACAGGCCAAGGAATCCGCAGCGGAAGCCGATGCCCAGGGCATGGGAGGACTCGGGCTCGAACGTGAAGCTGGCGTCATTGAGCTTCAACTTTTCCAGGGCGTCTCGGAGGTCGGGCAGCTCATCGCCGTCGACTGGGTAGAGACCGCAGAACACCATGGGCTTGGGATCCTTGTAACCGGCCA
>Ga0182030_10006286_pt1 | contig 25085 bp, 17 predicted proteins | sample 812S3MmetaG_FD_121299 | JGI IMG/M metagenome (GOLD analysis project Ga0182030, IMG submission 121299) | Permafrost microbial communities from Stordalen Mire, Sweden - 812S3M metaG (Illumina Assembly) | ecosystem: Environmental > Terrestrial > Soil > Wetlands > Permafrost | place: Sweden...
CTCTGAATTATAATAAAGGCTTTTATTAGGTTCATTTTCAGAGCCATTAATATATAGCATATAGCCATTAATTTCTAGTCATAGAGTAGCCTTATTTTTCTATTTTATATAGTTTGTTTTGTCTGTTAATAAGCTTTCTTTAAAGCTATAAGATATTTTTAGCTTATATATAGCTTTAATTAGAAACTATAGCTAAAATACTCTATAGATATAAAGTTTTTATAATAAAATAGCTGTTTTTATTCACTTATATTTTTAAGTGTTTTATAGAGATTCTTCGAAAAATCTCTTATTTCTTTCTTATTTTTTATATTACTTAATTATTATAATTAAGTCTTTACAGTAAGAGACTGTTATTAAAGTTTTTTATTATATAAGCTTATAAACTGAAAAAAGATTTCTTATTTTTTTAGTTTATAGTTTATATATAGAGTACTAGTTTAATTTATCTTATATTTTAAAATATAATTATAATCTATTTACCCTCTCTGAGAATGGCTTCTTAGAATAGATATATAGCTATATATTATAATATAATATAGACTAATAGCTAATAAGCAGTTATTTTCTTTTAGCTTTTTTATTTCCTATAAAAGGCAAAGACTAGGGTACTTTGGTATAAGATAATTTGCTATAAGATTTGCTATAAATAATGTAATTGTATACTTATAGTTTTTAGAGGTTTAAAATTATTCTCTCTCTTAAACTTAGTCTTAGGGACACAGATTATATAACTCAAATAACTATTAGTTAATAGTATAATAAAAGAAACAATACTAATTTTAATCTATAGCTATATATAGAGTTTATATATAACTATATAAAGAGAATATAGTACTATATAAGTACTATATATTCCTTTTATTAATAGGATTCGAAAGTACTTTGAATTGTTGCTTATATTCAATATAGTATTACTACTATGTGATTAAAAAGGGGGACTAGTCAGGTAATATAGTCAAAGCCTCTTAGTCAATAGATCTATAGTTAAATAAGCTATAATAGAATATAATATATTAAAGAATTTAAAGACTATCTAGAGAAAAATAAAAGCCCTCTATATATACTAATTATAATATATCTAGAAGCTTCTATAGTAGTGGCAAAGTCATGTGACTTTGCTACTTAGAAATTAACTAGAGGATTCTATCTAGTCTATTACTAAGCTATAGTAGTATATAGACGTTTCTAGAATGTACTAATTACAAATCAAACTACACTAATAATCCGTCATAGTAGCCATCAGCATTACATAACACCACTCCGCGGTCATGAATACCAAGTTGACTCGAAGTAACGACTTCCATGGGCTCCTACAACATGCCATAACCATCCATCAAAGCAACGAATCCCGATCCTGGCCCACTAGCCAGGACTTCTTGTTCCTAAATTTCATCATTTAATTGTACATAATTGTAAGGAACAGTGCTCAGCAAATCATCATTTGTCTCCTACTATGCATATCCTTCACTACTTTCGTCTTTCCGTAAGCTCTATACTCAGGCAACTTCCCCTCTTTAATTCCCTCATCCTTACTATCTGGCCTACTCTCATGCTTCACTAGTGGCGCAGGTATAACGCCATGCACAGCCTCCGGCCCCGATAAAGTGACCAGAGTTCTCGCTAGTTCCCTCATAAGTCCTACTGTACCTCCTCCGTAGACTAGGGAGACGTCATGTTAATTGGGAACGTGAAAGAGAGAGCGTGCCATTTTCATATGTAGTGGAAATTTGCTGTCGAGGAGCCGCAGAAAATGCAGATCTTAATGCCTGGGGAGACTGTCATACTTGGGATGGTACGAGAGTTCATTTTTTCTAACATAGAGATAGGAAAATGGGGGCTTCGTTATTGAGGGGGTAGATAGGTGGATTGGGACGCACTACATGATCCCACTTTATGGGCTCATATATGAACACGTCAGTTCCTTCCAATCTACTATGAAAATATGGAAGAGCCAGAATCATGAATTGGATCGGCTCTAAGCACAAGGATCGAGACTCGGCCAGAATAGGATGGATAGCCTCTGTCCGAATAGAACTAGGTTGAGATTTAAAACCCACATAATGTCACGGCAGCATTGGGTAATTAATTTCCTTGCCATCTGGGGCGGGGATAATATACATAAGCCATTGTAAATACAGAATTAATCAGGTCTCGGAATGTACTTGATGATGAATAGTGATTCAGCTTATAGATTTAACCTGCTGATGCTGAGTCCACTTCTAGAAAAGGTTAGAAGTAAATTTTTTGTTGAAGCATTTGGGGCATTGTATAAAGCTTTTTGAGACACTTAAGATCGACCGGGGTAGTATCCAACAGTCAAAAGTGGGCATAAGCGAGGCCGCTGCATATTGATCTCAGGGCTCGCCGTTACCTAGAGACAACTGGCATGCGCAGCGGCATGCGCGCACCGTATGTAAAATTGATTGCAAGAAATTAGTAGAACAAATGTGGTAATGAAAGTGTCTATCTATAGGTACTTTGTATATTCAGGTTGCCACATGGCAGTCGTGCCGCGAAGGTACTTCTAGAAACCTTGCTCGCCTGTAATCGACGATAATACGCAACGTGCGGGGTACCTTGAGCATGTCGCTCGAGGGGGTAGAGCTGGCGAGAGGTACATACGAGCCGAGGTACATACGAATACCTGGTACAAATTTTCACATTGCATACTGATGTCGTGGGTGCCTGGGCCTTGATCTAGATGCAGTCGGACGCTTCATCAATTTCAAGTTGTTTCATTCATTGGTTAAAGTTACACCCTCCCAAAATATTCCGGCCGAAGCAAAGTTCAACGCCAACGGTGTAGTACGCCGAAAGTTTAGTGGTAGGTCGCCTGCTTTTAGGGATTAATCGCTAAAAATTTTAGCGGGGAGACGCTGAAGAAATTGGTGGGGTGCAGAAGGTTGGGGCCTACGATACGCCAATACTCTACTAATATATTTTCAACCACCTACTGATTTGACTTCAATGATTCTTGCAGCTCTTTATTGACTAAAAGCGGGCGACAAGTAGCGTTCAAGAATTATAAATTTCTGTAAATATCTTCCGAATCTAACCACTTCTAAATTCAATTTTCGGTCGTCCATAGGTGATCAAGATGACTGAAACGATAACAATTGGTGCTTTGGAGCTTGAGAATATACAGAAGGTTGCTCCGCATACACATCAAGCTTCGGAGCTCGAAACATTGCCAGGAGATGTGTCTTTGCTCATCGCTGGAAACCGCACTAAGCTCCAGACCATTACAGTGCTAATTGCTTTATTCGTGGGTCCTTGATATATTCTTGTTACGAGCGCTGACACCTTTAGCTAACGTTGTTCATTGCTGCTCTGAATAATACCATCGTGGCAACGGCGCTTCCAACAATCTGTTCACAATTGCACTCTGCCTCTGGTTATGCCTGGATTGGGGCTGCCTATCTTCTGGCCAATGGCACCTCGGCGCCCATCTGGTCGAAGCTGTCTGACATCTGGGGACGAAAGCCCGTTCTTTTACTGTCGGTAGCCATGTACTTTGCTGCGTCTATATTGTGTGCGCTAGCCGAGAGTATGATGACACTGATAGTAGGCCGTGCACTTCAGGGTACTGCTGGAGGAGGCCTCATACAACTTGTTAATATTGTGCTATCTGATATGTTCAGTCTAAGGTGCGCATAGCTCCCGCGGGGGGGTTTCCAGGTCGTGTAGACTGAAAATAATTAGGAGTCGCGCATTGTACCTTGGACTATTGGAAGTAATGTGGGCTATTGCCGGTGGTGTCGGTCCCGTTATTGGAGGCGTTTTCGCTCAACTCCTATCCTGGCGATGGATCTTCTGGATAAATCTCCCCGTATCGGGAACTGCATTTGTCCTGCTCTTCATCGCCTTGGATGTCCACAACCCCCAGACGGGATTTATCGAGGGTATCAAGGCTATCGACTGGGCTGGGTGTTTTTCCATGCTTGGTTTCATGGTAATGCTGCTGTTTGGACTAAATATGGGTGGTGTCGAAGCTCCATGGAGCTCTCCAAAGGTTATTTGTCTGATTATTGCTGGCTCACTTCTTTTGCCTGTTTTCATCTTTAGTGAAGCAGCGCTGACCAAGCACCCTGTTATGCCTTTAAAGCTTTTCACGAATATTTCTAATGTAGCCTGTCTCCTAGTTGTATTTTTTCATGAATTTGTGAGTGTCACTTCCTATTCTATGGTCGAACGCCCAATTCATATTCTCTAGGCCGTTCTCGCCAATGAATACTATCTGCCACTCTTTTTTCAATCTGTTAATGAAGCATCACCGGTGCGATCGGGCATCATGCTACTGCCTATTACGGTTGCAACAGCACTCGGGGGTATTGCTACGGGCATCGTTATTTACCAGACCGGGCGATATATGGAAATGATTTGGATAGGGATGGCTTTGTTCACAATTGGGAACGGGCTCCTTGCTTATCTCCGTGAAAACTCGTCAGTAGCCTCAATAATAGGCTTTCAAATTATTGCAGGACTTGGTGCCGGTCTTCTCTTCGAGCCCCCTCTCATAGCATTGCAGGCAATGACCACCCAGGAAGACATCGCTACTGCAATAGGAACTATTGGCTTCATTCGCAGTCTTTCTACGTCTCTAGCAGCCATCATTGGGGGAATAATATTTCAGAATGGGATGGATATTCAGGCCGCAAAGGTGCGAGATATAGGCCTACCATCTGAGGTAGTGCAAGATCTTTCTGGAGCTGTTGCCGGGGAAAAAGTTGGCGACATCTATTCCAAAATATCAGATCCAGTGAAAGTGTTTCTTGTGAAGGAAATCTTTGTGTGGAGTTTGAGAAATATATGGATTACATGCACCGGTATGAGTTTTTGTGGACTCCTCTGCAGTTTTTTCATTAAGAGGAAATTTCTGAGCAACAAGCACGTCGAGAGCAAAACCGGTCTGCGTAAAGATAGTTCGGAAAACAATGTATGATAATTTCAACTACTACTAAGGAACTTCCAGAGACTACTTGGAGCTCGGGTTTAGTCAATTGTCCCCTTGATCTGGACCATCAATCCACGCGGCGTCGTAGTGGATGCGCCCCAGCATAGCATGGTATTGCTTTAAGTATTTAGTAAAGCAATTGGTAAACAAATGAATTCTCCCATTTCATAATTCACTTTGAATTGCACTTCACGGATACTGCAGATTATTCGTTCCGGGACTCATGATGACGAAGTTAATCATATTCTTTTTACATATAAAAATTGAAGCAAAAAATAACGCTGTAGATATCCAACAGATCATGATCATGTTCTCTATGTCTCTGTTGTCTTTGGCTTGGTGTAATCTGCATAAATAATCTAAATGAAGGCATAATTAGACCTATTGCATGTATTTGAAGACTATATCATCTTACCTCAACGCCATGCGAGGCGAGATTTTCTGAGCTCAATTCTTGGGACAGACCAAACAGCCAAATTTTTGTTGCAGAATAGTTTTCCGGCAAGACGCCAGCAATGTTTATGCGATCAGCCTAGAAGGGTATTGTGTGAGTGCCGTAGCGGCTATGCATTTGGTCAAGGACAGCTTACCAAGAGACTTGGAGCAGCAAGTATGTCTAGATCATCTCGTAAATGGTAATTGATGAGGCTGTCGTCTGAGTATTCTTCACGGAACTCATCCCATGCTGAGGCTCTGCACCACTGAAGCCCACGTTAAAGATTGTAACTTTTGTCGCTCCTCACGATGATGTTTCACCTACTTACCTTTTCAAATTGTCTTTCCCCCTCTTCATCTTGAGGTGGTTTCATGACCTCAATTTTCCCCAATTTGTTGAACTCATCTCTACAGAGTTTCGATACATACACTACACACCTGAAATTTTCTACGTGATTCCAATCCTGAGGCCAGTACCCCTTGCTTCTAAAGTAACACCACATAACCGCGTATTCGAACGAGTTAGACCAGTAAACTGCTTTACGACGGAACAAAAACCCTGAAGTGCGAGAGAAACGGAGGTGCGGGCCATGTTCCTCCAGAGACGTGATGACTGCTTGAGCGTTGGAGTTTGGTCCCAAAGAGCAGCCATGAAAGAGATACAGAGGACCAGATGATTGGTAATTATGCCAAAAGTCATGAGCGCTGTATCGTGAGATGCAACGCGGACCCCAGCCGCTCTGAAGTGAGACGTACTGAACGGGAATCTTGCCAAGATGCTCCGCTCCTGTGCTCTGGAAATCTTTACCGTGGCTTGGTGGAGCAAGTGTGTCGAACGTGCTGCCAGGAGGAGGTAAGTCACCTCTGAGTTGTCTTCGGCTGGTTTGATTTCGATTGAGATCGTGGCCTACGGTGGGCATAGCGGACAACATTTTGATATCTGCAATCTGCTCAATACTAGTAGTTGTAGATTTTGTCTGCCTATCTGAATGAATCCAAGTTTTGATTTGTTGATATAGTTGAATTGAAATCTTGTTTCTAGAGAACTTTTCCGGCGGGAAGCCAGTAATGAAAACAGATTTGAAAGACAACTTGATCGGAGGGAAATGCCGATCAGCCAGAATGTAATGCTGGCTGAGCAGGATCAAAAACCGTGTTAGCTAAGAAAGTAATATTAATTTTAATATTTTAGCTCTGAATTTAAGACTGGTGCTACATAACAACGAAAGGAGATTTTTTTTTTCATACCCCCCATTCAAAACTTGTTTTTCACCTTGAGGGCTATTGAATTTTGCACAATAAAAGAATTTGATACCAAAAACAACTAGACCGGAATCGACTAAAGGACAAGCCCCATAGACATGGTATAGAAAAGAACCCAAAGCAACCTTAGAAAACAGAAGGCTTATGTCATCAAATGCTGCATATCTACAAAGAGAGCATATTGTGGATCGAGATCGAAGGATGGCCGAGCAAGAGGAGTGGAACGAAGCAGTGCGTCAGCAGATGAAAGTGAAGTTAAAAGGGAATGAATAGAAAGATTTTCCTACCAGCTGTGTGATCGAACGTGGCCTCAATCATGTACGAGACGACGAACTCCCCGTCATGCCACTGTTAAAGTTCAAGGTCTATGAGCCGATTCATTGACTTAAGCATTGAGTCGGCAGACAGAGATGGAAATCGGCTCACCGAAACAGCAAAAAAGGAAATGATACTCCCGAACGCATGCCACACTAGTAATCCCGTCACATATTCCCTTCGTAAAGCTTGTCACCGGGGTATACTGCGTACTAGCAATCGGCAATGTATTTTTGCTCGGGAATAAGAATTGAGGTTGGCTAGTGTAAACCGTGCAGCCAATCGTCTAATAGAATTTTTCGTAACTTTGACGACCCTTACCTAGATCTGACGTGCTGGTGCTAGGGTTAATAGTAAAACAAGTACTCGGCCAGTACCAATGTCAGCGCTTACTTGGAAATTGTTCATTGTATTAGTTTCCATATAGAATTAGGACTGTCTTGTTTCTAAACTTACCCCTAAAGTAAATCTAGAGATGAGAGGTTTGCACCTGCTGACCGGGTGGAGTCACCCCGCCTGATATGGTGACTCTCAAGGATTCCCCGCACTTAGTGGTGTTACCCTGGGTGTTATGCAGTTGATTTGTATTCTTGGTACCTGCGCCGCAACGGTGCATGGTGGGGTGGGCGCCGGCATCGCCGCTCCAATAAGCAGGCTGGGGCCTACTATTGTTATGTATATATTCTCATTTGCAGGTTCAGGGAAACTTCTATGCAGCTTCATACGCAATTCATGCAGGACTCAAATAATTTTCGCAACTCCAACACTTCTCAGTCAGCGCGTAACTTGGTTGTTTGCATATGAAGAGGGCGGAATGACACGTCACTCGATCATTTTCGAAACTCGTTGTTGGTCTGCTCGTAATCGACTTGCTGCATAACATGAGGGGAGGTAATTGGTTCAATAAACTCTAACACTTATTGATTACCTCGTATATGCTCCTGTAGTCGATTTATATAATTCAAATTTAGTTTTGCTTAATAGATGGATTACTCAAGAGTGGGTTCTTACACCGAGATCCATAAGTCCTCAACGAGATTGCATATGACGGAGAAAAGCTGACATCATGAGCTTACATTCAATATTTGCATTGGGTGAGTTTTGCTAGAGCAGAACCGTTAATTGACGGGATATTGAAACAAACGTCACATCTTTGAGCGCGTGCTCGAGAATAAGCAGCCCAAGCAAGTCATCGGAAATCCCTCTTCGGTCAGATTGACAACAAAAAGTGGTGTTCTCGTATTCGACCACCTAACTTTCCCAGTGACGGAGAAATGCGTTTTCATTTTAACCTGTGGACTCACAGGTCTTGCGAACTTGGATGCTCACGCTGTCGTCTTCTGGTCTGGTGGCAAAAATCTCCTCGGATGAAGGTCTCAAGATCACACTGTTCCTGTCAGCAGCCGAGAAACAGGTAAACAAGCATTCAACTCAGACAGCCCGCAATAGCCATGCAAGCACAAAGGTATATTGGGACCGCATTAGGCCTTTTTCTAAAGAAGAATTTGTCTAGAATTAGGACGAGTTCAATAAGTGCAGAATTTTCTAGCCAGAGAGGCGGATACCGAGCATATGATTCATAGACGGCAGTAAGCCTGGGAGCAGATCAGGGTAGATCAGGGACCTATGCTACTACCTGACATGATTTAGGACAGACCTATGTCTCTATCTCCTCGTTTCGGTCGAACGTAACGATACTCGGAGCCTACATGCTTTGGAGAAGACACATATCGCATGGCTTTGGCAGATGAGAAAGAGAATAGCAACGGGACCACCGCTGCCTATCTATAACTATAAGAGGATTAGCTGAAGCTTTACGCTCACTATCTACCCATCATTTATCATTCTTGTATTCATGTTGTCCATGTATCCCTAGGTGCTGTTGCACTGCGGGCTTGATGCAAGGCGATTGGATATGGGAACTTGATATCACGACTTCAAACTATGGCCGGCGATGAAGAGAATAGAATAAATTCCGCCTTGATGACCTATATTGAAGGCGAGGCGGATTTGAATGGATGGAGATACTGCCGCCACTTTTTCATGGCACAAGGAACATACGCAACTATTCGTAGTGTAGATAGCGCAGAGGAAACAAATAAGCACTGGTATATTTAGACAGTTCTATAATTTACACGGTATTCGAATAGGAATCTCAGTCTTGCTATAGTCTATTGAGAAGAGAAAATGAACAAACGATGTATATAATATGGGAATTTAAGGATCGATACTGTCAGAGTCGAGTGAATTTCCTTGTATAATGTAAAAATATGTGAGAGCATTGTTTTTGTAACCTGATAACTATTCTCGTATGATTATTTCCATGTAATTATTAAATTCCAAGCGTATGCTAGACCTCGATTGGGAGAGTGGGCTACGTCATGTGATAAAATAACCGAGCTTTTAAGGGGTAGATCTATTATTTACTAAGACTTTGGACACAATACATTGAATACCGTTGATTGATTTTATGAAAGGGAAATTCTGTTGCTATACAGCTTTATAACCTGACTACCAGGTGCTAAAATTATTTGGTCACGTGATATTTACTTCTCACAAATATAACTTGGCCATATTGTCCGAGAAAGTTCTTATGTCAAATCTTACTCATACCTTTTTTCCTAGTACCCCTGCCACTACCCCGCTCTATTCGTGCCCCGAAAGTTATAACAGTCCAATCTCAATCCACCCATCCAAGTGTGCGTCCAAGGTTACATGTACATTCAAATCTAACTTAATTGTAATCTTCAAACTTGGATCTTTTTTATCCTTGGTTTCTGTGACTTCTTTTCCTCCTGCTTTACCTGCTTCGCGGGCTATATCTGCTGCTGTTTGCACATTCGCGGTTAGTGCTGTTGGTGTTTTGTATGGAATGGTTGAGAGAGAGACAAGGGAAGAGAACGAGAGGGGTATTTGGTCAATTTGGGGCAACTGAGAGGAAACGGGAGGAAATGAAAGAGAGTGCAAGCAGAACAAAGAATTAGCATAATGGAAAGCAATAGTGAGAAAAGGGGCGTTGGAATCGTGGGCGGTTGAAAGAGGTCGAACCATTTTTGGGAAGGACATCGCCGCCCGGGCCGCGACGTTTGCGGTTTCCGAGAAGATTTGAGGGCTCGACATCTTTGATGTTCTTGTTATTGGTTTCTGGGGGGACAGGTGGTTAGGGAGCCGTTTCAGCAATGGGAGGGAAAAGTTGGTTTTGGCGTTGGGGTTGCAAAGGAAACCTGGGGATGATTTATGGTGTGAGGGGTAGGGCAGCTTGATGTGTTGTGTGGATGAAGACGTAACAAGAGGGAAGAAGTTCACTCACGGGCGTCATTATTGAGGATTTCTGCTGCTCTAGGAATAATTAACTGCTTGAGATTACTTATCATTGGAATAATGCTTACGACATTTTGGGAAAGATCTGTGGCGAGCGTGCTTTCTCCTCAGGTTTGATGTCTCTTGGATCCAATTCGTCGTGTCCGGGAGGGGGACTTTTTGAATCAAGCTTTAAGAGACTTTTCTCTGGACGACGCGAAGCTTGGAATTGTGCGAGGAAGGTCACCCAGAAGGTGAAATTTTTCTGATGGTCGAGGAGTGGCAGGATGAGATTTGCTATGTAAGCAGGACGGGGGAGGCACGGTGGGATATAGCAGATGTCTTCGTCGACCATGATCCAACTGGGGATCGAGATGATAAGACCGATCGCTGAGAGCTACAAGTTGAGCTTAGAATTGTTTCGAGAGCTAAAGCACGATGTGTTCATAGTGTTGATAGTGTTGCTGAGCCATTTGGAGGGATGACTTAGGGGCCGTTTGGTCACAGCTTGGTGCAGGTATTATGGCAGTTCCATAACTGCGTCACTGGTAAACGGTAGGTATGTCGCCAAAAGATATAGGTATTGAGCCACTATGGTTTAAAAAGGTCGTGATTTTAATTTATGGCACAGTAGTCTTGGCAGAGGACCTCCACTCTGAGGAACTAGCGCAATATTTTGATGTTTTGCGATTTTGGGCGTTATTACCTTAATTTATGGTACCATAATTCCAATTATGATAAACTCGTAAGCTTATTGAAAGTGTTTATGTTGGCCCGAAATTGATGGCCGTAAAGATACCCAAACTATGGTACCGACGAGGGAGGGGTAGCTTGATGGAGGGGTAATTCGACGGCTCAAAAACTGCGCTCTACCCCACGTCGGCATTCGCACCGTCCATTGGTTGATTACTGATACTAGGATGCAAGATGAAGTAGACACTCTATTTCAAGATTTATTGTAGATCTCCCGTTTAATGCTCTGGACGAGCTATTTTGGGCTGTACTAAGTACGCTGCAGAATTGTCGGACAAGCGGAGCATGACGCAACTGACTCGGCATTTTCGAGAACTACTTTCAACCTCAGTTTAGTGCAGTTAATGAAATGTCTAGAAGTAATCGCCTCTAGGTGTTGATAACTGGATGGATGGTCTAAAAGCTGCCAAAATCGGCGCCGTGATCGACGCTAGGCTGCGTAACTTCCCAGAGATCTCATCACTCTCCCGTCAAATAGGATTAGCTCCGATTGAAGGGATGCAGATCATGATTGCCATACGACGGCGGAGCGCTTTCCTTTTGTTTTAGAATTTAGTTCTGGTAGCCTACCGGAAACGCGCAACGAATTTTGGAGCGATAGCATCTCAAAAAATGTGAATCGCTGCTGGTGCAATTTCCTGCGTTCTTCTCACTTCAGCCCTGCGGAGAAAATACTCTATTATAAAGTCATCGAAACTAGATTTGAAAGATGATCGGTATAATAGGACTCGCTGCCGCGGTGCCAACAATCATTGGAGTGAACGAAGCAACCAAAGGAACTCAAGACCACGAGAAAAAGCGGCGAGATGCCAGTCGCAAGCAACGAAGTCATCTTATCTCTACCTGCGAGCTTACTGCAGCTCCTGGAAGAGATAGAGAGCAGATCTACGGTGCTAAAGTTGTGTTGCGGAATGGATTGGTAGGACGGTCCTTTCACATCGGAGATATGGCTGATTCCACTAATTCCATCCAGATGTATATTGAGAAGAAAGTCAAGGAAGGTTCTCATCCATTCACTGGAGTGTATCACAATCATCCCCTCCTTGCGCCAAATAACATGTGTGGGCTTGTCACTACCATAAGTGAGGATCCCCCACTCTTACGATGGGTATTCGTGGATGTTAAAACTTTCGAGGTTCGGTATGGTTCGAGGACAGATTCCGAAGGCCATATCATAGGACCCTGGTTTGTACAGCAGACTTCCCCAAAAGGTGCACACTAATCGATAATCTACAGGGATTGGACCGCGGATGAGAATAACGTTACTCTCGAAGGTTGGGAGGGGTTTCTCGCTATTTGGATCCCACAAGAAAGTGCTTGGAAACTATATTTCGACCATAATGACGATGGCTGTGGACTACCGAAAGGGACCAGAGGGGTAGAGATCTCATTGAGGTAGGTATTCTTATCGGTATCGATGGAGACACCCCAGGTTGATACTTGCAGGCGTGTAATTTCCGAGTCCTAAGATCTGCAATGGTCTTGAAAAGCACGCAAGAGACGTGACTGAGTGACAGGCTAGCGTTTAGCCCCAATTGGGGAGGATCTTTTAGGGATTTGAGCAAGCATAGATGAAAATGGAAAATAATCACCGACCACGGATATATTTCATTGTGATTGAACTGCCGTCCCGCACTGAAAAAAAGTGTTCTCTGGCACGCCGTCGAAACAGTCTTCGCTACAAACATCCTCTTTGGAGACTTAGGCATGCCCGATCAGCACTTATGCAGAGCTTATGTATCCGACGATCATCAACATCAGATTAGGTTGGTGTATGGAGTGAACAGAGAAATTTGTCAGCACTAGTCGTCCCTAGTCCTAAGTTTTTTCGCTTAATTTAGCAAAATCTGGACATCCCAACCTTCCCAACCTCCTCATTTCCACCAGTTGCATCAAAACAATACGGGAAGCACCCGGCTCTAATGCAAGACGGATCCACATCCGCGCAGGGTGGTGAGAGTAATTGGTTGATGTGTGCTCCGAACAAGCCGCGCGTTTCCATAATGTGTAAAATGTACATCGGCGGAATTATCCAAAGTTTTTGGCTGAGCTGAAGATGTCTCAAAGCTGTGGATCTCAATGCTCTTTGCATTCTTTTAATACTGGAAAAGCGGAGAAGGTGTACGCCTGATTTGTTGAAGCTTTACGAGGTCCTCAAAGCCTAGCGAATGGCGTTTCAAGAGCTTCCCCAGATGGCTTGATGGTATGGTCTATCTTTGATTCTGCTTGGACTGCAGATATTGATTTTTCTGCAGATGTCTATATCTTTACAATTCAAGTTGCAGGGTACCAAAGGTTGAGGGCGTGGACACCGAGAAAGAAAAGCTGTTTTGCCTATAAAAAAATATCCCTCAGTGGGTATAATATGCATCCAAGGTGTTGAATACAGTAATTCTCGATGTCTGGATGAATTCTAGAACGTTGCTAGTGCAATCTATTACTGCTTTTCGGTGTACCCTTGCCTCTGGACCTCTCCTTAGAAGCTATTCTGTGGAGTAACCCGCTGCGGGCTCCTACTTCTGTGGACCCCATAAGATGAGATACTCCCGGCAGTCCAAATTGTGAAAGTGCATAGCTGTGATCATCACTCAAGCGCGGGTGGATTGAATCCATTGCCATCGAAGATCATTACTTCAGGCCGAAGTGTGCAGATCTGTTTCAGGGGCTCAATATCTTTCAAAGTTGTGTATGTGACTTTTGATATATGTGCAATGACGTTTTAGTTTTGAGGAAATACTTAGTTGACAATTTCCTAGAAGAAGTCTCTTGCCGCAGATTTTCTAGTCGCGTAACTTCGTACTGTTTCAACATAGCGTCGAAAAAAAAAGACTTTGAGGGTAGCGTGTTAGGACTTCGTGGTTTGAAATGTGAGTTATCAACTCATCTTACTGATCTACTCTAACACTGAAAAAGCGTTCAATGATCAAGATCCTAAATACCCCGATGAAATCAGCAATTCGATCGAAGTGAACGAAAATAATACTAAGAACCCAACATCTTCTACATCCGATAAGCGCAATCTTCAACAATGAGTCCTTCAGCTCAAACCCAGAAACCCAACATCGTGGCCACACAAAACAAGGTCAATGGAGAATCCAATGGCACAAGTCGTAAGGTGACATCGCTGCGAGATGCCACCCAGAGGTCCACGACACTCTACAAGACAGAGCTCGGATCGTCCTCAGGGAAGTTTCTTAGTAGCTGCCAATCGGTTGAAACATTCTTCGACTATGTCGCTGGAGTGCGTCTTCGACAAATGCCGCACCATAGCAGCAGATGGGATAAAACTCTTAAATGGGCCGAATACTTTGCAGCACAAGTTTTTGGGTTTTATGAAGAACTTAAACACTTCGCAGACTATAGCGAGCAGGCTGCTCAGATAATCTGGGCAAGTTGTCGCTCCCTAATTGAAGTACTGAGCCGTATTTTCCCATTCCTATGGAGTTCGACTAATGTTGTATGTAGCTCGGGCCAAAGTACATTGCGGTATTGGAGAAAGCATTCGGTATTTTCTATAGCTGTGGCCTTACTCTCAGCTTCTTCCTCCGCCACCATGATCTTTTGCATTCCTCTGAAGAACTCCAACTCATCATGGCCGCATCCTTCACAGACCTTTTGAGATTGGTGACAGGTATAAACATATACTACAGCCGGAAACAGCTAAGTCGGTGACCTAAACTTCTTCGGGAAACACAGCTAAGAATTTAGATGCTTCCTTCAGTGCTAGTGGCTTCGATGAACTTTTCGGTCAAACAATCGACTCTTTCTTCTCGCACGGTGACCACTTTACGGACACAGTTTGGGCCAGCCGCCTTGAGGTCTTGGCAAAGCCTGGTGGTAGGTGGATCCTCAAATTTCAAGCATCGACTAACAAATATTAAGATGTTTCTGTTGACTTAGTCCGTCAATTCCTCACACCTCACGACAGAATCACTCGGATGCTTGCGGTCACTCGGTATATCAAAAAGCCGCGCGCAGACTTCACCTGTGAATGGTTTGACAGGCATCTAGCTGATTTTACACGAAGCGGTAAGGAGCTTTTGCTCGTCACGGGAAAGCAAAGCACAGGAAAGACCGTGCTATCCGAATTCTGCGTCGAGAGGCTCCAAAGTATCACAGGACGACGAGCTTCAGAAGTATTGACCTACACGATTGGTGAGATTTTACGATATTTTGAGAGAGTAGTTATTCTAATTTCTTTGTAGACCCTGATTTAAAGACGGAACTCACTACTCTGAGCGTGGTGAAGGGTCTCCTTCTTCAAATGCTCCAATTGAGTGTTGGAGATAACTCTTTTTACAAGTCGCTTGCTGCTGCGTACGAGCTTTCCGCGCGAGATGGTTCGAACCCGAGCATTGAGGAATCTCTGTGGAAAGCTCTCGAAGGAGGCTTACGAAATGACCAGAATCAAACTATTGTCATTGATGGTATTGATCAGCTCAAGGGTGGCGAGGCCGACAGCTTGAGATTACTGGAACGACTCTATTCCATCTCGTCGAAGCACGGCAAAACCAAATGCATCATCTTCTCCCAGCCGATTAATAAAGTTCCACAGAACTACGCACATTTGTCAATCGGAGCTGAACATACAAATCAAGATATGCAATATTTGTCAGCTTCTTTGATTTCTTCTTCATCGCCATTCGATATTCTCAGTGAGAAGGATCGAGCGACTGTGACCTCGAAACTGGTCAAAACAGCCGCAGGCAACTTTACCTGGCTCATTCAGGCTTTTGAGTTGCTCAAAACTGAAAAGACGTCTGAATCGATTTTGAAGCGAGTTGATAGCCTTCCCAAGACTTTAGCTGAACTGCTTGAGTTGACAATAGGCCTCATTGACTTGAAAGATCGAGACACGAAATCCATCCTTGCGTGGCTTCTCGCTGCTGAGAGACCGCTCCTGATCGGGGAAGTCAGGCAGTTGATAGAAATTGACACGTCGACAAGCACTCGTGCTCCTCGCAGCACGAGAATCGAGGACGACGTGCTGCGAGCATGTGGCCCTCTCATCGATATCAGAGACGGATTCGTGAGATTCCGCCATTTCACTATCAAAAAGAATCTTCTAGATCGGGCTTCCTCAGTGACAGACTTCAAGAACCAGTCTGATGTTTTCCCATTCCATCTGAAGGAAGCTCATTATGATTTAACAGTCCGATGTCTGGCTTACGTCAAGATCCGTAAGTTGGCCTCTATCATGTTGCGTGATACTAATTATCAACAGATGTCGCTCGTCCCACGTCGCCCACAGCAGAGCCGTTGAATGAGTATGAGCTCGATGAACTCTTCAACTCTTATGAACTCTTGCAATATGCTGCCCGGTATTGGTCGTTACATTTCCAGGCATCGCCAATGCATGAGCCTACTGTTCAGCACAAGATCACTGCAGGATTTAAGATGTGTTTCCCCCATTCCACATTACTAGCTATTGTCGAGGGAACTTGTTATAAATACCAATTCACACCACGAGAGACAATGGACCTCTACTTATTGACGTTGTCTCTTCGCCGGATGATCTTGGGTGACTCGACCGAGCCTGTCCTTCAGAGCCTTCTCAACCTGGCTAGACAACAGAGTATCCTCAAGCCAACCGAAATCAATGAATTCTATTATGAGGCCTGGAAGTTGGCGAGAATTCTCACTTTGACCTCTATCGCCACGACCTGCGCCAACCGATACATTGAAATAACCTCGAAGACTGCAGAGACGAAGACCGAGATTACTACGCACCGAATTGAGCTACTGCAATATATCATCACCATCCAAAGAGAGACGAAGGTTGTGAGCCAAGAAATCATTGTTTACATGGAGACGCTCGCAACTCTCTACATCCAGATCGGCGAGACAGAGAAAGCTACTGATTTCTATAGGGAGATCTATGAGCTCAATGTTCGGATTTATGGTCGCACGGCTTCGCAAACCATTCGTTCTCGCGAAATTCTCACTTCCACTGTGCAAAAATCGACCAAAACGGAAGACATCCAAGAGGTCACAAAGACTAGCTACGAGGACGCAATTCGAACTCTCAAGGTTACTGATTCGAAACGGATCTCGTTGACATGGTCTATGGTGGATTTTTATGAACGCCAGAAGGATTGGCGGCGATTTGAAGAGGTTCTCGTAAGCTTTTGGCTGTCACTGACAAGCTCATCCTACTCTAAAGACACCACTGTTCAAGAGCGGAAGATTGATGTGGCTCTGAGATATGTCGAGTTCCTCAAGCAACAAAAGCGTACTACTGAGGCTGAATATATCCTACGAGGTATTTGGCTGGACATCGAGCAACAGGACAACAAGTCCACATCGATGATCGCGCGGTCTAAAACAGTTGGTGATCAGCTGCAAAGCGTCGGTGCTATCGAAGCAGCTCGTTCTGTTTTTGCAGGCCTTTGGGCATATTACGTGAAAATTGGGAAACAATCTTCACCTGAAGCTTCGTCGGTGTCAAGCTCACTCACTCAAACTACGAAGGAAACTTCTTCCGAGACCACCTACGATGTGAGAACTATTCGTGAAATATTTGAGACTACTATCGTGACAACAACGACGAAGACCGTTGATATTACGACGGTCAAGACCGCAAGGACTTTGGTAGAGACCTATTACCAACATCAAGAGTGGAGCGAGATCATAAGAATCGGAACGATCACTCTATCTCGATTGTGGCCAGCATTTACAAGCAATGATTTAAATGTCGCATTGCCGTCAACCTACACCACCGAGACCATCGATCTGATTAATCGCCTGGGATTTGCTTACTTCAAGCTTCGACAGCTCGAGCATGCTGAAAATGCCTATAGAAGAATCTTCTACGCTGTCAAAGCTACGCCAAACTCCTCTGATGAGCTTCTGTTATCTACATCAAAGACTCTCATTGACTTTTACGAGACCCACTCCATGGTTTACAGGGCGGTGTTGATCTACAAAGACATCTACGAGGAGATTCAGAAACGCCATGGCAAGACCAACACTTTGAGCATCAAGACTCTATATACCATGGGAGATATCTCATTGCAGATCAACGACACCAAGAACGCTGAGTTTGCGTACCGAGAGATACATTCGAATTTGGGGCCCGATGTCTGCCATCGAGATGCAATCAAAGCGGCACTCGCTCTTTGCACGATCTACGAGCAACAGCGCCAATACCCCTCGGCCCAAAAGATCTACTCTTCGCTTTGGCAGATGTTTATCAAAAATGGCAAAGACTATGAACTTAAGCCCGACTTCGCCGAGGACCTGTATCAAAAGTACGTGCGGATTTTGAAGCAGGATTCTAAGACCGACTACACCACTCTGCGTAATCTCGCAATTGACTACCGCAAAGCTCTCGTTAGGTTCCACGGTGTTAGTCACGAGACCACATTGAAGGCAACAATCCATCTTGCTGAACTCAGTGAAGAGAAAGAGGAACACCGTGAAGATGCCATTGCCATGTACGAAGAGGCCGACCAAAAATCCCGCAATCTTCCCAAGGGCCAAGTCTCGGAAACAACCTTGGCATCAATCCATACCGCTAGGAAAAGATTACCACACTTGTACTCAATTTCCAAGCTGTCAACATCTCCAAGAGCCATCACGTTGTATTCGGAAGAATTTCAAAATCATACCAGAAAGGGTCACGCCCATCGAGACAGTCTCACCTGGTTGAGCCTTCTCGTGATTGCCCACATAAAGCAAAACAAACCGGAATCAACTACAAAGGGAATCCAGACTGTGCAGCACTCGACCTTCGAAATTTTGAAGCACGAAAAGTCATCTCAAAAGTTAGCCGATTCTGGCTCTCAAATCGCTGACATATACCTCAAGGCAGGTCTGAAATCCGATGCGGAGAAGCTTCTCAGAGAACTGCGTAGCCAGGTCGTCTTCGGTACTTCTGAGCACAGTAAATCTCTCAACCTGTCTCCTGGCCACAAGCTGGATCCACGTACATGGGTATTCCTCGTTGCTTTCGAAGTCACATTGGCGGGAAAGAAGCACATCTACTCATCCGCAATGGCAGACCTTATCGGCGAAGTCTTCATGTACGAGTCTTACACGCGCTCAGTCTCGCGGAAGGCACCTTTCTTGACCACGCTTGCCTACGGCTCGCAATTATTGCAGTTCACACGTGATATTCACGATGATTCTGGTACCGCACGGGTCGAGAAAGAGGTCATCGATTACCTCGCAACTGGTCTCAATGCCCCGAAGACAATCAACGTCACCGTTCTCCGCGATTTCTTCATCCTCGTCCTCGTCGAGTTGCATAAACCAGACGTAGATGTCTCGGTCCTCGGCTCGGGCGTTAATACAATCAGCGGTTTCGTCGATGCACTCAAGTTTCAAGAGGCACACGATCTCGCTGTCTTAGTGAACCAATTCCAGCAATTCCAAGGTGGCTATAACAATCTAGTCAAGATCAAGCTCGGTGTGAAACTTGCTCTTATCCTAGCCGGTCGTGGAAAGCCCAAGTGCCAAGATGAGAAACTTCGCGTTGGGATGTTCGAACTCTCCACCTCTATCACGAAACAAATCATGACCACCATCCGTTCATCGTCCACCCATCAATCCCCTATCATCATCACTGAACTTTCCATCGAAGAACTCAATAAAGTGAGCGGTCTACTAGGCGAGCAGCAGAACCTTGATGATCTCGAAGTAAGCTCCTTCCCCTCCCCCAACCCAACCATATCTAACACTCCACCCACAGTACCTCCTCACCACCCTCTGGCACAGCCGCCACACGCAAACCACCTGGTCTTCCAGCACCGTCGTCTCCATCGGGCGCCTCCTCGTCTCCACACAATTCCTCTCCGGCAACCACGACGCGGCAATCCATCTCTGCTCCGACATCTGCTACAACTTACGCCGCGTCTGGGGGGCCCTCGACGCCACAACACTAGACCTGCACCTCATCCTCTCCTCCTTCTACACCTCCAGCGGAAACTACCGCAAAGCGATGCTAGTACATGAAGATGTACTGCGAGACACAGTCTCGGATCCAGGAGAAGAGATAACGAGGGAGCAAGCGAGTAAGATTGCGGTACAGCATTTAGAGTTGCTGAAAAGAGCGTATCAGAGGCTTGGGCATTGGGATAAAGAAGCTCAGGTTTATGTGGATCTTTATCAGCAATTGGCGCATGTTTTTGGCGGGGAGGAGAGTTGGAAGAATGCGAAGATTCAGGGGATAGAGAAGTGGGAGGGCAAAGGAGGAAAGGATGAGGTGGGGGTGTGGAAGGTGCCGGAGACATTTGAGTTTATAGAGAGCGTAGGAGTGGGGAAGAAACATTGGAATTATTTGAGGAAGGGGAGTGGGAGGTGGAGTTTTGGGGGGGTGGGGAGGTTGAGAAGGAGTTACAGTGCGAAGGAGGTGGCAGCTTAGTTGCTGAGGGCGGGTACGAGGAATGAGTGTTAGAGCAAATTGTATTGTTTGTGGTTTGTATTGTGTTTGAAACTATGCAGCTAACGGCCTTTTATGACAAAAATTTGTTGTTACATGGACCATATCATGATATGCTTTGCTATATGCGCTAGACCTTGCAATCTCTGTTCGGAAGAATATAAGCGGTGAGTATAAGTGGGCACTCGATGTTGAGAGCACGGGGTTCGTATATCAATTGGTTATAATACTCTGTACTCCACTACGCTGACATCTCACGTAAGCAAAACCTTCTCGAAAGCATTCACTACCTAGCTTTATGATACCTAAGTACAAGGATCGGGTTTTGATTTTAACGCCTAGTGACTCACTACAAACCCACTCCCCCGCGCGGTCCATAACCAGAGAGCATTTTCATCCTCTTCACCTTTCACATCCGAACTCCCTCGAAATCGAAGAATCGCGCCATCTTTGATACACCTGCTCCAGAATGACCACCAAGATTCAGCGTCTAGAAAAGGACTCTGCAACCCCCACCCTCGTCCAACACATCACCGACCTCATCAACCAAGCTTATACCGTCGCCGAAGGCGGCATATGGGCGGAAGGGTGGAGTCGGACTAATCCCGCCCAAATATCTCAATTCATTGCCGCGGAGGAAATCATCGTTGCCCGGGACCCCGAAGGAAAGATTATTGGTTGTGTCCAACTCCTGTATCTGAACAGTGATGATGCGAATGGGAAAGTGGCGGAGCTGAGAATGCTGGCTGTAGAGGCCAAGCAAAGGGGGACGGGGCTGGGCAGAGAGTTAGTAAAGTGGGTTGAGGAGGAAGGGAAGAGGAATGGGGCAAGCGTTATGCAGTTGGAGTTGTTGAGTCCGACGGGGTGGGTCCTTCCAATTAAAAAAATTCTAAGAGAGTGGTATACTAGGATGGGGTATGCGGTGGTGAGGATGGGGGTGTTTGGGGAGGAGTTTCCGGAGGCCGTGCATTTGATGACGACGGAGTGTGATTTTGTGGTTTATCAGAAGAGATTATGAGCAGGATTTAATTCACCGTTCATTTTCAGGCTAGGCTAATGATATTAGATGAGTATGAGTTTAGAGAAATATGAGATGGGAATGGAAGGGGTTAATTGCAATGTACAGTATGGTGATCTATTAATTTGGCGGCTAATCGCTGGGTCCAAGATTATGAAGCCAGCGCTATCCGATACTTGCTCACAAAGCTATCCACTCCATGGATGAACTTCTCGATATGCTGATCGAACAACTCCATGTGCAGCGCAATGAAACCCCTCTGAGCCAAATATATCCCCTGCTCGAGCATGTGATGCCAAAATAATGATCGCAAATTCTTCTCACTCTCCCCAGAGAAATGAACATTAAGCATGCTTCCTTGGCCCGAGATCCACATTGCCGCCTTACTCTCCCTCAAAGATAATGACTCCACACTAATACTATTGGATAGATGCTCCGAACTGACCCCTGTGAAGGGCGACTCGTCTTCGTTCAACTTCGGACATCGGTCCGTACATGAGTTTTGGTTGATACCATGCTTTTTGAGTACTCCTTCGACTCCGGATTTAAGGCTCTCGCCCAGAGCGTTGAGGCGATGGACTACCCATTCGTTGTAGAGCTCCAGTCCTGCACATCCCGCTGCCATAGTCACGATGTTGTTATTGAATGTTCCGGAATGACTCAATACGCCGTTCCTCGGATCCAATAAGCTCATAATGCCACCATCTCTGCGGCCACCGAACGCACCAAACGTCATACCGCCACCGACCCATCTACCTAATGTGATCAAGTCGGGTTTGAGACCGAGTTCGGACGAGAGGCCGTGGTATGAAAGTCGAGATGTCATGACTTCATCTACAATGAAGGCGGCATCAATTTTGTGGGCGGTAACGTCTAGGTAGTGTAAGAATTCCTTTGATCCTACAATGCATCCTCCGTTCCCTTGGATGGGCTCGACTAATATGGCCGCTAAACTCTCTGAAGGCAATGCCTCAATGATAGCACGGGTGCCTGGGATGTCATTGTATGGAGCAATGACGAAGTCGTGAGGGAGGTTGATATTGACATTGCTCAAGGTGGATGGGAAATATAGAGTACTGCCGTGATAACCTTTGCGGAAGACGAGGATCTTTTTGCGGCCAGTGAAAGCAACGGCCGCAGCAAGCGCCATGGTATTTGCTTCTGTCCCTGAATTCGTGAAGCGGACTAACTCGATACCGGATGGGCCGAAGCGATTTGTTACCTGTAATACAATGATCAGAATAGACGAAGAAAATAATTCGTCGGGTTCAAGGGCATATCCTGAAACACGTGACTATTGCACCGGGAGGAAATGGGATCCTACCTTCTTTGCCAGCTCTCTTTCGTACTTGCTAGGGCCTCCAAAGTTCCAGCCATCTCTCATAGCATCAGATACCGCTTGAGCGATAGTCTCGTTGGAGTGGCCATATATGCCAGCTGTGAACTCGCCAAGGAAGTCGACGTAAACATCTCCATCCAAACTGGTCAACTCACAACCACGGCCCTTGGCTGTACAAAGCAATATTAGACCAACGACTCCCTCAGTGCTTTTCAGAGAACGGACAAATACCAACCAAATGTCATAGGAAAAGGGCTAGCATGAAGAACAGTTCTGGTGTTGCCACCAGGGAAATCATGACATGCATCATTTTGTGCCTTCAAGCTCTTTGAGTTGGAAAGAGTATATCGTGCCTGGGCAGTCGAAACAGCTGCAGAGAGAGGATCAAAAGGAGACGCAGGTGATCGTGGTGATTTGATAGAAGAACGTGATCCTGAGCGGGAGTGGGATGAAGAGAAATGAGCCAGCGAGGGGAGCTGACGCGGGCTAGCTGACATGACTGCTGAGTAATGTGGCCCTGACTCTAGGCGAAGGGAGAAGAAAGGAGAAGGTAAGAAAAGGGAAAGTATTGAGGATTAAGAAATTCAGCTTCGCATGATACTCATTCTCGTGCTACCTGAGGTTGACCGAGGTGGATTAAACTTTGGTGTAGAGGTAGAGCTAGAATCAGACTTTAGGAAGCTTTAGCCGAGGGGATTTTGTATACAACACCAACCTCCTCTCTTGTCCTACCACAACGCCTTCCCTTAAGAATACCTGATTAATCGCATTTCAATCCTCACCAACTGCGTCACATTTCTCTCTACTCACAGGTCTATAGACACTCTGTTCCCGTCAACCAGCACAATGGCAGACCAAGCTTCGAAAGACGCTGCCGCAAAAGAGCGTGTCATCAAACACCTGAACGCCGACCACCAACGATCCCTCTCCTACTACCTCCAACACTTCAACAGCCTCTCCTCCTTCGAGGCTCGTTCCCCTACACTCGTCGATATTACTTTCGATGCGCTCACACTTCGCACCGCGTCCGGCAACATATCCACGATCCCCCTCTACCCTCCCATGACCTCTTGGTCCGAAGCACGAATCCGAACAGTAGAAATGGATCGCGACGCGCGCGCCGCGCTCAATATCTCCTCTATCGTCGTCACCGAATATGAGGCCCCGAAAGGCGTTTTGCAGATCACAATCTTCGTTTTGTGTGTCCTCACTCTCGTGCTCTTCATAACGCGGCCATGGATTGTGCCGGGTACGTGGGTCTATGATAAAGTCTTGAAATGGTATCCTGGTGGGCCAGAATGGTGTTTGTGGATTGCGAAAGTCATTGCTCTTCCGGTAGTAGGGATTCATGCTGTGGAGGCATATTTATTGGCTACGACACGGTTGCGGAAATATAATGTTGAGGCGGGAAGCTCGCTATGGCGAAAATGGGTGGCTAGCTGTGCGCTGGAGGGATTTGGAGCCTTTCAGAGAATTGATGCCATTGTCAAGAAGAAAGAAGAAGAGGCTGCGAAAGCAAAGCATTGAAAACCCGGTGATAGAAAAGAGAGAGGGGAAATGTAAGGACATAATGCTAAATAGCCTCTCAAGGTCAAGGATACAGGAGGGGATTAGAGAGTTTTACTGTTGCTGGTGACAGCATCAGGGACTTCAGCACGAGGAAGACGCCTATGTGGAATTTAACTCAGTTGGAATGGCGGTTAACCTCGCGTCAGAGTGAAGGTCTTCCTGGGCTGCGCTTTTCGCCCTTCTTCACCGGCGAGGGGCCACAGCACAAGGTCTTCGCCTGACCTTTTTCGCCCGCAAATTGTTGGCTGCTCGACATATTTACCCGCACAACAAGGATCTCCGATTCAATCATTGATAGTCTACGTTGATTTGAGCTACACCTACACAATATATACTATTTTCATCCTGATCACTTCAGGTTCTACCCTACTTTCCTAACTCGTTATTCAGTAGGTGAACATTAGAGACAGCTTTCCCCGTGCCTTTCAGGATTCGCGTTCAAACAGAGATCGTCTTTGGGCCCGGCCTCACCCCCCCAGCAGAGTTTCATTAAACGATGATAAAGCAGCAGGGTTGAAAGAGCTGTGCCTCAAATTCTGAGGCCAAGGTCTTGCTATACTTTGGTTTGCATTTCATGCTTCGCAAGCCCGTTGACCACTCCGCGCTAAATCTTTATTTTGGAATCTTCGCTTACAAGAGATCCCTGGTCAACCGATAATGGTCCTCAACCGATAATGTGCCCTATAAGCCCACTGAAAATTACAGGGAGTTATAGGGCAGTGACCACTAAAAATCTAGGATTATCGGTTGTGGA
>Ga0182030_10006287_pt1 | contig 25085 bp, 18 predicted proteins | sample 812S3MmetaG_FD_121299 | JGI IMG/M metagenome (GOLD analysis project Ga0182030, IMG submission 121299) | Permafrost microbial communities from Stordalen Mire, Sweden - 812S3M metaG (Illumina Assembly) | ecosystem: Environmental > Terrestrial > Soil > Wetlands > Permafrost | place: Sweden...
CCCGGCCCGCCGCGGAATATGTGTTGCCGTAGTGCCAGGTGTAAAACGCAGCAGCAAAGAGCAGCAGGCTGATGATAAACCAAGTTCGTGGTTTTAAACGCATATTATACCTCCGTACGCACTGCAAAAGCGTACCTTAGTTTACCAATTACGAAAGATGATTTCAAGGGGAAAAACACGACCGGGCGCAAATCAGCTTTTGACGGAGCAAGCTCCCTCGAAGGTAGGGACGGCTCGCCGAGCCGTCCGAAGTCGCCTCGGCGAGGCGACTCTGCCAAAAGCTTCATCTCTAGCGCAGGTTGGGACACCTGCGGCAGTGCAGACTTGGAAGTCTGCGCTACAATTTCGTCATTAGACATTCGTGTCATACTCAGTTCCCCGGCATGATGTTGAAATTATCTATGACGATCTTGGGCGCGGCCGCGGCCGGATCGCTCACCACGTGGCAAACGGTCCGGGTCAAATATTCACCGGTAATCTCGTAATTCGTGCAAAGATTAATCAGGCTGGGATTTCCCCCGCCGGAATACAAGTTTTTAGGCTTGAGCGATTGGCCCCAGGAATAAATGACGAACTGCGGCAATCCCACCTTCAGCAGCCCCAATGTCTGTTGCGGAATTCGTTCCACCATTTCATCCGTCGGTACTCCGCCAAAAGCCATTACGTATGGCGAGTTTACCGTCAATGCGGAGGCCTGTAATATATCCCCCACATGATGGAATTGCCCGTCCACCAAGCCCGACAAATTGACATTCGTGGCCCGAGTGACATTCAGTCCGTTCGGACTCGCATCCACGATGTTATAGACATCGTTGGTCGGATTGAGCGGAATCGCCGTCGTATTATTCGTAATGACCATGACCCCGGCAAGAACCGCCGCCCAGGCCGCGTCATTAGTTTGATTCACCGATAACAAGCCCCGGGCCGCATTGTCGTTTGGCACAGCCGTGAAAAGATCCGGCAGCAACCAATCATTGGTCGGATAAGTAAATTGAGAATTGACCCACTTGGTGGCCCAGGTCGTATTTGGATTCGCCGACCCGGCCGGATTGTCTGATTTGAAGTACACGGTCTGCCACGGCGTCCCCCGATGCACCCGGCCCAGCCAGCCGACGCTGGGAAATTTGTTGGTCGGGAACTGCCAGGCATTGGCGCTGGTAATCAGCGGATCAATAAAAAGCATATTGTTCAGCGCCGTCGTCCCCGTGCCGGGCCACGGGGTATATCGTGTCGAAACCGTGCCAGCGGCATTTGTGACCGGAACCGCCAAGTACGTGCAGTTCTGGCTCGAATGTTCATTTCCAGTATATCCCGGATTTATTAAATCCCCCACCGTATAATGCACCAATGGATCGCACGCCACGTATTCATTGACGTCATCGGTAACTTCATAAGGGGTCAGCACCGTATTCTGCTGGGATGCCGACGTCGTAAAGAACGCTCCTGCAATGCAAGGATTTGTCCCGATAAGGCTGTTATAGAAGACAGGCGGGGCGTTGCCGTAACCGTTAAGCGCATCAGTAATTTGAGCGTGCAGTCCAGACGACATTGGGGAATTGACTGCATCGCTGGCCGGAGATTCGTCAAACTCCCTTAAAATCCCGCTGTTCACAACACCTGTCGTCGCCACCCCCTGATACGAACTCCCTCGAGCCAAATTAGATATGGATACCGAACTCCCAAACGGGCCGAGGTTGACAAAATCCAGCAGCGCCCCTGTGTTGAGCGGACCGTCAAAAAGAGCGTAGCAAACGTGGTTGGTCACACTCAGAACCCAATTGTGAACCGGCCATCCCGTCTTCTGCCCTAAATCCTGCTGCAGAAATCCCGCGGTGATATCTCCCACGTTGTATTGCGAGTTGGAATAATTGAAAGGAATATAGACACCGAAATGCTCGGAGTAATAACCCAGCGGCAGGGAAATCAAATTGGTTTCCAAAAAGGGTTTAAACTGGCCCGCAACTGGTTGAGAACCTATGTTGACATTACCTCCCGGCCAAAAACTCAAAGGCGTGTAAGTCATATAAGTATTGCCAAAACTGAAGTTCGTCGCGAAGCCGTAGTTATTGGTCAGCGTAATCGTGACAAAATTGGTCGCATAAATGGTAAACGCGCCGCTAGCCGGGTAAAAAGCATTCGTATAAGGGTTCCAGGCGTCCCCGCCAAAACTGTTGGAAATGCTCATGACGTAAAACTGATTCGTCGAAGCCGGCGGGTGGTTGGTGTCCGGAGCACCAGACGAATTGGTGTTTCTGATAAATAACAGCTCCCGATTGTAGAAAATGCGACTGGTGTAACTGTACCGGTTAAACGCCGGCAGCCCCTTGTTCACCCCCACCACCCACGGCGCGCCCCAAACATAATCGTTTGTCCCGATGGTTGGATCAGTGATGTCCTTCAAGCCCGGATTTCCTATCAGGGTATTGTAAACCGGCGTGGTTGGGACAACTTGAGTGTAGCCAACAATCATGAGCACGTTATTGCTCCAGCGCAATTCAGGTCGGAAGACGGACGGCCAGTAAACAGACGGGGTTATGCCTGGATTTTGGGGCTGGTTGTTGGCTGCGTCCCAAATGTTCGCCGCCAATTGCAACATGCGGTGGATCTGTTCGTTATATAGGTAACTCACTATCCCGCGATTGTTGGTCATGCACACCGGAATGTTTGTCAGTCCGAAATAGTTGGTGGATACGATAAACTGGCCTGCGGCGTTCGTGGCGTAATTGGTGAAAATAAACGTTTGCGAACGAAGCAATAATTCACCCGCATTGGTGAAAAACCCGAGCGCCGACCACGAATTGAGATTGGTCGGCATCAGGCTGTAAGGGCCGGCCTGGATCTGCGCGGTATTGTCATAGTTGATGTTCACTTTGGTACGCAGGACAAGATTGCCGGTGTTGTCATGCACATACACTCCATACTCCGGCGCCGAACCCATTCCGATGCTCGAAAGCAGCCGCTGAAACGTATAACGGTCATAAGAATCGTTATATGTTTCCGCGGCCACCCAGGAAAAATAAAGCGGATTAACCTGATAGAGGAGCTTGCTGGTGTCGAACAAATCCTGCACATCGTACAACATGTTCGGGTTGTAGCTGCCCGCCCAGGGCTTAGTGAACAGGTTTGCGGGGACGTTTGGAGGACTGCCGTACTGGTTATAGTCGAATGGGTAATTGAGCGCTGGGAAGGCCCCAAATTCGTCGACTACGTTGTAGCCGACTTGAGACAGGTCGTAAATTCCATAGTAATTCTGCAAACTCGGAAGATTGGCAATATTCTGTCCGTAACGAAACCGAAGAAACGACACTGCGGCAGCAAATGATAACCCGCCATTCCCGTTTAAATAATTGTAGCTGTAAGGAGAGGTATTGATCACAGGATTCGTATTGACATCATTGAGGACCGCACCCAGGTTCAGCTCCCACGACCCAACTCCTTCGTCACGGCTAAAGCCGTCCAGGGAATTCATTTTCGGGACTGTTACCCCGCCAGAGGCATATTGGGAATAATTATGGATGTAATTGAAATCAAGAGTCTTGCCGATGGGCAAAGCCATGAAAGCATACCGGCCAATGAATTGATTGGAGGAGGAATGATTGGTTTCCGGATACCTCAACACTCCGATCCATTCCGGCTCGCCGTTAAACGCGGCCACGTAGCCGGGAATAATGTTCCCCCCAGTATCCAGCATTTGCACCAAACCATTGGATTCAAATTTGCCGTTCCGGTTGATGTCCACCCAGTAGCGAAAGTCGTTGGCCGGCTGGGTCAGGTTCCCATTGGTCATCACAAACACCGGCGGGCGCGGGTCGTAGAAAAGATTATTGATGTTTTGCGCCCAATCTTGCGCCCAATTTGGGTCGCTCTGGGGGTTGAACGCAGGCCCGTTTGAAAGCACGTCATAATTGACGTTGTTAAAGTAGCCGTTGCCCGGGCTAAACCCCACCGGATTGATAAAATTATGAGACGCCGTGTAATCGTAGCTCAAGATATCCTTGGCCGTCATCATCTGGGCCATGAGCGACGCCTGCGCGCGCGCCAACCCGGCATCGCTCATCGACCTCGCCGTATCCACATCCAGCGTGGCCGTCACCGCGCTCCGGTCGCGTTTGGTCATGGCCAAAAATGCAATGGCCAGAAACGTAATGACCGAAAGCATCAGCAGCGTAATGACCAGGGCCACCGCGCTTTCTCGTGTTTTCTTTGCCCCATTGAAACCGGTAGGGCGCCCGTCTTCCGCAGTAGCCTCGCTACGGAGGTTGGAAGACTCCGTCGAGCCGTGACTAAATCGATATGGCGTTCGACAGAGCCTCACCCCACCGGTTTTTGCTTCGTGCTCTTCGTGTCCTTCGTGGTGAATGGGTATTTTCAAGTTCATGGCGCCGCGGGGATGATGATATGTTGACGAAATATTTGGACCTGTCCAACTGCCGTGGCGAGGTAATTCGAGGCGGCCGCCGTCGCGCCTGATGTGTATAACGCCCGCGCGTGCTCAAAGGCGTCCGGTTCAAGTATGCCCACTTCGATGTCGACCGAGTGCGGCAAATAGTTGGTCTGGTAGATCCCTGAGTAGGGCGGATACTGCACGACGGTCGGGTACTGAGTGGATGTATTCAAATCCCACGGATCCTCATTCCCGCTGGCATCAAACGAATATATTTTTAAATGCACCACTCCATCGGCGATGCGATGGAAGTTGGTAAATGTGCCGAGGCACGCCGTAAAATTGGTATTTAGAAAAACACTGTTCGTCAGAGGGATGGGAGTGTTGGTCACATAGCGATAAAGCGTGCCGACTCCGGGAATCTGGCCGCCCGTGCCGGTAAACCAGTTGCTCACCGCGTAACCCACCCCTATCCAGGAGTTATTCGTTTGCACCATGGCAAATATGTCTTCCAATTCATTGACCCGGCACAGCACGGCAGCGCCGCTGGCATTATTGGTATATTGATAAAGATCATACGCAGGCACCCAGGCGTAGGAGAAATTGGTCCAGTGAGGCCAAGTCCCACTTCCAGGGAAATAGGGATTATAAAAATTCGTAAAATGGGGGTCCGCCATTTGCGAAAGATCGCTGGCAATCATATCAATCACCGCCCGCCCGGCATCGGTCACGGACGTTTGTTTGATGCCCGTTTTAAACGCTTTCTGGGTCTGGATGAACATGGCCGTCAAACCCAGCACGATAAACGAAAGCATGGCCGTGGATACCAGCATTTCCAATATGGTCAGCCCGCGGCATTCCCGGGGAGCGCGTGCGTCTCGCGCGCGGTGTTGGGCGTCCCGCCCAACCCATCTATTCTTTGTAACGGTGGTTTTCACGGAATGTTGGTGGCTGCGAAGGTCTGCGGTTGGAAAAACCATAATCCGTTGGTGTTCAGCAAGTGCCCCCCGATCAAGCTGCGATAGGTCTGGCGGCCGGAACCGATCTTGGTGATGCTTCCGTCGGGCAGTTCGATGACCGGCCAGGCAAATTTAAGCCGCACTTCATGCAAGTTGGCCTCCATGTAGTTTACGTAGTCCCGTGAAATGGGCCCATACCCCGGCATCGAATAATCCCACGGCGCTATTTCCACCGTCATCTGGTAGCGAAAGGCCATGACGCTGTTGGCCCCGGTTTGTTCCAGGGCCGAGCCGGACATCGCGCGCACCACGGCGCTAACCTCGTTGGTGACGCCAAGATTCCGAATATCCTGTTCCGGCGTACTGAGCAGCCCGATGATGTCCGAGTCGCTCGTAAAGAAAGGTGCGCCGCTAAAAAAATTCGTATTGACGTAATTCGTCGAGTTGGTTTTCGAATTGGAGATGTTCGTTACCGTGATCGACTCCACATAATCCATCAGGAAATTTCCATTGGTGCGCATTTCGCCATTCTTGATCGCGTTGAGAAAATAAGGCGCATCCTGGCTGATGACCGTATCCTCCCGGTTGTCCTTTTGCACACTCATGCCCTGCGGCAATATCCCGATGATCGCCACCAGGGCAAAGCCAATCACCCCCACCGCAATGGCGATCTCGATCATGGTGAATGCCCGTTCGTGGACGCGGAGGCGGCACGCCGCCGGGCCCTCACCGATGGCCGGATTCTTGCATTCAGACTGGAGCCTCGTTTTCATCAGAATTGGTTTCGTTCGATTTTCGCCCGCGCCGTCAGCCAGTCAATATGAATGAGGTTGGGATTGTTGTACTCGTTGCGTGGCGGCGTCTCCACCATGTCAATCGGGCTGCTAAAATTGGCCGCTCCGGTGGCAGTCAGTGGATAAAAAATACTTCCGCTGGTCAGCGAAATAAATTGGTCGCTGCCGGAGGTGAGTTGCCCGCTGGAACTGAAACTGATGTAGGACAATGGAGCGGACACCATATTGGAATAAGTGTTCGGAAACGGAAAATAATTCGTGGGAAAAGACGCAACGTAAAATCCGTTGGAAAGGCCGGTTGCCCCCGCCGTCGTATTCGTCGTGCTGATCAAATTGGTCAGATTCTGGTTCGTGATCTGGAACGGGGAAATGTAAATGCCTTGCGGCAATACCCGCCAGTCAGTCAAGTAATGGACGTTGGACCGGCCCGGTTGATCGCCCACCGTCCGCATGCTGATCAAGGCGTAGGCCGAATACTGATGGAAAAAAAGATTACTGAGACTGCTCTGATTGAGGGCTGGGTTCGCCGCGTTTGCTGTCCAAAAACTCGGGGGCGGCGCGAAGACCATGCAGACCTGTGAGCGGTTGACCAAAGCCCGCTGCCGCGCCAGCGCCACATCGTCAAGCAATTGCCGGGTGGCGGCGATCATGGTGTTGGCCTTGGTAAATCCAGCCAGGTGCGGCAAGGCCAGCGACGCCATCAAGCCGATAATGCCGATCACCACCAACAATTCCAGAATCGTGAAGCCGCGGGGAAACCGATCGCGGAAACTGGAAACCCGGACTCCGTTTCGTCCCAGCCCGGCGGCTTCCTTCGGAGAGCGGGCGCGGCTTTTCGCTGAGATTGTCAAACAGGTTTTCAGAAGCCGTCGCGACACGCACTCGGGATGAAGCCCGCTCCGTCGCGTTTTTCCCGGCGCCAGAAAATCAATCCTCAGCCGACCCGATCGCTCCAGCCACTCCACCGGCAACCGCCGCCCGGCGGCGTTCCCGCGCAATGGATTGATGTTTGTGATGTTCATTACCAATTGCCGATGGTGATATTGGAACCGCTGGTCGGTGCGGCGTATTCCGCCCACAAATCGTAACTGGTCATGTTGTGACGGTTTGTCGTGGATGCGTCGTAATGCCAAAAATTGTTATTCATATTATTCGGATAGGCCAGAGGAACAGGCACCAGCAGGCCTTTAAGAGGGGAGCCTTGATAATAGTTGGTATATTCCCCGGCCCGCGGCTGGAGAAAAATCTGCGGCGGCGCATCCTGGTAGGCATTATTGACAGCCAAACGGCCATAAGTTGTGAAAAAGACATTCGTCTGCACATTGGTTCCATCAAAAAGTTGGATGGTTCCGGCGGCCATGTAGTTCGTCGCCCCTGTCAACTCGTAGAGCAAGGAATTCGTGGCGGCGAGCCCGTCGTAAGTTCCATTAGGTCCAATGGTGCTGCCGAGCAGATTGGTGTTGTCCGGCGGATAGTAATTCAACTTGGACTGATAATTATCAATTGCAATCAAGAGCTTCTGCTTGGTGCTTTCCACCTGAACTTGTCTTTGCCTGGCTTTGGCCGGGCCGGCCATATTAATCACCAGCGCCGCGATAATCCCGATGATGGCGATGACCACCAGCATTTCGACCAATGTAAAAGCGTATCGTTTTTTCATATCAACCATTCTGGGCGCGCGCTCCTGTTTGACGCACGTTGATTTGTGTATCCCTGATTTCCTGCTCCATCCTTTCACTCAGCCACTGCTTGATCATGCTTTGATAATTCAAATAGCGCGAACGGGCAAGGCGTTTGATTCGCGCCAGCATCCGCGGGTCCATCCGCAGCGTGATCGTGATCGAGTCGGACAACTCGCTGCCGGCCGCCACCGAACTCTCCATCAGCCGGACGTCCACCCGGGTCTCAGCCCAATACGCGGCTTCGGATTCTTCGCGGTCGAAGAGCGGAACTTCTTCCCAATTGGAAATGGCATTCATAGTTTTTATTGCGACAGGGCCTGGTTCAGTTTCCGTTGATAAAAAAATCGGTCCTCCGATTCAAAGGGCCGCGCGAAAATGACGCGGGCCTGTTTGCCGTTGGTGCGAAACACGGTAAAAACACCCTGTCCATTGGCCGACACGCCCAGATTGAAAAAGCGGGCCTGGACAGCAAACCGTGGCGAATCCGGCATCAAACGAACCGCGAAAGGGTCCTCAAACGACTCCTCAATGATCTGGAGCGTCAACGATTGATCCAAATTAAACGGTGGATTGTTCCAATCAAAGTCCATATTATTCGTAAATTAAAAGGCCATCCAATGTCATTACAATGTATTTACCGTAATGGACGCGCATTGTCAAGGCACGGATACACGATTTTTGCTGCTTTTTCAGTCCTACCCTGGACCGGCGGAGCCGAGATCTACTGCGCTGTCCAGCCGCCATCGACGACTATGTCGTTGCCGGTAATGAAGCCCGCGTCGTCGAAACATAGATACAGGGCCATTAGACTGATTGTCCATCGGTCAAGTATAATAATTCGTAAAATTTCACGATTTTTAAATCCATTCTCAAATGGTAATTTCAACAAAAAACCAACCGACCGGCCGAAAATGTTCAGGAGTTGCCTCGCATCGGATTTGTTGTGATGATGCGGCCGATGGATTTGATTATTGTCAACGCTGATGTCCGGACTATGGAAGTCAATACTTCCCCGGCTCACCCCCCCCCCACTGCCGTGGCCGTCAAAGGAAACCGCATTAGTCACGTTGGCTCGACCGAAGACATTCTTCCGTTAGCCTCCAGGAAAACCCGCGTCATCGACGCGAAAAGAAAATTGCTCCTGCCGGGTTTTAACGACGCCCACGTGCATTTTTTGGACGGTGGTTTTTCCCTGGCCAATGTAAATCTGCGCGACGCTTCAACCATTGACGAGTTCGTGCGCCGCATCCGTGTCCACGCCGAAACGCTTCCCGCAGGAAAATGGATCACCGGCGGCGAATGGGACCACGAGAATTGGCCGGGCACTCCGCTTCCCCGCCGGGAAATGATCGATGCCGTCACACCCGACAATCCCGTCATGGTCACCCGAACCGATGGACACATGGCGCTGGCCAATTCCCTCGCCTTGAAACTCGCCGGCATGACCCGCCAGAGCCGCGATGTCCCCGGCGGTTTCATTGTGCGCGACCCTTCCACCGGCGAGCCGACCGGCATTTTAAAAGATGCCGCGATGGAGGCTGTCACCCGGGTGATTCCCAAAACCAGTCCCGACGAACAACGTGCTGCCGCGCGACTCGCCACGAATTACGCAGCCAGTCTGGGCGTGACCAGTGTGCATGATGTTTTGGCTGGCGACGCTCTCGGGATTTATCGTGCGCTCGCCGAAGAAGGCGAACTGAAGACTCGCATCTACGCCATGTACCCAATCGCCCGGTGGCAGGAAGTCATTCATAATTTTGACCATAGCCTCATTCACACCGGTGCTGTAAAAGGTTTCTCCGACGGCAGCCTCGGTTCCGCCACCGCCTGGTTCTTTGAGCCTTATCTCGATGATCTCAAAAACTGCGGACTGCCCGGCGATCAAATGTTTCCGGAAGGCGCCATGCTTGAGCGCGTCATGGCTTCGGATAAAGCCGGTCTGCAAGTGGCCATGCACGCCATTGGTGACCGGGCTAATTCAGAGATCCTCGATATGTTTTCCGCTGTTGCAAAAGCCAATGGCAAACGCGACCGCCGTTTCCGTATCGAACATGCCCAGCACCTGCGCTCATGCGACATCCCCCGTTTTGGCCGCCAGCAAGTCATTGCGTCTGTCCAGCCTTATCATGCCATCGACGATGGCCGCTGGTGCGAACCGCGTCTTGGCCCGCAACGCCTCGAAGGCACTTACGCTTTCCGTTCCTTATTGGACACAGGCGCAGTTCTGGCGCTGGGCACAGATTGGACCGTCGCGCCACTCAATCCGCTTCTGACCCTCGATGCCGCCGTCAACCGCCGCACCCTCGATGGCAAGCACCCGAATGGCTGGTTGCCCGCGCAAAAGATCAGCGTCGAAAAAGCTGTGCGCGCCTACACCGTCGGCTCGGCCATGGCCGAATTTTCCGATCATGAGAAAGGCACCGTCGCTTCCGGAAAACTGGCCGATTTGGTCTTGCTCGACCGGAATATTTTCAATGGCAATCCGATCGAAATTCGGGACGCGCGAGTGGTGCTTACCGTGCTGGATGGACAAGTCGTTTGGGCCGCCGAGGGTATTTAAGGATGACCGATCACTGTGGATTGTTTTGCAACCAAGTGTTGATGGTCGAATTCCACTGATCCCAATTCGTGCCGTTATCTTCCTGAGTGAGCACACCCAATAAATCCAGCGCCTGGTCTTTCAGCGGATGATTGTCGTTGCGTGCAATAGCCAGAAGCATGGGCAACTTGAGCGTGTTATTGCGATTGAGCAAGTCGTTCATCAGCACGTTCGAAACATCAGCGGAAGTGGCCGCGTTGGTCAGCATTTCCGCCGTCCCGTCGTAATGATCATCCTGCACCATGTTAACCAAATGCTGCGCCAGTTCCTGCTGGTTCTCAACCGGAGCATGTGGAATCAAGGCCAGGATTTTGTCGGCCTTTCCGTTCTCGTCGTCATCACCCAGCAAAATGTCGTCCAGCTTCTGTTCCCAGTCAGAGTCTTGTTGGTTTTTCTGGACTGCTGCTCTCGCCGCCACGCGCTCGCGAAGTGTCGGCAAAGGCTGCGGCGCAGGAACTGCCGGCTCAAGCGGGGCGACTGCCAGCGCCTGATTCGTGCTGGGAACCACGACGACAGGCTTGACGTCTCCTTGACGGCTGGCCAGCCAGCCAATCAAAGTTCCCAGCCCCGCTGCCATCGCCAGCACGGCCACTCCCCGGAAAACTTTGCCTGATTTGCTCATTATCTGCATCTTATCAATTAACCCCGCCCGGTCAACTCAGTTGCGTCCGCCCCGCGTTTGCCGCCTTTAATTTCCGGCCAATTTTGGAAAAAACTCATGCGCAGCCGCGATCGTCGCCGCGCTCAGTTCTTCCGGCGAGCAGTGCAGGACTTCCACGGCCAGTTGCGAAATCTCCCGCACATGCGCCGGCTCGCACCGTGCGCCTCGAAAAGGCACCGGCGCCAAAAAAGGGCAATCTGTTTCGAACATAAATTTTCCCAGCGGGGCCGCTGCCAGCGCATCGCGCGCATTTTGCCCGTTTTTAAACGTGACAATTCCCGTAAAACTGACCAGCGATCCCATGCCCAAAATCCGTCGCAAGGCTGAGGCGTTTTCCGAAAAACAATGGAATACCCCGCGGGTCCTGCCGACGAAAGGCTGCATTTGCGCCACAGCGTCCTCGAAGGAATCGCGCTGATGAATCACGCAGTTCAAGCTCCGTTCCACCGCCACTTCCATTTGCTGACGGAAAAGCTCTTTCTGGCGCTCTTTGTATCGCTCGAATTCGTCCGGCGTTTTTGCGTCATTCGGACGCCGGTGATAATCAAGCCCTGTTTCGCCAATCGCCACGACTTTGGGATGGGCCGCCAGTTCGCGCAATGCCGGTCGCACGTCCGCCGGCGCTTCCAGCACATGGGTGGGATGCCAGCCCACTGCGGCAAACACATTTGGAAATTTTTCAGCGATGCCGATGGCTTTGGTGCTGCTGGCCAGGTCAGTGCCTATGGTGATGATCTTCTCGATGCCAGCCGCAGCCGCTCTCTCGATCACCTCCGGCAAGTCCCGGTCAAAATCTGGAAAACCCAGATGCGCGTGCGTGTCGTAGAAAACAGCCATTATGTTTCCTTCCTAATCCAACTGTTTACTATCCTTCTTTAGCTCGGCTTCCCACACCGTATTTGTCGGTTCCAACCGCACCGCCTCCTGCAAGTGGTCAAGCCCTTCCCCCCGTTTCCCCGGTTGCTCCAGCAGGCAGCGGCCCAAATTAAACTGCGCGTCGGCGCGACTGGGCTGAAAATTGACGATGGCCAGAAAATGGCTGCCGGCCTCCGGAATTTGCCGAAGGTTCATCAGGGCCAGGCCCAAATTCATCCGCGTTTCAAGGTCTGCCGGATTCAAGCCCAACGCACTCCGTGCCGCCGTGACTGCCTCCTGATAATCTTTGTGCCGCACCGCCAGAGCACACCAGGTTTGGAAAGCCCCAGCGTCTTCGGACGACAATTCAACCGAGCGTTTGACATGAATCAGCGCCTCGTCCAACCGGTCGCAGTATCCCAGACTCCGGGCCAGAGCCGATTCGAGTGGCGCGCTGTTCGGATTATCCTTCAGAAGCTGCTCCAGACGTTTCACTGCGTCTTCCGAATTAGTTTTGGATTCCGCCGCAGCCAGCCAAATCGTGGCTTGAATATCGTCGGGGCGTTTCTTAACGATGTTCAATAACGCTTCGGTCGGGTCCTCCTTCAAAGACTCCCGGCTCAGGGCTGAGGCTAATTCGCTTTCGGCAGTATGGGGCCTGATCCAAAACGAAGCATAGACGTTCACCACCCAAATTCCAAAAGCCACCCACAGGGCATAACGCGTCACTTTCCCCCGCCCCGACCAATACTCGAAACCCAGCGCGCCCAATGCGCAAAACGGCAGCAGGGCCGGAAGCCCGTAAAATGCTTTGGTCTGCGCATAGGAAGGCACGTTCGAGCTCATGCCCAGCACCGCGACGGCATAAAGTCCCAAGACTGTCAGGAGCATCACCCAAGGCAGCGTAATGGCGCGGAAACACTCGACCACCGCCCGCCACAGCCCGGTCAAGACTAATGCCGTTGGGACCAGCGCCAGGACAAACCCCGCCGTCATCAAATCATAATTCCAGGGGGGACGACCCGAGAGATTGACATGCCCGCCCATGAGTCCATCGCCCCAAAGTGTCGAATAAAAGCCGTCCCAGAAGCTATGCAATCCGCTGCAAAACGGGCGGGTCAGCGCGTGACCAAAAGCAAAATAATAGCCGGGCGTCTGAAATCCCTTGGCTTGCCACCATGATATAAACACCTTCGGGTTCCAATTGCCGGTAAATGGACTGCCGAAATCATGCCATAAAATCATGTAATGCCACCCGCCCAGAAAAAGGCAGATCAACAGGGGCGTGCCGGCGGCATCCACCCAAACCTGCGGCACCTGGACACGGCGCAGAATCAAATTCAAGATTAGAACGCCCAACACCACCGGCACCGCCAGCAACGCCGAAACTTTGCTTAATAACGCCAGCCCAAGCACCACCCCCAAAAGGGCATGCCAACCCCACCCAAATTCCCTTGCCCGCAACAGTTGCAACCCCAGGCATAAAGACGCGGTAACGAGCATGGCCGAGAGCGTTTCGTTGGTCGTGTAATGCAGCAGATAGATTTGCGCCGGCAGAAACGCAGCCAGCACGACCCCGGCCAACGGCTTTTTCCAATCGTCCGGGAAAAGCAGCCGCAGTCCGGCGAAGACCAGCGCCACATTTACCAATCCAATCAGCAGGCTCAGACATCGCAAGAGCATCATCCCCGAGGCGTGATAAACTTCGCTGTGGGCCATGCCAAGCCAACATGCGGAGATGATGTAATAAAGCGGCGGCTGAAACATCTCCCACCCTTGTTGCGCGGAAGGCAGCGATTTGTAGTGCTCGATATAGCGCACATAGTCCAGATGACTCGTCGCGTCGAAACCCTCCGCACCCGGCAGGCAGGGAAAATTGTGCAGGAACAGCAGCACCCAAACTACCCCGAGTGTAACCAATATAATCTTTGTCAGGCCCATCGGCGAACCAGGCGACCTGGCGCGCCCCATGTAATATTGCAACAGCACCACGCCTCCGACCGAAATTGCCGCAAAAAGGCATAGCATCGGCCAGCATCGACCCAATGCCCCCCCCGTGGTTTCCAACAGATAAAGCTCGTTGCCCTTCTCCGCTTTCGGCGTCACCGACGCCGCCTGGGCCGCGCGCCAATTGGAGCCGCACACGGATACTTCCCATTTCTCATCGGAAACGATTGAAAGATCCCCCGCCCGAAGCTTCAAACTCAATGCCGGAGGCCCGGCATTCACCACCGCCACCGAAATCTCATTGCTGCCCTGCCGCAAGTAACGTCCGACCTCCATTTGCGATGTTGTCTTCCAGCTTTCGGAAGAAGATCCCGTGCTCGCCACTACAATATTATTGATACGAAGTTCGCTATTGGTCAGGCATCGCCAGGAGATCTGCGCCGCGCCGGGCCTTTCAGGCAGCACGAAACTGCGCCGGAATGTGCCAGTCAGCTCAATGCCGGGATAAACGCGCAAGTCGGCTGGCAACGGATAAACAATCCAGTGGCCCGGCATGGGAGTCAAGAAGCGGATGCTGGAATTGAAAATGCAGTTTAAAATGAGGAAGACCAATGCCGCCAGCAACAGCGCCGGCGCGCCTCGGCGCCACGCCGCCTGCCAGCGTGGCGGAAGCACATTTGAATCGGGTGTGGACAACATTTGGTCAGGCCAACCGCATTATTATTTGGCCGTCATGCGCCGGAGTCAAGAGGGATGCTTTATTTCGCCCTCCGATAGATTACAACCACGGCCGCCGGACGGTTCTTGGCGGTCAGCAACAAACCCTTTTCCGAAAGTTCCGCGCCACTGAATTCTTGCGGCGTTTGAAGATCCACATCAGCGACAACGTACCGCGCGTTCGGCTCCAATCCCCGCAGTTTGAGGCGCATTGATTCTTGAGGGCTTTCGCCGCGCCGGAAAGCCTGCACCACTCCGCAAGCTCGCTCCGGACGGTCGAATTGCCACGCTATCCACGCGTCATTGCTGCCGCTGTAAGACGTAAGCGGATAGAAATCCCCAAAGTAATTTGGCGCGATCTCGTTCTTCCATTGCGCAAGCAACCGCCGGGCTTCGTCAAACGGAAGGTCACGGCGGCGCATGTCAAAACAGGCGGTAAAGTGGGGGCACATTTGGCTGCGGAAGCTATAGGAATCCATCGCGCCAGTCCCGGTGCCGTAAAACGGCATCCACATGGCCAGTCCGTACGTGTGGCACTGCTGCCCCACAGGCTCCATAATGTAATCACTCCGCAGCAGAGGAACCGCCCTGCGCAACGTTTCCAAGTCGTTGCGATGCGCGCCGCTCGCGCACGTATCGATGACAAGATTTGGAAAACGTTTCAGCAACGCGTCCCAATAGGCGAGGTAGCCCGTGACATAATGGTTTTCCGTCATTCCCTCGCGATCCGTCGTGTCCCCGCTCCGCCAATAAGCCAGCGGGTCAATATTAAAATCCTGCCGATACAGATCAATCCCTTGCTCGCGAATGATCCTGCTAAAATGATCAACGGCCCACTGCAACACTTCGGGGCGACCGAGGTTCAACAATTTTTGATCACCGTCTTTGCCCAGCAGCCACTCCGGATTGTTGGTGTAAAGCCAGGTGCCCTGGGCCACGCGCTCAGGCTCGAACCAGACAATCGTTTTCACCCCCCGGGCGCGGGCGTGATCGCTAATCGCGCGCAGGCCATGCGGGAATCGCCTTGTGTCCACCTCCCATGTGCCGGTGCAGGGCCAGCCCCACGGATGATCTTTCGAATCCATCACGTACCATCCGGCATCCATCCACCAATAATCCAGCGGCAGCTTTTCTTCGAGATAACGATCCACAAAGAGCATCTGATTGGTCTCATTGGCGTTGACCATTTCGCCGAACTGATGCGAGCTGCAAGCAGCCATTTGCGGCCCCAGCATTTTGCCGCCGCGACGCGGGACGTTATGCTCCAGCATCCAGCGTCGCCAGACGTTTTGCGCGTGAAGCCAGTCGCCGCGCCAGAATTGCAAGACGATCAGCGGCGTGCGGAATTCTTCGCCAGGCTTGAGATAAAAATGAGTGTTCTCCTGCCCGGCGCCGATTTGCAACCCGCTGCCGTTGTCGCGTGAAAACTCGGCAACCCACTGCCCCGGCCAGCCGACCACCGCAATCATCCCCCGGTTGGTCTCCTGCTCAAGATTGAAATAAGGAAATACCTGGCCCAGCGGACGGCCTGCCGGGGGCGCAAATCGCAGTTTGTCATTCGGCTTGAGCACAGCCCGGAGCGGCTCGAAATCATCGGCCCGGACAAACGTGCCCTTGTTATGATGCAGAACGAAATCCGCATTGGTGCTTTTCTCAACGTGCAGGTTGAGCGCGAGCAGGTCAGAAAGAACCGGCGTGTTTGTTGTGCCTCTGTTCTTAAAGTGGAGTGTCCACTCCACGGTTGGAAAATCCCCATACTCGACAGCGACGCAACTAACCTGCAAACCAGTGACCGTGTCGATCCAAGTCAGCGTTTCCTCCTGACGTTGCGCATCAATCCGATGCGACGCGCGTTTAAGTTCCCATGTTTTCAAGAGTTCAACAGAAGAGTTGCCGCCGAAGACAAACGAGAACGGCGGGTCGGTGGAACCCTCAAATTTGGCTGCGTACCAACGGTGCGATTCGGCCTGTTCATCGGCTGAAACCTGCATCGCATTGGCCGGCGCAAGGGCTGCAAAAAGCCAACAGGCAAAAAGGAATTGTATGAGATTCTTCATGAATTATTTCGTGAAAGCTTTGAAATGCCATTTGCCCGGCTTGACAATGAAGTGGATGCACCGGTCGTCTTCTCTGGGACTAAAAGGTCCGGTCCACTGCTGAGTTTTGGCTCCGTGCTCCCAAACCGTGGCGCCGTTCAATTCCACACGTCCGATAGAGCCTCCGGCCTCCTTTGGAATTTCGATTAATGCTGTCGTGCCGCCGGGCGAGATCAACGTAAGATTAAAGACGCCGGGTTTTCTGCCAAGATCGAGTTGGATTTGGCCTTTTGGCGTTGGGACGACTGAATGAATGGATGTAAGATTACCCATTTGGGGCTTCACAGTATAACATTTGAAGGCAGGCACATAGGGTGCCACTCCGGCGGCATACTCTGAGAGCACAGTTAGCGCTCCGCCACTCCAAGCGTGATTATAAGTGCCGTCTCCATTTCCATCAGGCCCCCACATTTCCCACAAGGTGGTCAGTGGACTGGAAATTTGTTTTGCCCACCGTTTTTTCATGCGTTGCATGGCCTGATCCGGAGCGTGCATTTTATAAAGCGCCTCCAAGACATACTTTTCCATATACGGGCTGGCGTTGTAGTGTTTCGCGAAAACTTTCTTCAGTTGTTCATACTTGTTCGTGTCTGCGAGGCCCGCCACAACCGCCAGGGCATTGGCCCGATCATCTGTGTCGCCACGGTAAGCGGGCGATCGATACTCAGTACCAGTCCAGAATTTTGCATTGAAGCTATTCGCGATTGAGTGCAGCCGGGATTCCCACACGGAATAATCGTCACGGGTCATGTCAGTCATCCGCATGGCCCCCTCCAACGCCAGGTAATACCAGGCGCTGTCCATGACAGGTGCGTCAATGTTATCGCCCCAATCTTCCCAGTCCCAATCGCCCTTGCGGTGAATGACCAAGCCATCCTTGTCCAACTTCCAGACATTTAAATAATCGCGGACATGCGGATAGACGTCGGCGATTGTTTGTTTGTCCCCGGTGTACCGGTAATACGTCCAAAAACCGTATTTACCCACGCTGGCCAGCATCTGCGGTGGCAATTCCGAATTCCAATTGCCGCTTCCGGGATCTTTGCGAAGGTCGCCCCTGGGTTTGCCGGCGGGAATGGGAGCATAAAGCGTATGATCGTCCCGCTGCCAGCGGGCCAATTCCAAAATCCCCTTCCTGGCCAGCAGCGGCCCATTGGTGGCATCAAAGACGTAGAACGTCTCACCCATCTCATTGACCATGTCGCCCCACCATTGCGCTCGCTCGCGATCGGGACAGTCCATGTAATTATCGCGCATCGTCACGTAGAGAGTGCGCCGGGCCTTTTCCCAAAGTTTGTTCAGCGCTTCGTCATCGCAATGAAACTCGCCCGCAAAATTGGCGTTGTAGCCCGTTTCCCGATACTTGACACCGAGGAATTCGACCGCAGCCGACGCGCTGTAATGCACCTCGTGGCCATTCATCCAGCCCAGTGACTCGAATTCCTGCGTTCCGTCCCGGGTAACATAAACGGCGCGGATATTCGGCGCGCCGCCGCCCATATAATCATCCGTCCGAATTTCGATGCGTTCGCCGGCAGGGGCGCGGACCTTTAGGAACGGTGTCACTTGCGCGTCGTAAGGCAACTTGGCCTTGAGCAGTTGGCTGCCATCCTTGCTCGTGGTTCTCTCGACTCCGACGTATGATCTCAATCCGCTGTTCTTCCATTGAGGCACTGGCCTCTTCTCCAAATAATTCCAGGGGGCAACCGGGGGAACGCCAAACAGTGACGGCGACGACCACGGGGCGTCGTTGAATCGCGGCTGCATCCAGTCTGCGATGTCGCGCCGCGCGTCAAAACCAATATTTGGCTCAGCCAACCGGTAGTTCGGGTACGGGGCGCCGGTGTTTTCGAAAGCCGGATGCACCCGCATTTTCCAGGATCCATCGCTGACAATTTCCGCGCCCGCCCCCTCTGCCTGAAAAACCAAGCCCGCCTGGCCGCTGCTATTATGGGAGAATCCGCTTTTGCCCCAATACCATACCAGCACCGCTATGGTGTTGTTGCCGCGCCTCAACTTCGGCCCAATCTCCACCTCATCGTAATATGTGTCCTGCGGCGTCGGCCCCCGTTTCAAACCGCCCTCGAAGACTACGAGCTTGCCGTTGATCCAAAGCCAATACTTGGAATCCACGGCCAGACGCGCCCGAAGCGAAGCGGGCGGCGTGGCCAAGGTCACAGTTTTGCGAAAGCAAAGCCAGGTGTTGTTGCTCGCCTGGGCCGGTCCAATCCATTGCGCGGTCCAAGGTAGGTCGTGACCTTCGTCCTCAACGGCGAACACGGCCGTACTCGCGAGAGCCAGCGTGACGGTCAGAAGCTGTAAAATATATCTTTTCATCCAACTCGAATTCCGGCGGCCATTGTGCAACCAAATCTGGTGCCGAACAAAGTACTATAAAAACGGCCGAACTTCGGCGTGTGACATTCCAAAACGGACTCGGAATCGTCATTTGGGCTCGTGCCACTGGTTGGCTTTCTGCGCAACCTTCCGCGCCAGTTTGTCGTAGGACCCGTCACCAGATATGACCGACCAATAATAAAATGCCCGGTAAACCTGGCCGACCGCCACGGTCTTTTCTTTGCCGGAGCGGCCTTTCTCAGTTATTGCGCCGCCAACGCGCGTGTTGCCTTCTGTCTGCACGCCGCCTTCATCATTCACGCGATCCGCTTCCCACCGCATGCCCTTATCAAGCATTTTGTAGAGCGCCGGCTTCAGCCCCTCATCCGCCACGAGCACATAATAATGGCAGGCAAAGAGCAAGCCCACCGCGTTGTAGCTGCTGTCCCAACCACCCCGCTCCGGGTTGTAACCCGCTTCAGACTGGAGCGCGATGCCGTCCCGCGCGTATTCCTCTGAGTGTTTTATGAGCACGGAGTCGTGGGTCAGAATTCCAGTTTCGCCCAAGGCGGCGGCCACAAGATAACGCCGATGAGTGTAAGGCCCGTTGCCTTTCTTCCCCCTGGTCTCGATCTGTGGAATCATCATCCATCGTGCCGCCGCAAGCACCTTCGGTTTCATCCCGGTGATCGTTTGCCGGTAACGAGCCGCGTAATCTGATGCCTCAAGCAGCAGCAGCGAACGGGCGGCTGCCTCGACAAAGAAAGATGTGCTATGAAACGTATCGGGACAGTCGAAACCCCCATCAGATTTTTGCTGCGCGAAGCCCCACTTCAACGCGAGCAAGCCCCTGTCGATCGCATCGGTATTACTTCGAGCAATGCCGCCGACAATCAAATCCGAGGCGTAACGCTGCTCTTCGATGTACCATTTTCCGCTGTGGCTTGCGTCCCAGGCCCGGTTTACCGGGCCCCAGGCGCCATCGGGAGCCATCTCACGGTTATGGTTCGAGACATTGCGGTAAGCGCTATGCAACATGAAGAAGCTGGTCTCAAACGCAAGATCCTTGATCGCGCCGTCGGGTGCGGAAGCGAAGGAAGGCACACTCGACAATGCCAATACGATGGCAGTAAGACATGGCCGATGAAGGCTTCGTACCATGCCGCAATAATGCCGCCTTGCACCGGACGTTGTCAACTAACCGTCCGCCCGCCATTCCAAAGCGACAAAGCCAGGCAATTTGACAAAACCGGCGGCTGACATAGTTTGGGGTTGTGTCCTTCACCAGTAATGCCAGACTCAGGCACGACCTGTGGTTCCAACACTATGAAAAGTTGTTTTGCCGATGACGCCGATGTACGCCGACGAGGCAAACGGTGTCGGCGTCTGCTGCTTCTCTGGCTGTTGCTGTGCGCAGTAAGCGTGCCCGCCGCCCGCGCCGCGGACAGCAAAGGCCCGACCGTTCATCTGCGTTACGGAAAAGAAGAAGCCGTCGCCAACCCAGTGGCCGACTTCATGTATTTTGTCCCGCTCATCTCCCCTGAACCGGTTTCCAGCCTCCTCAGTCCCGGGAGCACGCAGTCGGTGCGCATGATTTCGACCAAGCGCCGCGTTTTGGGCCATAATTTCACCACCGACTGCGAACTGGAACTCAAAGGCGATGGGCGGCAGCAAACCATCTTTGATCTGGCTCAGACCATCCGTCGGCGCGACCGTGAATTGCAAAAAGGCGAGACCCTGCCCCGCCAGCTTAAATCCATCGACGTCCAGGGCTCGGGCGCCATAACGGTGGAAGTGAAAGGAGCCGTCAATAACGACGTCTCGACGGTCAGCGAAGTCCGGCTGCACTTCAACGCCCACGGCCATATCAGCCCGGTTTGGATCGACCTGTGCGACATCCACCGCGTCAAAGGCGACTTGCGGAAAGACAACGAAGTCCTGGCGCGCGTCAATACTCTGACTTTTCGCCGAAAGCCGGGGCCACCGACCATGGAAGTTTCCGTCTCCTCCATTAAGGACAAGGATTCTGGAAACGGTTTCTGGCAAAATCTCAAGGGCCGGATGGTGGGGGCGGCTGCTGATTTATTTATGCCTCCATTGAAAGTCGAAGCCGCCGGGCATCAGGCGATGTTGGACTTCGGCCAGGCCCTGATTTCGGGCGCCCCTACTTTTACTTTTCCGCTGGCCCGAAATCTCCGGGTCGAGAGCGCCCCTTAATCGTCCTGGATTCAAAGCAGTAGGGACGTCACTCGTTAAGGCTTCTTAATTATCTTGAGTTGCCTTCGCTTTTTAATTCATCCTTCTGAATTCTTACTGGCCGGAGAGTAATGGAGCAAAAATCTACATTAGCAGACCGACAGCGCCGCACTGTTTTCATTTGCCTTGTTTTGGCCCTGGGCACGGCGTTGCTTTATTGGCCCGCCACTTCGTTTGATTTTATTCACTTTGACGATCCGGAATATGTCGTCAAAAACTCCAATCTCAACAGCGGTTTGAGTTGGCCAGGCCTGGCTTGGTGCTTTCAGGCAGGCTACGCCGGCAACTGGCATCCGCTCACCTGGATGTCGCACATGCTGGATTGCCAGCTCTTCGGCCTCAAGCCCGGCGGCCCTCATGCCGTCAACCTTCTCCTGCACGCCGCCAATTCAGTGCTGGTTTTTCTGGTTTTGAAACGCCTGACCAATGCCGTGTGGCGAAGCGCCGGGGTCGCCGCCCTTTTCGCCTTGCATCCGTTGCACGTCGAATCAGTGGCCTGGATCGCCGAGCGCAAGGATGTTTTGAGCGCTCTTTTCTGGTTGCTCACGATTTGGGCCTACTGCGATTATGTCAAAAAGCATGGCATCGCGCGGTATTTTTTGGCCCTCGTCCTTTTCATTTTCGGGCTGATGGCCAAACCGATGGTGGTGACGCTGCCCTTTGTTTTGCTGTTGTTGGATTGGTGGCCGCTGGGCCGGTTTCAATCCAAATCGGCTGATTCCAAAGTAGCGGGTGCCGCCGCAAAATTTTCCTGGCCGGTCCTTCTGGAAAAATTGCCGTTTCTGCTCCTGGCCGCAGGCTCCTGCGTATTGACAGTAATTGCGCAACGGCGCGGACGAGCCATCGCCTCTTTTGAAAGTCTTTCCATGCTGGAGCGGCTGGCAAATTCGTCCGTGTCCTATTTGCGTTACGTCGGAAAAATATTTTGGCCGGCGGATTTGAGCCTGGTTTATCCGCTCGTTGTCGGATGGCAGCGCTGGGAAATATTGGGCGCGCTGCTATTTCTAATTGTCATGACGGCGTTGGCCGTGGTCTTTTTCAGGAGCCGCCCCTATTGGATGGTGGGATGGTTTTGGTTTTTGGGAACGCTGGTTCCCGTCATCGGATTGGTGCAAGTGGGAGCGCAATCGATGGCCGACCGCTATACGTATATACCTTCCATCGGCCTTTTTCTCATGATTACCTGGGGGACCTGCGATCTCGCGCGCCATTGGCGTTATCACCGGGCGGCATTGGGTATTGCCGGCGTCGCTGTGCTGGCCCTTTGCGCTTTTATGACAGAGAGGCAGCTCGGATATTGGAAGGACAGCCCCACTCTTTATCGTCACGTCATGACGATAGATCCGAATAATTATCTCATTCACACCTATTACGGCGGCTATCTGCGCGACGTGGGCCAGTTGGAACAGGCGCGGTCGGAATGTGAAAAGGCGGTTCAACTTGCCCCGAATTATACCTTCGGCCATGTGTTGTTGGCAGGCGTGCTGCTTCTGCAAGGCAAAAATCCCGAAGCGATTTCTGAAATGCGCACGGCGCTCAAGTATGAACCGGATCTGGTGCCGGTTAGGGCTAACTTGGCCGACGTATTGCTCTCGGAGAATTTATGTGGGGAGGCGGCAGCAGAATACGGAAAAGCGCTGGAATATACGCCCGATGATCCCAAACTTCATTTTTCCCTCGGCCGATCCTTGGTCATGCAAAAAAAGTATGGCGAAGCCCGGTCCGAATTTGAATCTGCCTTGCGCCTCCCCACTTTCAGCCACGCCGTCACATTGTCGGATGCCGAACTGCTTACGGCGCGCGCCAGTCTCGGCGACATCTACTCTTCGGAGAATTTGTATGACGAGGCCGCGGTTGAATACGGCAAGGCGCTCGAATACAAACCTGATGCTCCTGCCTTGCACTGTTCCCTGGGCCGCGCCTTGGCCATGCAAAAGAAATTTGACGCGGCCCAATCCGAATATGAAACGGCCTTGCGCTTGAATCCGTCCTACATCGACGCCCACTACGAATTGGCCCTTGCGCTTTCCAATCAGCACAAGAGTGCCGAAGCGATCGCCGAGTATCGCGCCGCCCTGAAAATTCACGGAAATTTTTCCGATGCGCTAAACAATTTATCCTGGATTTTAGCCGCCGATCCGAACGCGCAATTGCGCAATGGCGCTGAGGCGGTGCAATTGGCGGAACAGGCCTGCGCGCTGACCCACAACACTCAAGCCGTTAAAGTCGGCACCCTGGCAGTAGCGTATGCTGAGGCGGGACGGTTTGACGATGCTGTCAACACGGCGCAGAAGGCCCATGATTTGGCTGTCGCGCAGGGAAAAGCCGATCTGGCGGCAAGAGATCTTGAACTGCTGCAATTATTTCGTGCCCGTCGCCCGTATCATGAAGCGCCGTGAATTCTAACCGGCGTCAATAATCACGGAATACCGGGTGGCCCGCCACCGGCAGCGGCACCGCCGCCATGACGTCCAGTAGGAGGGGTCGAAACACCAGTATCTTCGCCCACCAATTCCGCCAGCGGCGGTATAAGTGGTGGCCCGTTGGGATTCTTTGTATGTTCGGCGAGCAAGCCGACTGCCTGCTCTTCCGGACTGGCCGCAGGTTCTGTCGTGGTGCTGCCGATTTGGCCCTGGGTTGCCGACCCTGAGAGTAGCGCGCCTATTTGCCCGCCCACTCCAGCGTTTCCTCCGCCATAGGACGCCGGACTGACGTTGCCACTGGCAATCGCTACACCGCTTCCTCCGCCCGAGGAACTGGAACCGCCGCCAATAACCGTTACTCCTCCACCCCCGCTGGCCACCGCCACTCCGCCATACCTCGAAGGACTTGCATTTCCTCCTCCCACCACAACGGCCGAAGGAGCATTGGCGATAACAGCCGGTGCAGCGGCAGGGGCCGGCCCTTTGGCGCCACCGCCCGCTGAAGCGAGACTGTTGCTCAGCACCGACAGAGTCTCGGGGGTGCCGTTAATCAAGACATCAACCTCCTGTTGGTTCGGATGTATCCTGACCAATTCCAGTTTATCGTCTTTTTCGCCGGAGGCCATTTCCCCGGGCGACAATCTAAAGTAAGCGGTCTGGCTCTTCGAATCTTTAGGCGGGATCGAGAAAAGCACTCGAACATCATCGCCCACCCGTACAATGCCGTTCAGGTAGACTTTGGGCAGTTCGACGGGTTTTTCCGCAGCCACAGGAGGAGGCGGCTGTGGATTGAGCCGAAAGATGTTTCTATCCATGATAATTCCGTATGGATTGGAATTATCCGCAGTGCCATCCGAATTTCCGGCTGAACTCGCTGTCGCGGTGACGAGGACATTGTGCGCTGTGGCTCCCAAGAGTGACTGCGACGAAGCTGCCAGGGCCACCATGCCGCCGAGGATATATGCCGATGTCAATTTCATAGTTGCGACGTTCACAAGATAGCTGCAAACAGGAAAAACACCAGCCAAAAGGCAAAGTTTCGCGGCGCAACTGCTGCATGGAAGCATCCTGGATCTTGCCAGGGTTTGGGCAAAGGCACCGGCTTGAATCCCCTCACACCGAGGAGGCGGATGAGGGACAACGCCAAAATGTAGCACCCATGTAGCACGAATGTAGCACCAAATGTTGCACCTTAAACGCCTGAGAATCAACAGTGTAGCACCTGTAGCACCCTTTTGCCAAAATACCCGGGTATTGACCGTTTGGCAGCGCCCTGCCAATATACTTTGCCAGTCAGATTGGCGCGTTCGTCTATCAGTTAGGACACGGCCCTCTCAAGGCTGAAAGACGGGTGCGATTCCCGTACGCGCTACCA
>Ga0182030_10006288_pt1 | contig 25083 bp, 23 predicted proteins | sample 812S3MmetaG_FD_121299 | JGI IMG/M metagenome (GOLD analysis project Ga0182030, IMG submission 121299) | Permafrost microbial communities from Stordalen Mire, Sweden - 812S3M metaG (Illumina Assembly) | ecosystem: Environmental > Terrestrial > Soil > Wetlands > Permafrost | place: Sweden...
GCTTGCCTGAAGCCATCGGTCTCGGTGGGGTATTCGAATCCGTCGTCTTTGCTCAGGACCACAACGTCACCAAACCCGACCGCGGAATTTTCGAAGTGGTCGAGCGCGAGATGCGTATCGAGCCGTCGGCCTGCGTCCTCGTGGGCGACCACCCCCTCAACGACGTAGTGGGAGCTAAGCAATCAGGTTGGCGCGCCATCTGGATCGACCGCGATGGTGACGGCACATGGCGCCCGGCTCCGGGTCATGCCGACAAACCCGATGCCATCGTCACCTCACTCGATCAGATCCCCGAGGTGCTCAAGTCTCTCTGAGGCCCCCGCTCAGGCGTAGGTGAACTCCCACTGCGGCGCGGGCAACGAATCACCTCCGCCCACGACCACCGTGATCTCGACCGACTGTCCCGCCGTTCCCGGAGGAGCGGTCACAGTGATCTGCGTGCCGGCGGCGTTGATCGCATTCGGCGAAATAGGCACCGACGTCGTGCCGAACAGCACCGCCGATGCCCCGCCGAAGCCGGCGCCCTTGATCGTCACAAAGGTCCCGCCAAGATGGCTCCCCGAATTAGGCAGCACGGCGGTGACGACCGGTCCGTAGGTGAACACGTCACCGGAGCTGAGTGGACTGGTGCCGCCCGGCCCGGTCACGGTGACACTCACGGTTGTCGTCGCCGCGCCAGCCGGCGCACTCGAGAGATCGATGACATTGCCGCTGCTATTGACGCTGAAGCCGCCACTCGGCACACAGGATGAGCCGAAACAGACCGATTGTGACATTCGCTCGAACTCCCCTTTCGATGGTCCGCTCATTTCGTCGTCCATCCAGCGATATCCGCTGACCAAGCGAGCGGGTTGGTCGATTGACTGCAGCAGGGAAGCATGGCGTTCGCACATTCCGACTTTGTATTGACTTTCCGCCATGGACCGCACTGACCCTGAGAGCGCTCCTTTGCTCAGTGAGGAATAGGCGACAAGTCCGACACGAGCCCTCTCCGGACCGATCGAACCCTAGACCCGTGGACCACGACGGCGGTTCGACCTGAAGCGCTTTGATTGGGTAGACGCCATGGATCTGTTGAATGGCGGCGGTTCGACGTACAAGGACCCGATGTAGCGGACGCTGACTGCGGCGACCAGCTTGGCGAGCGCTGGTATTACTCGAATAGGTTCGATCGACGGACGTATGATTGGTTTAGTGCCGAGTGCTGCGCCGAAAGGCACTCCCTCCCCGGCCAACTCCCACCGGCCAAAGCGGTCACTCGGCCTGGCGAGCACGGTGTCGATCGGAATTGGCGGAATGGTCGGCGGTGGCATCTTCGCTGTTCTCGGATTGTCCATCGAGCTGGCCCGCGGGGCGGCTCCGATCGCGTTTCTCATCGCCGGAGGCGTAGCCTTCCTCACTGCAACTTCCTATGCCCGCCTGTCGGTCGCCTACCCAAGCCGCGGCGGGACCGTCACCTTTCTCAACGAGACATTCGGGTCGGGCATCTTTGTCGGCGGACTGAACGTTTTGTTGTGGCTCAGCTACGTCGTGATGATTTCGCTATACGCCGCGGCCTTTGCCGGCTATGCGGACAGTCTTCTACCGGGCCACCCATCGGCCCTGGTCGATCACCTCTTGCTGAGCGGCATCATCATCGTGATCGCCATTCTCAACATCGCCCGGGCCTCCGTAGTTGGTCGCGCCGAGGAATGGATTGTCGCGGCCAAGGTGGTCATTCTCCTCCTCGTGGTTGCCGCGGCCTTTCACGGCGTGCACCCGTCCCACCTGTCGCCGCGTGCGTGGCCTAACTCCCTGGCCATCGTCGGAGGAGGCATGGTGATTTTCGTCGCCTACGAGGGTTTCGAACTCATCTCTAATGCCGCCGAAGACGTGCGCAATCCCCGTCGCACGCTCCCGCTGGCGCTCTACGTCTCCGTGGGGTTCACGATCGCCCTATACGTGCTGGTGTCGATCGTAACCGTTGGCACCCTCACCATCACTCAGGTGCGCGGCGCAAGCTCGTACGTCCTCGCTGAAGCTGCCCGTCCGAGTCTCGGTCAGTTTGGATTCGTGCTGGTGGCGATCGCCGCTCTGCTCTCGACCACGTCGGCCATTAATGCCACCCTCTACGGCACCGCCCGACTCTCGTGGACTATCGCCCGTTCCGGTGAGCTTCCCGAGGCGTTCGATAAGAAAGTCTGGGACCGACCCGTCGAAGGCCTGTTAGTCACCACTGTTCTCACCCTCGTGGTCGCCAATGCTTTCAACCTCAACAGCATCGCCCTCACGGGCAGCGCTGCGTTCTTGATCATTTTTACCGCAGTGAACATCGCCGCTGCTCGACTGGCCAAACGCACGACACAGCGCATATTGGCCGTGACCTCAGCTGTGGCATGCGCCGTTTCACTCGTTGCTCTCATCGCAGAAGAGCGAAGCCGCAATCTCTGGGGCGTCGTAATCGTTGGTGGGCTCGTCAGCGGATCGTTCGCCTTAGAAGCCCTCTATCGCAAGGTTACGCATCGGGTTATTCACTTGCATTTCGCTACGCCGGCGAGTACTGCCGAACACGACCAATCGGCAGGTGCCTAGGGCGCCTCGGCGGCACGACTGGCCTGTGGGTGCCGAAAATCTCATCTGGTGCGCCGACCAGGGGCGATGCACCACAGGGAACGTCGACGCTTGCCGAGCGAACCTACGTCGCTCGTTCGGTAGTACCTGCGGTGAGACAAGACCCAGAAAGAGACCTAGAAATCCTGGTCAGCAATCCAATTGGGGGTTTCGGCACCCACAGGATACCAGCCCGCTGGTGGTACATCGCTCACGGCGTACGTCCTTTCAGCAGGCCAAACGGCAAAGGAATTCTACCTCATGGGCCAATTCAGCCGACGAGATGCGCGGCGTCTTCCTCGCTCAGCGGGTCAGCACCACCACGCCGGCGTTGGCACCTCGGCCGACCGTATGCGAGAGAGCAACCCGCGCTCCATCGACCTGGCGAGCGCCACACTCGCCTCGGAGTTGGCGGACCAGTTCGACCACTTGACCCAAGGCCGAAGCGCCAAGCGGCTCACCCTTGGAGAGCAGTCCCCCGCTCGGATTTACCGGGAGGCGGCCACCCATTGCGGTCGCTCCCGACTCAAGCAACGCAGCCGAACCGCCGGGCTCACAAAGCCCAAGTTCTTCGTAAGACAAGAGTTCGCGGGCAGCGTCGGTGTCCTGGCACTCCACCACGTCGAGATCGTCTGGCCCCAGGCCCGCTTCGGCGAATGCTGCCGTCGCGGCCAAGGTCGACGGAGACGGTACCGAGTCGTCAACCAGTCCCGACAGCGGAGTCGACTCGCTCAAGACCGCACCGGGAAGATGAGAACGCAACACGGCGCCGGCCAGATTGATCGGAACGAGCCCCGACGGTCCCGCCAGATCATCGCGAGTCAAGACCACTGCGGCCGCCCCCTCATTGGGCGAACACAGCATGAAGAGATGGAGCGGCTCGCACACCACTCTCGAGGCCAGCACCTCTTCCGCCGAAATTTCCTTTTGATACATGGCATCAGGATTCGACGAGCCGTGGCGGCGGTTCTTGACCACCACTTGCGCCAGATGCGCCTTGGTCACGCCGGAGTTGATGGAGAGCCGATGGGCCCGCAATCCAAAGAAGGCCGGCGTAGCCGCCAAGCCAGCTTCCTCTTGCCACGGCTCGAAGAATGTCGATCGAATGATCCCCTTGGGCATCTTCTCTGTCCCGAAGACCAGCACCGTGTCGTATTGACCGGCCCGAATGGCCCCGGCCGCCAGCATGAGGGCGGCGCCGCCGCTGGCGCAGCCGGCCTCAACGTCGACGATGGGCATGCCCGTCATCCCCAAGCGACTGAGCACCTTGTGTCCGGTGGCCACGCCGCCATAGGCCGTGCCACAAAAGGCCGCTTGAAATCCGCCGCGCCCCACTTCGGCTTGCTTGAGTGCGGCCCGTACGGCTTGGACTCCCATGTCGGTAGTCGAGACGCCTTCGAAGCGGCCAAACGGATGCATGCCCACCCCGGTGATCACGACGCGTTTCACGACGCACTCCGGGGGGCAAAGGCAAAGGTGATGACGTCATTGCCGTCGGCGTCAGTATGCAAGGGGACCACCTGAAGTTCCATCGGACATCCCAGCGACAGCTGGGCGGGATCACTCTCGGTGAGTCGGGAGATGACTCGAATCCCTTCGGGCAACTCCACCACACCGACGCCGTAGGGCGTCTCACCGGCATACCCCGGAGGCGGTGCGGTCACCGCCGTCCACGACCACAGCTCGCCAGTCCGAGAGAGTTCCACCGGAACCGGATCCTCAGTGGAACAATAGGGACACGTGTCGTGACGAGGGAAGTGATGAGCTCCGCACGCGTCACAACGGCTGCCCAGCAGTGCTGGTGGAGCCCCGTCAGTGAAGAGACCCTCTTTGACCATCACGCGCATGGCCGTCAATGTAGGCCACGCGCCGACCACGCGAAGCGCCCAGTCACTGCGGGAGTTCGATCAGTTCAAGCGCGTCAACCTCCCAAAAGGCCCGCAGCGAGGCGATTTTCCCGGCTCCGTTCGATCGGTAGGTGTAGACGCCGCGCACAATGGCCTGATGGGTACCGCCCGCCAAAGTGGTCCGGATGATGCCTACGTCCGCTACTTCATCGCCGCACAAATAGGAATCGTTGATCTCAAACGAGATGCCCTCACTTGAAGCGATCACCGTGTCGTAGAAGGCGGCAATAGCCTCTCGCCCGTGATGGCCGTTGCCTTCGGGGTCGAAGGGAGATGGCCCGATCGGGTCCTGCACGAAGGCGTCGGGCGCAAAGAGGTCGAGCCACCCGTCTCGATCACCCGCCGATACCGCCGCTCGAGAGCGAAGGCCGAGTTCTCGCGCATTCATTGTGTCTTCGGTCATTGCGTCTCAACCCTCCCGGTTGGCCGTCATTGCACTTTGGCGATCACGTCGTCGCTGAATCGCTGCAGGGCGTCAATCTTCGTTTGCAACGACTCGGTGTCCTGCTCGGGGACGTATGGCCAGCGAAATCCGACGATCACGTCCGTCACGCCCAAATCTTCGAGACGGTGTACTCCGTCCACGCTGTAGGCATCGAGGGAAATCACGTGCACCTCGAACGGCCGGTCCTCGGTACCGTGCTCTTTGCGGAGCACAGCCAGTCGCTCCAAGAGCCCCGGCAGATCGGCCGGGTCGCCACCACCGTGGAGCCATCCATCTCCGCTCACCGCTGCTCGCTTCAGGGCTGCCTCATGATGCCCCCCAATAAGGATCGGCACGGGCTTGGACGGCGTCGGGCTCATCTTCACTGAAGGCAGATCGAAGACGTCGCCGTGATATTCAAAATACCCACCACCCATCAAGCCCCGCATCACGGCGATCTGCTCGTCCATGCGCTTCCCCCGGCCTTCCCAGGGGACGCCGCACACGGTGTAGTCCTCCGGCCAGGGGCTGGTTCCCACCCCGAGCAGGAGCCGATTATTGGTCAAGACGGCGGTGGAGCTGACCTGCTTGGCCACCAATACCGGGTGGCGAATCGGGAGCTTGACCACGAAGGTGACGAAGCGAAGTCGCTCGGTCACCGCCCCCATGGCCGGGATCAGCGAGAACGGTTCCAAGAAGGGCTTGTCCTCGAGGAATTCCCTGGTGCCATCCGGGTTGAACGGATAGCGAGTGTCGGAGAACTCGGGGTAGCAGATGCTGTCGGGGATGACCATGGAGTCGAAGTGGGCTTCTTCGGCCGCCCGGGCCAAGGGCAGGTAAAAGGACGGATCGGTCATCGACTCGGCATAGGAAAACCGCATGTCACCTCCGGAGGACAAAGTGGGATGTGGGTGTGTCTGCCGCCTACCATGCGGCCTGTGTCCGATCATCCTGCCAGTACCGACGGGTCGGGCCACAACCAGCCACTGGCCATCGACCTCTCTTTGGACGAGCTGGAGCACCAAGCCCGCCAGGTCATCGGGGAAATGGCCTATGCCTATTACTCGGGCGGAGCCGAAGACGAGCGCCTGCTAGTCGAGAACATCGCCGCCTGGAGCCGTTGGCAACTCCATCCCCGGGTCCTGGCTGGCATCTCTGAAGTCAGCACCGCCACCACCCTCCTCGGACAGGCCGTCAGCTCACCGGTCGCCATTGCTCCGACGGCCATTCAGGGCTTGGCCCACCCCGACGGCGAGGTGGCCACCGCCCGTGGCGTCGCCCAGGTCGGGGCGCTCATGATTCTCTCGTCGCTGGCCACCAGTTCGCTCGAAGACGTGGCGGCCGCGGCGCCTGAGGCCACTCGCTGGATGCAGATTTACATTTTGCGTGACCGACCCCGCACCAAGGATCTGGTCGAACGGGCACTGGCCCACGGTTATGGCGCCCTCGTGCTGACCGTCGATGCGCCGGTGTCAGGCCTCCGGCTCCGTGAGCTTCGGGCCGGCGTCCATCTCCCCAACGACCTGTCGCTGCCCAATCTCAGCGGAGGCAGCACCGCCCGCGCCCACGAAGGCGGCTTCATGGCGGTGGTCACCCGAGAATTCGAACCGGCCCTCACCCCCGACGACATTGGTTGGCTGGCTGGTCTCAGCGGTCTCCCAGTGGTGGCCAAGGGCGTGCAGCGCGCCGACGACGCCATCCGCTGTGTCGACGCCGGTGCGTCGGCCATCGTCGTGTCGAACCACGGGGCCCGCCAACTCGCCGACGCGCCCGCCACCGCCGACATCCTGGCCGAGATTGTCGACGCAGTGGGTGGTCGCGCCGAGGTCTACGTCGATGGTGGCATCCGACGCGCTCCCGACGTGGCCAAAGCGCTGGCGCTCGGAGCCCGGGCCGTCCTCATCGGGCGACCCTCGTTGTGGGCGGTGGCCACCGGCGGATCCGATGGAGTGGGGCAACTACTGCGCTGGTACGAATCGGAATTACGGCGCACCATGGCACTGTGTGGCGCCGCCACGGTAGAAGAACTGGACCGGACCCTGGTGCGTCGAGCGCCCCAGTGGTCTTCATTAGGAGGGGGACTATGACGACCGTCGCCGCGTTGGTGGCCGCTCGAGCGAACGATGACGAACCGGCCGTACTCAGTGCGCAAGGCCAGTGGACGTGGCGTCAAGCAGTGGCCGAAGGGGCCGCTCGAGGAGCACTGGCCCAGTCGTTACGCACCGATGGACCGTTTCACGTCGGTGTCCTCCTTCCCAACGGGCCCGAATACCTGTTCTGGCTGAATGGTGCGGCCTTGGCGGGCGCCGCCATCGTTGGAGTGAACCCCACCCGTCGCGGCGAAGCGCTGGCGGCGGATATTGCGGCCACCGACTGCGCCCTCATCGTCACCGATGCCGAAGGGGAGGCACTGCTCAGCGGACTCTCGCTCGGTGTCGAAGCCGATCACATTTTGGTCATCGGCACGGATCGCTACGACGCCTTGGTGGCTCAGTACGCACCGGGCTCAGGAAAACACGGAGCGATCGCCCGAGCGTTGGTGGCCAACGCCGGCGATATCGACGAGGAGACGCTGTTCCTCCTCATCTTCACTTCGGGGACCACCGGAACCCCCAAGGCGGTCCGCTGCACGCAGGGTCGCTTGGCCGGGATCGCTGAAGTCGCCGCACCCGGGTACGGCTACGGACCCGACGATGTCTGCTACTGCCCCATGCCGCTCTTTCATGGCAACGCGCTCATGGCGCTGTGGGGACCGGCCGTCTTAGTGGGTGCGGCCATCGCCGTGCGACCCCGCTTCAGCGCATCAGAATTCATGGACGATGTGCACCGGTTTGGCGCGACCAAATTCAGCTACGTCGGCAAGGCGATCGCCTACATACTGGCCACTCCCGAACGGCCCGACGACGCCGAGAACACCCTCCGCAGTGCGTTCGGCACCGAAGCATCGGTGCGCGACCGCAGTCGATTTCGCAAACGCTTCGGCTGTTACCTGATTGAGGGCTACGGCCAGAGCGAGGGCGGCGCGGCCATCAATCCAGTGCTCAATATGCCCAAGGGGGCCCTGGGCAAGCCAGTCGACAACGTTGACCTTGTCGTCATCAGCCCGATCACTGGTGAGGAATGCCCGAGAGCGATCATCGACGCCGATGGACGCCTGCTCAACGCGGGAGAAGCGACCGGAGAGATCGTCAACCGCAGCGGGCGGGGCAAGTTCGAGGGGTACTACCGACACGAGGGCGCTGAGAACGACCGGCTCCGAAACGGTTGGTATTGGACGGGTGACCTCGGCTATGTGGATCCCGAGGGCTTCTTCTACTTCGCCGGACGTTCCGGCGACTGGCTGAGGGTCGACTCGGAAAACTTCGCCGCTGGGCCAGTCGAAGCAGTCCTGTCCCGTCACCCCGAAGTCGCCGTATCGGCGGTCTACCCGGTGCCCGATACGGGGTCGGGGGCCGGCGACCAAGTCATGGTGGCGATCGAGTTAGTGCCCGGCGCCGTCTTCGACCCAGTGGCCTATGCCGGCTGGCTGGCCGAACAGCCAGACATGGGCACGAAGTGGTTCCCCCGATTCGTGCGTCTTTCGAAGTCGCTCCCCCAGACCGCTACAGGCAAAGTCACCAAGGTTGACCTCCGTCGTGAAGCATGGGTCACCGACGAAGAGATCTGGTGGCGGCCCCTCGACAGCAACGACCCGACCTATCAGCGCCTCACCGACAACGACAAGGCCCTGTTGGCCGAGGGATTGGCCGAACATGGCCGCCCACCTATCGGCTGAGTGCCGCCTCCAGCAGCGTCACCAATTCGGAGAGGTCACCAATCCGGTGCATGCCCTCAGATAACTCCACGGGATCCTCCGACCCCCGTTCATCAATCCGCCACACATGCACGGGAGTCATGCCGGCGCTGTGAGGTCCTTCAACGTCTGGTGACCACGAGTCGCCGACAAAGACAATCTCGGCCGCGTCAATCCCGAGCGCATGGGCACAATGGTCGTAAATCGACGGATGCGGTTTGCGAGCGCCGGCTTGGGCGGAAGTGATCGCCACATCGACCAGATCGTCCACGCCAACTTGCTGCAGGAATGAGTCGAGGTCCCAGCCCCAGTTGGAGCACACGCCGATCACCCAGCCCTGATCCCGCAAAGCGAGCAACGTTGGCCTCGCTTCGGGATAGACCACCATCGGCCCCCGGTCGGACTCTCGCAGCGCGTCAATGATGTGTTGGCATTGCTCGGGCGCAACTTCGCAGGCATCGGTGAGGTCAAGCAACCGATGACGCGCCCAAGCCTCATACGCCTCTTCGCTCACCGAGTGCTCCGAATGGTCGATGCCGTCATAACGAGAGAAATACGCCTCAATCACTTCGTCCGGCAGCTCATAGCCAAAGTCGGCGAATACGGCGGAGTACTTCCACGAAGTGGGGTCAGCCCAATGTGCCAATGTGCCGTAGAAGTCGAAGACCACTGCTTGCGCCATGGGCACATTCTGCTTTATCAGGCGTCCAGGCCTGGGCCGACGATCCATTTACGACCCCACGCGTCATACTGCATGCCGCCATGGCTCATGAATCACTCACCACGCTGCCGAGCGAAACGGTGGAGCGCGGACGTGGTGCACACGCTGCGCCTGGTCCACCCCTGAGCGATAACGAATCGCGCAGCCGAGGAGCTCACGCCGCTCCAGCCCCGAGCTTCTACCGCTGGGCGGCGGAAATCCTGGCCGTCATTGCCGTGGCTGTTGCCCTCACTGTGGTCCTGCGTACCTTCGTCATGCAGACGTACTCGATCCCCTCGGCATCGATGGAGCCAACCTTGATGATCGGTGACCGCATTGTGGTGGACAAGCTCAGCTACGACCTGCACAGCGTGGGTCGTTCCGACATTGTGGTGTTCGCACGGCCAGCCGATGAACACTGCGGCGGCACTCCAGTGGCCGACTTGGTCAAGCGCGTGATTGGCCTACCTGGCGAAACCATCTCGCTCTCGGGCGGCCAGGTCTACATCGACCACAAACTTCTGTCCGAGCCTTGGCTGCCGGCGTCAATCCAGCGATCGACCACACCTGGTCCGTCCTCCGCCCCCTATGCCCTCCATGAGTCCTTCAAGGTGCCAGCCAACGACGTCTTCGTCATGGGTGACAATCGGACTGACTCGTGTGACAGCCGATGGTGGGGACCTATTCCCGAGTCAACGATCGTCGGAAAGGTCGACGTCCGCGTCTGGCCGGTATCTCGAATCCACCTCTTCTAATCACCGACGAGCGCGACGTCAGCCGACGGCGTCGAGGAAGTGCTCTCGTTCAGTTTCGAACCAGAGACGACGACGGTCATATCGTTCCTGACCGCCCGTGGCCTCCCACATAGCGACGAAGGCGGGAATGCCCGCGTCAACCCGACGCTTCACAAACGCTCCCCCGCCAGCAGCTCGTTCGGAAATCAGATCGACCAATTCGCTCCTCCCGGGCGCCAGTCCGTAGGCATCAGCAATGACGCGCAGCCGCGTGAAGGGATCGCCATTTCCCCGACCGCTACGCGTGGCGTCCTCGGGCGCATCGAGCGGCACGCACATGGTGGCAAACGCCGACAGGTCAAATTCGCGTCGTCCCGGTGCGGCAAAGTCGAAGTCGAGCAGGGCCACGGCTTGTCCATTGCGGTAGACCACGTTTTCCGGGCACACATCGTTATGACAAAAGACGTCGCCACCCTCTGCGTCAGCCAACTCCGTGTTCCAGGTCGCCCCCGGCGGTGGGTCAAACCCGACCGTCGCATCGTGGAATTGGCGAAGAAGCCGAGCCGTCGAGGCCAATGCCTCGTTGCTCTGTGACCACTCAGGAAAAGGAAATAGGGGCACATCGCCCGCGATAAACGTCAGCCACTCGCGGCCGTCAGCATCAAGGCGTCTGGGCTCGGGCACACCGTCGAATCCTCGCTCGCGCACATGGCGCAGGAGGGCGTGCAGGGTGGGCGAGTGACTGGTCGACGGCCGCACCACCTGGTCGCCGTGGCGAATGACGGCGCCGGCGTTGCCCACGCCCCCTTGCAGTATTTCCGGTTCAGTCACGCGGCACAGTCTGGTCTGTTCTGCGCCATCGGTCCGTCGTGACCCACGGTGCCGGACTAGCTCAGCCGGTAGCTTGTCGACGTGCGCATCGGCCTGGTCATTTTGCCCTCCGACCGTTGGAAGGACGCTCGACGCCAGTGGGAATGGGCCGACGACGTCGGCTTCTCCACAGCCTGGACCTATGACCACATCCGCTGGGGCGGCATGCCGGACGGTCCGTGGTTAGCCGCCGTGCCCGTCCTCGCCGCGGCAGCCGCCGTCACCACCCGCATCCGTCTCGGCACGTTGGTGGCTTCGCCCAACTTCCGCCATCCGGTCGTGTTGGCTCGCGACGTCATGGCACTGGACGACGTCAGCTCCGGCCGCTTCGACCTCGGCGTCGGTCCGGGCAGCGGCGGTCCCGACGCCGAAGCATTGGGTCAGGAGCCCTGGACCTCGGTCGAGCGCATGGATCGCTACCGCGAATTCCTTCAATTCCTGCGCCAAGTGCTTGACGGCGCACCATCGCAAAGCACCACCATCGCTGGGCAGTACTACGACGCCCATGAAGCGCCCAGTACTCCCGGCACGATCCAACAACCCCTTCCCCTCACCGTCGCCGCCGGCGGACCAAAAGGCCTCCGATTGGCCGCCACCTACGGCCAGCAGTGGGTCACCATTGGACTCAGCTCGGGCCGCGGCAAGTCCCACGAATTGGCCAGGGCAGTTGAGCAGCAGTGTCGCCAACTCGACGACGTCTGTGCGGCAGTACGTCGGGACCCGGCCACCTTGCGTCGAGTGGTGCTCTGGACGCCGGCCGATCCCGTCATCACCTCCATCGACCAGTTCGATGAGATCAGCGCGCCCTATGAGGCCATGGGCATCGACCAACTCGTACTCCACCACCCTGATCAGACGGGTCCGTATTCAGGGTCGGTGGCAGTGTTCGAGGAGATCGCCGCCCGCTCGGCGCAGGCTCACCCCCCGGCTTAACCGGGTCTCTGGGCGCAGACATGGTGATCCGGCGGGCAGGAACGCGCTTGAGCCGAACTGAGCCTCAACCCGGTGTGGTTGATGATGGAGCGCCCCGTTGAGCCCCTCGCAGCGAGCGCCCGTGTTTAATGCCGCTCTCGACCTACCAACGAAGTTTCCCCTTGTGATGGTCGCCGTCTGTCGCGCTGCGTGGGTTTCCCCCGATGTGGATGACTCACGCCCAACGTTTCACTGTTTAGTGGACTCCGCTGCAACCGAGTTCTTACACTTTTCTCGATTGCGATTTGGTTACAAGAGTGTCGTCGCTACTTTCCACTTAGCTGGCTAACAGTTTCTCCAACGTCGCCTTCTCTTCAGGAGGTTCGACCCGCTGCACCACAATGTCGTCACTGCCCACCCATGCCGCCGCTTCCCACAACGCATGAGCAACGGGCCGAGCCGCGCCCGGCGCCAGCAGCGTCACCTGTTTGGCCACCAATGTCCGACCGTCGCGACCAGGATCGACCAGTCCAACCATCTTCGTCCCCGCCAGCACGGGCATGGCGAAGTATCCGAAGAGCCGTTTGTGTTTGGGGGTATAGGCCTCAAGTCGATGGCGAAAACCGAAGAGTCGTTCGGTCCGAGGACGATCCCAGGTCAGTGAGTCAAAGGGAGAGAGCATCAGGTTGCGCCCCACCAGGCGTCGCCCCAACACCTCAAGGGCGTCAGGAGAGGCAAACGCCGCCTTCGTCCAACCTTCGACGTCAATGGGCACCAGGCCTGCCGCCTCAATCACTGGGAGCACCTGCTTGGCCGGGACACCGTGGTACACCGCCAAGTCAGCCACTGTGGCTACTCCGAGAGCCTGCCCCGCCGAGCGCACCAAGTTGGTCACGCACTCCTCATCGCTGAGATCTACCGCGGCCAACTCCACTGGAATGGCCCGCTCCGCCAGGTCATAGACCCGGGCAAACCCTCGACGCTCACGGCAGACCAACTCCCCAATATCGAGCAGCCATTCAGCGGCGATCTTGATCTCCGACCAGTCCCACCATGGGCCGCCCTTCTTGGCGCCTCCAAGTTCGTTGGCCGTCAGCGGGCCCTCCGAACGAAGACGATCCACCACCTCTCCACAACTCTTCGCTTCGTTCTCGAGGTAGTGCCACCGCCGCCCTTTGGCCAGGGCGGCCCGACGCTTGAAGGCGTAGTTCGGCCACGCTTCGAGTGGCAGCAAACAGGCAGCGTGGGACCAGTACTCAAACGTCTCGCTCTTCGCCCCCCAGTAACACTTTTCAATCCGGTCCCGCCCGATGGCGCCGCTGCGGGCATAAGCCACGAGCTCATGCGATCGAGCCAATACGGAAATGGTGTCGAGCTGCACGCCGCCCAGCTGACGCAGCATGGCGGTTGGACCACCCCGAGGTCGTGCCCCCAACAGGCCTTGAGCGGCCAGCGCAACCTTGCGAGCCTCCTGCGTACTGAGCGACGCCGAGGTCGAACCAACGTCGAGCAAGGAGGACAGCTCAGTCCAAGAGCGCCGCGGCGACCGCGTCTTCGAGGGTGCGATCGTTGGCCCACGCCATCTGTTGCTGCTTGGCCCGCCGGAAGTAGAGCTGAATGTCGAAGTCGAGCGTGAAGCCGATGCCGCCGAAGATCTGCTGCGCCATGGCCGTGATGTCACGGAACGTCCGACAGGCGAAGAGCTTGGCCATCGGAGCGAGCGAACTCAGCGAACGACCACTAGCCCCGGCCCAAGCTGCTTCGTGTACCAATTGCTCGGCCCCGTCGAGGTTGGTCACGGCGTCGGCCAAATTGTGGGCCAATGCTTGGAACGCACCCAGCGGCTTGTCGAACTGCTGGCGATCCTTGGCGTATTGATTGGTGATTTCGAAGGCATAACGCGCCCCGCCTACCGCTTGGGCGGCCAGGAGCACCAGGGCCGGCTCCAGCACGTCTTGCCAGGTCGCCCAACCCGATCCATCCGCTCCGATGCGATCCGCTTCGGACAAAACGACGTCGCTGAACGTGACCTCGTATTGAGTGTCCGAAGCCACGGTGAACTGCTGGCGCAACGTCACGCCCACCGCCGTCGGGTCAACCAAAAACAAGTCAATCGCCTCGGCCTCGTCACCGGTGCGGGCCAACACGACCAAACGGTCAGCCGCCGCAGCGAAGGCCACGTGCCGCTTCACACCAGACAATGCGAATCCACCCGAGCCGTCGGCCGTAGCTCGCACCTCAACGCCCCGAGGCGAGTACCCGTTCTCGGGCTCAAGCCAAGCCGGGGTAAAGATGGCTTCCCCGGTGGCAATGCGGCCCAACCATTCCGACTTTTGCTCGTCGCTGCCACCCAAGGCCAAAGCCCCGCCGGAGAGCACTGCGCTCACAAAGTGCGGGATCGGTGCCAAAGCTCGGCCGAACTCCTCATACAAGGCCACTCCTTCGACCAGGGTCATGCCTGAGCCGCCGTATTCGGTGGGGAGCAACAATCCGATCAGGTCAAGGTCGGCCAACTGGGTCCACAACGACAGCGGATAGCCCGTCGGGTTGTCCTCCATGTCGCGCACCACATCGAGCGAGCAGTGCTTCTCCAACACGTCTCGAGTGGTCTGACGCAACATTTCCTGCTCGGGATTGAAATCGAGATCCAACATGGTGCAGCTACCTCCGGGTCAGTGTTCGTTGCGGGCGAGTGATCATGGACGGGCGGGCGAGGGCAACCAGCGGTCGCCGCGTCGAGCCCACGGATTGTCATCGTTGGTGCGGGGCAGGGCGATGCGAGCCGCACAGGTGGTCTTGGTGTCGCCGTCGACGGCCAAGGTCACGGCAACCGAGACGAAACCACAATCGACCCCATCGACCTCGGTCCCTTCGACGACACCGGTCAACACCATGGTGTCACCTGGGAACACCGAGCCCAACATGCGGAAGGTCACTCGGCCCAGTCGACCGAATAGTCCGGTCCAATCGGTCAGGTAGCGCTCAAACCAGGCCGCCTGATTGGGCGTGTTCAAAAAGATGTCCTGGGTGCCGTTGCGGTTGACGGCAAAGTCCTTGTCGTGATGCATGGGTCGCCAATCGCGAGTAGCCAACGCACCCAGCACCACTGTCGTGGCCGTGACCTCGTAGCGAAGTTCGGGGAGCACCTCCCCCACGCTGACCTGGTCGAACAGCAGACTTGGAACCACCGGCGTTCCCTCCTTCACGAGCCTGCCCCGTCACCGCGCTGATAGCCGAAACCGGTGTAGGACTCGACCGCCACCAGTTCGCCGTCACCATTGGCATAGATCACATCAATGACCCAGAACCGCCCCGTTCCCAACTTGGTCGTCTTCTCGCCACTGATGGAACGCAGGACCTGATGGGTCCGCAACACATCACCGATACGCACCGGGGTGTGGAACTCAATGGTGTTGTCGGTCATCACTGCTTCGGGCAAGTCGAACCAGGCCTTGAGGTCGAAGTGCACCTGCAACGGCAGGGCCACCTCAGTTCGCCCGGGTGCCCAGTTGTGCGGCCGGAACCAGACCGACACCATGGACGGTGGAGCGATGGGCCCGTCAGTCACCGCGGCCGCCACGTCGTCGTCCCAAAAGAGCGGATTCCCGTTCTCCACCGAAGAGCACGAGGTCCAGATGTATCCCCGCTCGACTGGGAACTCGCCCATCTCGGCGTACTGCTCCAATCCAACCTTCTCAAGCGCCTGAGTCAAGCGGTCCTGGTCGCTCACGCCACCACCCGCCGTGCTTTCCACGCTGCAATGGTCTCGACGGCCACGCCGGCCTCCTTTAACAAGTGCTCGGTATCGGTCTGGGTCAGATCCGGCAGCACCACCGGTCCAGCCCCAGCCACAACCCGGTCCATCCCCGCCAGCACCGGGGCCAGCTGTCGCACCTCACCGCGAGTGAGGTGCGCCGCCGTCGTCACCGCACCTCGAGCCACAAATTGGGGATCACCTTCGACCTCAGCCACGCTCAACACCGGCGCCACGCACGTGTCGGCATTCCCGAGCAGGGCAATCCACTCGTCACGGTCCTTGGTAGCGAACGCAGCCGCCAAAGCCGCCCGGATCTTCGGCTGAGCCGCGTCATCCATCTGCGATGGAGCCAACTCCGGACACCCGAGAGCACCACACAAGTTGGCGAAGAACTTGGCTTCAATCGCGCCCACCGCCAACCACCGGCCGTCGCGCGTTTCGTACACGCCGTAACAGGCGTATCGCCCCGACAAAATGTCGTGCCCGGGCGCCGGTGAAGATCCCAGTGCCAGCTGTTCATCGATCGACAACGACATGAGGAAGAGCACGCCGTCTGCTACGGCCACATCGAGGTACGCGCCCTCGCCCGAAGAGGCTCGACCGGCCAAGGCCGCCGTGATGGCCAGGGCGGCTTGCATGCCACCGGCCGCTGAGTCGGCAATGGTCGCACCGGGCAGCGGCGGGGCCCCGTCGACTCCGGGCGTACTCATGGCCAAGAATCCGCCGACGGCCAGGTAGTCGATGTCGTGACCGGCCCAATTTGAACGGGGCCCGTCCTGGCCGTAGCCAGAGGTCGAGCAGTAGATGATGCCGGGCTGCCGGGCCTTCACAGCGTTGTACCCAATGCCGAGCCGATCCACCACGCCGGGGCGAAAGCTCTCAACCACCACATCCGCCCCAGCCGCCAGAGACAAAAACGCCTCCCGCCCGTCCTCGTCTTTGAGGTCGACCAAGACGCGTCGCATGCCACGATGCCCGCTGTAAGCAAAGAATGGCGGCTCAATCGGAGACGCGTCGGCCGAGGGCACCGGCGCCACCTTGACGACCAGCGCGCCATAGTCAGCCAACAAGCGGGTACAACGCGCCGCCGGGCCGACCGAAGAGAGGTCGAGGACGGTCACCCCGCTGAGCGGGCCCGTAGGAGAAGGGTCAGCAGCCACTGGCTCAGCTCAGCTCAGAAGTTCTTGGGGAGACCGAGTTTGCGGCGGGCGATGATGTTCTTTTGGATTTCCGAGGCGCCGCCACCGATGGTGTCGATCACGGTGTAGCGGTAGGTCGACTCCGAACGTCCGGCCATCGGACCTTCCTCAGTTTTCACTCGGAGCTGACTGCCCGGACCGGCAATGTCCATGGCCGCGTTGGCCAGCCGCTTGGACAGCTCGGTGGCAAAGAGCTTGTACTCCGAGGCTTCGGTCGTGGGCGCCGCTCCTCCCTTGCCCGCTTCGAAGACGAACTTCAGACCCATGACCCGAGCCACTTCGAGTTCGGTGGCCAACTGAGCGAGGCGTTGGCGGATGATGGGGTCGTCCTTCAACGGCACGCCGTCGCGCACCGTGGTGCGTACGTAATCAGTCAAGAGCTCGAAGCGCTGGTTGATAGGAGCGAACGTGAACATGGTGAAGCGCTCGAGGTCCAGCGCTTCGGAGATGTACTGGAACCCATGGTTGAGCTCCCCCACCACGTAGTCGTCCGGCACGAAGACGTCGTTGAGGAACACCTCGTTGGTGCGCTCATCACCCATGGTCCAGATGGCGTTGACGGTGATGGACGGTTGATCGATGGGCACCAGGAATAACGTGATGCCGGCGTGCTTGGCCGCGGTGGGGTCGGTGCGAGCCCCGACCCAATACCACTCGGCAAAGTGCGCCGACGTCGTCCACGTCTTCTGCCCGTTGAGCACCCAACCGCCGTCGACCTTGGTCGCCTTGAGTTGCATGGAGGCCGCGTCAGAGCCGGCATTGGGCTCGCTGTAGCCGACGGCGAACTCCACCTCGTTGCGCAGGATCTTGGGCAAGAACTCGGCTTTCATGTGATCGTTTCCGTGCCGGATGATCGTCTTGCCGATGATGCCGACGCCCTTGCCGATTTGGGGTCCGCCCCGACCGGCCAGCTGCTCGTTGAGCAGGTACTCGTAGACGCCTTCGCCTTCGGTGCCGCCGTATTCGGATGGCCACGTCATCCCGAGCCATCCTTGGGCACCGAGCGAGGCCATGAAGGCCCGACGCTTGGGCGTGTCGACGATCTGCGCCATGTTCTCGCGGGTCACGTCGAAGACATCGGGATCGTCGTTGGCGTCGAGAAAGGCTTCTACCTCTTTGACGAACGCGAGCTGTTCGTCGGAGAACTCAAAATCCATGCTGAGGTGACCTCCAAGGGCCTTCAGCGGCGCCAGGGAGATCCGGTCGCGCGCACATCTGACTACCCGTCAGATTAGAGCAGGACTGGACTCCCTGGCGCCAACGAGGCCGCATCACCCGAGGTCACAGCTTTACCCGACGTCACCCCGTCGCCTTCCACCTCGGCCGGTACGCCCCGCAAGCGCTGCAATCCCAGGGCCAGCGCCACCACAGCCGCCCCCACACAGGCCAGCCCGGCAAAGAGCAAGGCGCCGCGAATCCCGAACAGGACCACCAAGGGCGCGGCGAAGGCAGTGCCGATGGAGACGGCACCCATGGTCGTGCCGGTGAAGACGGCGCAGGCCCGCCCGGCAATGTGGGCCGGAGCGCGCTGGAGCAGCAGCGTCCGAGCACCCACCATCTGCACCCCGTCGCCAATACCTCCGATGCCGTAGGCCACGATGGCCATCCACATGGTCGGCGCCAGCGCGCCCGACGCGATGCCGAGGCCCAGCACGGCCAGACCGATGATGATCCCCGGCGCTAACGCACGCGCCGAGAGCCGACCGGCGATCACCGTGCCGAGCGTCATGCCTCCGGTCCAGGCCGTGATCAAAAGGGCAAACCCAGTGGTCCCGCCGTGCAGCACCTTTTCGGCCAGGAAGAGCTCGACCACCATGGAGACCCCGATGAAGGCGATCATGCCCGAGACCACCATGATCATCAGCCCCATCGGGCGGTCGCGGCGCAGGTAGCGAATCCCCGCTGCCATGCCATCGTCGGCCCCGTGCGGTACCGCAGTGGGCACCCGTCGCAGACCAAGAAAGAAAACGCCGATAGAGAAGATGACGGCAGCTCCGGCATCGAGCAGGAGAGCGGTTGATGTACCGCCAAAGCTGCTCAATACGCCAGCCAGCAGGGGTCCGACGGCGGTGCCTCCCATGGCCGCTCCCTGGAGTCGGCTGGTGGCGCGCACGATCGAGACCTCGCCAGCCAATTGAGGTATCGCCGCAGTCAAGCCTGGCTGCAGCACGCTGTCAGCAATCCCAAAGAAGAGCACGAGGGCGAGCGTGGGTCCTAGCGAATGGACGTAGGCCAACCCGGCCAACGAGGCCGCCACGACGAGACTGGCCGCCGAAAGCACCCGAGCCATAGGCAATCGGTCGAGCAGCAGTCCAGACACCGGCGCCAACAAGACCACCGGCAGGCCACCGGCGAGCAGCACCAAAGTGACAGCCAGCGTCGAATGGGTCTCCTGGTAGACGCGCAGCGAAAGCGCCACGTACGCCAACCCGTTGCCCGCGGCCGTGATGACCTGCAAGACAGTGGCCACCCGCAAGGCTCGGCCGGGTTTGGCCGTGCGGGCGCGCTCCACTGAAGCCGCCTCGTCGGCAGCCAACACGTCGGAACCCTCAGATTGTGTGGAATCAGTGGTCATGGTGTCTGTGGTGATGGTGGTCATTGTGCTTGGGGGGTGTTCGGGGCAACCGACGAAAAGCCAGAAAACAGTCGGCGCGACGAAGAAAAAGAAGTGCTTCGAAACGGCGGTTACGGAGTGGATCGCCCAGAGGTCGTACCGAGGTTATGACTCGGGACCTCTTCTGGGGCGGGACTCAGCGCAACATGCCTAAAGGATACACCTCAGACACCTGCCGACGCTCCCAGTCGGCCTCGGACTCGGGAAGAATGCGCATCATGAAGATTCGTTCCCGCACCTTTGTCAGCCTTGACGGCTACGTCACCACCCCTGACGGGTGGCCTGTGCAAATGGCACTGGGCACGTTCAGCCCCCACGAGTCCCACGGCTACGGCGAATTCACTGCCGCCAGTGGTGCCGCCGTCATGGGGCGGACGACCTTTCTCCCCGCCCTCGGGGCACCGAGTTGGCCGTGGCCGACGCTGCAGGTCTTCGTACTGACGTCACAGCCACTCCCACCCGAGACACCGGCTGATGTGGTGGTCTCACAGGGCGGTCCAGCCGGACTCCTCGAGCAAATGCGTGCCGCCAATTTCGACGGCGACGTCCATTTGGTCGGCGGCCCGCAAACCATCAAGGCCTTTGCCGACATCGGTGCTCTCGACCGCATGGAAATACTCGTCGCCCCCATCATGACGGGCCAGGGCCTCCCGCTCTCCGTGGCCGGAACCGATGTCAGCCGGCTGCAGTTGCTTGAAGTCGGCGAGACCTATCCCGACGGCACCATCGAACTCATTTACGCGCCGCCGCCTCCGTCAATCGCCCTATAACTCAATCGCCCCATAACAAGGTGACCGCCATCTGCGGTCGGCTCAGTCCCTTGAGCACCACATCACGCGGCTCCCCAAAACGGAATTCTCCCGAACGCGCCACCAACTGTTCCGACAAGGACGAAACATAGATTTCGCCTGAACCGGCGGCATCGGCCAGTCGACTGGCCACGATGACCGTGTGCCCGAGGAAGTCATCGTCCTCTTCGAGTACCTCGCCCGTGTGCACGCCTATGTGCACGGCAATTGGGCGCTCGGTATGGGCCGACGAGAAGTCAGCGAAATCACGTTGCATCGCCACCGCGCACCGCAGTGCCCGGGCCACGCTTCCAAAGGCGACCATAAACCCGTCACCCTGAACCTTGACCTCACGCCCGCCGTGGCGCTCCAACGCAGCGCGGACGATGCGGTGATGCTCCCGCAAGAGTTCGCGAGACGCTTGATCACCGATCGACTCGGTCATGCCGGCGTAATTGACCATGTCGCTGAAGAGAATGGTGACCGTGCCTTCACTCCCCACGCTCGGAGAATCCGAGAGCACCGGTGGCGGTGCGGGGGCTCTGACTGGTTGTCCCGGCGCCTGTCCCGAGCCGGACGGATCCCCATACTGGCGCTGTACCAATTTCACCTGCTCTCGAACTTGGCGCCGGATGTCCTTACTCAAGGTGCTCAGATCAATTGCCTCAGATGAGCCAGCCGCCAGCCCGGCCGAGGCGTGCGCGTTGGTCAGCACGTTGTCCACCACGTTCTGCGCCATGGTCTTGGCGATCTCTCGACCAGTGCGGTTGCGCCGGCTGCGGACCTCTATCCCGCCCATGACGGCGTAGGCGCGCACCCGAATTCGGGGTGAGCCGGGCACGATGGGCACGTCACGTACTTTCAGATCGCGGCCCCCCATGAAGGCGAATCCCTCGAGCTCCACATCAATCCCTTCAGGAACGATGACCTCAATCCCACCCCAGAACGCGAAGGCCGTAATGACGACCTCGGGACCATCAATCTCGGCATGGCGCAGGTCGATCGTGCAGCCGCCCATCACGGCCACGGCCGTCGTGCGAGCGCCCACTCGCCAGCGCCCCTTGGCTTCCGACCCGCTCATGACGGCAATGAACTTCCTCCGGGCCGTTCGCCTCAACGGCGTTGCGTCAGGCACCGCCAAAGCCGGGAGATTGGCCGTCGCGACATCTAGGTCACCAATGGTCTGAGCCTGGAGGGCGAGACCGGCCCGTTCGGAGAACTCGTCGAGGGTGATGCGTCCGTCCACCATGTGCTCCCGCAGCATGGTCACTGTGCGGTCCCTATCAGCGTCGGCAACCCGAAGGCTCAGCTCGCGCCGGGGCGCCGCCGGTTGCGGCAGCCTGGGATCCGGCGCATCAAAGGAATCAGCCACCACTGCAGTTTGCTCGCTCTTGGTCCCCCATGCGTGATCTGCCACCTGACGACGTGTCAGGAACGCCGCAAAGAGGCCATTAGGCTTCGCAGCCGTGCCAGGCATCCTCAGCGCGGCGGGATATGTGCCCTACCGACGACTTTCACGTTCCAATATCTCGGCCTTCATGGGCAGTGGCGGCGGCAAAGGCACCCGTGCCGTGGCTTCTCACGATGAGGACACCACCACGCTCGGCGTTGAAGCGGCGCGCCTGGCCTTACGCAGCGCCCCTGCTGCCCACGCACATCCGGACTCGTTGTGGTTCTCCACTTCTTCCCCCGCCTATCTCGATAAAACGAACGCCACAGCCGTAGCCGCCGCCCTGCGCCTGCCTCCCGAGGTACCCGCTTACGACTTCGGAGGCGCGCTGCGCTCGGGCATCGGCAGCCTGGTCAGTGCCTTCGGCCGCACCGACACGACCCTGGTCGTCGCCGCAGACTTACGAGACGGCCTCCCCACCAGCGCCGACGAATCGGCCGGCGGAGACAGCGGTGCTGCCGTCCTGATCGGCTCAGGCGACGACACCTTGGCCGACCTGGTCGCCACCGCCTCGGCCACCGACGAATTCACCGACCGTTGGCGAGCCCCCGGCGAGCGCAACTCAAAGTTATGGGAGGAGCGCTTCGGCGAGAATCGCTATCTCGCCTTGGGCGCCGATGTGTTCACTCGGGCTCTCAGCGTCGCCGGCATTGACGCCAGCGACGTGGGCTGTCTCATCGTGACCGGCATGCATGCCCGCGCCGTCACCGGCCTGCGCAAGAAGCTCGGCCTGGACGAATCCGCCATCGCCGACGACCTCACCGCTACGGTCGGCCAGAGCGGCACGGCGCATCCGCTCCTCGTTCTGGCCGCATCACTCGAGTCGCTGTCGGCCGCCAACACGCCAGCCGGCACGAACATCGTCCTGGTCCACCTGGCCGACGGTGCCGACGCCCTCGTGCTCCGAACAACGACCGCGCTGGCTCAATGGCAGCCAGTTCGACCGGTGGCCGAGCAGATCGCCTGGGGTGCCGATCTCTCGTATTCCAAGTTCCTGGCCTGGCGGGGACAGCTCCAGCCTGAACCACCCCGTCGTCCCGAGCCCGCCCGGGTTTCAAGCACGGCAGCCCACCGCAGCGAAGACTGGAAATTCGGCTTTGTCGGTTCCCGAGACCGATCATCGGGTGCCGTGCACCTTCCCCCCTCCCGCGTCTCGATGGAAGGCGGTGCGGTGGACGACATGGAACCGCTCGCCATGTCCGATGCGATGGGCACCGTGGTCACGTCCACCATCGACCGCTTGGCCTACTCCCCCAGCCCACCCATCGTGTTCGCCATCGTTGACTTCGACGGAGGCGGCCGCTACCCGGTTGAGCTCACTGACGTCGACGCCGCCGAGATCTCGGCCGGCAGCCGAGTCGAGATGACTTTCCGCCGACTCTTCAGTGCCGACGGCATTCACGACTACTTCTGGAAGGCCCGACCGGTGCGCCAAGCCGCCACAGCGGGCGCGGACCAGGACAAAGGAGGAACAGCCTGATGGGATCGCACGGCATACGGGACCAGGTAGCCATCGTGGGCATGGGGTGTACCCCTTTCGCTGAACACTGGGACAAAGGGCTCGATGACCTCATCGTCGACGCCAGCACCGCCGCCTTTACTTCAGCCGGCGTGCAAAAAGACGACGTCGATGCTTTCTGGTTTGGCACGGCTCAGAGCGGCATGAGCGGTATTGCCCTGGCCCGCCCGCTGCAATTGCACAACAAGCCGGTCACTCGGGTCGAGAATTACTGCACCACCGGTTCGGAGGCCTTGCGCGCCGCGGCCTATGCCGTGGCATCGGGCGCCTATGACGTGGCCATGGCCGTCGGTGCCGAGAAGGTCAAGGACAGCGGGTTTCAAGGGCTGAACGCCAACAACCCGCCCAACGATGGCACGGCCCGAACGCTCACCGCAGCAGCGATGTTCTCCATGGTGGCGCCCGCCTATGGGCAAAAGTACGGCGTCGACGAAGAGACGATGGCCGACGTCTTGGCTTCCATTTCAGTCAAGAATCACTACAACGGCGCCCGCAATCCCCGGGCGCAGTTCCGCAAGGAGATCACCAAGGAGACGGCACGCAAGTCGCCCCGCCTCGCCGGGACCCTCGGTGTCTTCGACTGCGCCGGGGTGGCTGACGGAGCGGCCGCCGCCATCGTCGTACGGGCCGAGGACGCCCTGCGGTACACCGACAAACCGATCTACATCAAGGCCCTTTCCTTCGCCGCCGGCAGCGGTTCCGGTCTTATCGATCCGGGCTATGACTACACGCACTTCCCCGAATGCGAAGCGGCCGCCGCTGACGCCTACCTCCAGGCCGGCATCACCGATCCTCGCCGACAACTCGCCATGGCCGAAGTGCATGACTGTTTTACGCCCACCGAGCTGGTGCTCATGGAAGATCTGGGATTCGCCGAGCGAGGCACGGCCTGGAAGGAAGTACTAGCCGGCACCTTTGGTCTGCACGGTGAGCTCCCCATCAATCCCGACGGCGGTCTCAAGAGCTTCGGCCATCCGGTGGGCGCGTCGGGCCTGCGCATGTTCTTCGAGTGCTGGCTGCAAATGCGCCAAGAAGCTCCGGCGGACCGCCAGATCAGCACCGTCGATCGCGGACTGGCCATGACGCACAACCTGGGGGGCTACCCCGGCGAGATGGTCTCGTTTGTGTCGGTAGTCGGCACGGCGCTCGACTAACCGATCCCCGGAGGCACCACCGAGCACGTCGGGACGAATGATGGGCTGTCGGTCCCCAGGGCGTTGAGCACATCTTGCTGCGCGATCGGGTCGTAGAGAATTCCCAAGTGCTCGCTGTAGTCGTCCGAGCATTGATTCTGCAACAAAATGTTCTGGACCTTCGGCCCGGTCAGAAACGCTGACGTATAGGGAGTGACGACTTCGTCATACTTCGACTCGATCACCACATACTTCGGTCCGGGTTGCGTGTCTCCGCCCGCATTGAGCGAGGTGAGGAAAGACGAGCCCACCTCTTGTTGAGTGCAGGCGTCGCAGTATCCGTCGGTGCTGAGGTTGGGACCGAACAGTTCGGTGAGTGCGGTGAGTCCGTCGAGTGTGGTGCCGTGATTGGACGGCGCCAATCCGACCAGCATGTTGACCTTGGCCGCGCCGCCGAGGAACTTCATGTAATACCGCGGCATCATCCCGCCCTGTGAGTGGCCGACTATGTCGACCTTCTTGGCGTGGGTGCTCGTCATCACGCCATTGACGAACGACTTCAAAGCGGCGGCCGACATGGGGATGTCGCCCAAGCCGTAGAAGCGAGTGGCGGTGGCGGGCGTGGCTCCATAGTTGAACCCGTAGACGCAGTACCCCTCGTCGGCCAACGCCGGTGAGAGCGCCTGCCACGACA
>Ga0182030_10006289_pt1 | contig 25076 bp, 26 predicted proteins | sample 812S3MmetaG_FD_121299 | JGI IMG/M metagenome (GOLD analysis project Ga0182030, IMG submission 121299) | Permafrost microbial communities from Stordalen Mire, Sweden - 812S3M metaG (Illumina Assembly) | ecosystem: Environmental > Terrestrial > Soil > Wetlands > Permafrost | place: Sweden...
GTATAGAATGATGTTCCGTTGTTAGTCCCTACACAAATATTACATTTAGATCGGTTAAATAGCAAATTTCCGGCTTTATCAAGGATTAAATGCCTGATTTATATAACGGTACGATTTTTTACTTATTATTATTAGCTGGTTATTAGTAATAAAAAATTGATGGTATATTTATAAATAAACTCATTATGCCACTATTAAAGCCTGAAACCGGTAATGATCGTATATTATTTGTTAATTGTAAATTGAATGGCCAAGATTGTTTCTATTTGTACCGAAGTACCTGCATATAAACACACCCAACAGCACCTTCTCGAATTTATGGAAGGCGCCTATAACGCTGGAGATAAGGAGAAAAGAATATTAAAGTATTTATATACTCATAGTGGCGTTGAAACGAGGTATTCTGTTATCTCGGACTATACGTTGCCTATAGATGCCTGGCGGTTTTATCCTAAATCGCGGGACCTGGAGCCCTTCCCTCGCTTAGAGCAGCGAATGGATTGGTTCAAAACTCATGCTTTACCATTGTCGCTACAAGCCGCAAATAAGTGTATAGATGGTTTTTTTGATAAAAGCGAAATAACCCACCTGATTACCGTAAGCTGTACGGGTATGAGCGCACCCGGCTTGGAATTGCAACTGATGGAGGCTATGGGTTTAAAGAATACAACCGCCCGCACAGCCATCAATTTTATGGGCTGCTATGCCGCAGTGCATGGCCTGAAAATGGCCAATGATATTGTAAATGCAAACCCGGATGCAAAAGTATTAGTGGTGTGTACGGAATTATGTACCCTTCATTTTCAAAAAACATTTAGTGACGATACCATTACCGCGCCCTTGTTATTTGCCGATGGCTCAGCAGCCGTATTAGTATGTGCAGACGATCATCCCTTCACTGGAGTCCGGCTCGATAGCTTTTATTCAGAAATATTAAAGGATGCAAAAGACAGTATGTCGTGGAACTTGTCCTCTAGCGGTTTCATCATGACATTAGATTCTGATGTGCCTGAGATATTCCGGTCAGATATTGGCCCATTAAAAGAACACGCCATTGAAAAGGCAGGAATTGGAAATGACGATATACAATATTGGTGTATTCATCCCGGCGGCAAGCGCATATTAGAAGCTATAGGCAAGGGGTTATCTCTTAAAGACGAAGACCTCGCAACATCTTATAAAATTCTCAGGGAGTATGGCAATATGTCTTCCGCTACCGTATTGTTTGTGTTAAAAGAGATGTGGCCCCGGTTAATGGACGATAAGGGCGCAAAGATTTTCACAGCAGCATTCGGTCCCGGCCTCACCATGGAAAGTGTAATAATGACAGTGGCATGAGTATGAAGGAAAGGTCATACGAGAAAGAATTGCTGGACCAGGATGATATTCCCTTCAGTGATATACTTCTTAACCTCCGGGAACTAAATACAGTTAATACCAGGCTGGGTGGGCATAAAATAACCTGCGAAGGGGTTAATTTTTTTCTCAAAAAATTTCCATCTGCAAATGTGCTGACTATAGCAGAGATAGGATGCGGTGGCGGTGACAACCTGGTGGCCATTAGCAATTTTCTGCAAAAGAAAAAGCAACGTGCTAATTTGATTGGCATAGATATAAAGGCGGAATGCATACAGTTTGCTTCTCAACATACGCCTGCAAACAGGGTATGGATATGCAATGATTACAGAAGCACGATTTGGCGGGACAAAAAACCAGACATTATTTTCTCGTCGCTTTTCTGCCACCACTTTACGGATGAGGAGCTCATAGAGCAACTGAACTGGCTAAAGGAAAACAGCCGCCTTGGATTTTTCATAAACGATCTTCATCGTAATTTCTTTGCCTATCATTCTATAAAATTATTAACCCATTTTTTTTCCAAATCATACCTTGTAAAAAATGATGCGCCATTATCAGTAAAGCGTGGGTTTAAAAAAAAAGACTGGTTAAAGCTATTGTCCGCGGCCGGTATTTCAAAATGCCAGGTAAAATGGCGGTGGGCGTTTCGTTATCTCATCTGTGTACCTAATGAACAGCAATAATACATACGATATTATAATAGTTGGTGGCGGCCTTGCCGGGCTGTCGTCAGCGATTCTGCTATCGCGCAAAAAGTATAAAGTGCTGGTGCTGGAAAAAGAAACATACCCAAAGCATAAAGTCTGCGGCGAGTATATCAGCATGGAAAGCAAACCATTCTTAGAAAGCATAGGACTGCCCATAGAAGAAATGAACCTGCCAGTAATCTGCAAGCTCATGGTTACTGACACAAGAGGCAATGAAATAAACGCAGGTCTTCCACAGGGTGGTTTTGGGATCAGCAGGTATAAACTCGATAATACCCTTGCCGAGTTGGCGCAAAAAGCGGGCGCTGTTTTACTAACCAAAACCAAAGCTGACAATATCCAATTTGAAAACGAGGTTTTTACCGTAAACGCTGGTAACCAAACCTTCACTTCCAAAATAGTATGCGGTACCTGGGGCAAACGCAGTAACATAGACATAAAATGGGAACGCCCCTTTATACAAAAGAAAAACAATTCTCTCAATAATTATGTAGGCATCAAGTACCATATTCATTATCCATGGCCAAAGGATTGTATAGGGCTGCATAATTTTACGGATGGCTATTGCGGCATATCAAGTATAGAGGGCGACAAATGCTGTATGTCATACCTTACTACCGCTGCGTCATTGCAAAAAAATGGCAATGACGTAAAAAAAATGGAGCGCAATGTGCTGATGAGAAATTCCTGGCTTGAAAAGATATTTGCCAAAGCGGAATTCCTGTATGAATCGCCTGTCGCTATTTAGCAGATTAGCTTTGATAAAAAAGAACAAGTTCGCGACCACGTATTGCTGATGGGCGATGCGGCAGGTATGATCACTCCGTTATGTGGCAATGGCATGAGTATGGCGCTTCATTCCGCAAAGATAGCTTCCGGGCTAATTGATGGCTTTCTGCAGAACAGCCTTACACGTGCTGAGATGGAAAAGAGCTATGCCGCAAAATGGAAGAGCATTTTTTCAAGCCGCATAGCCCTCGGCCGGTTTCTGCAAAGCAATTTTGGTAAAGACAGGACGACAGCGCTGTTTCTAAAAACGGTAAATGCTTTGCCCTTTGTGAAAAGAGCGATTATTAAAGGGGCAGCAGGGAAGCCGTTTTAAAATGCGCTTTAGCTCATGCAACTTTATTCCCCAATACTTGACTTTTTACCGCATCACGCAGAAATCCTTTCAAACTTAAATCCTCGTCAAGATCAGGCCAATGAATACCTCTGCCACTGCTTGTAAGCACATAATTAAGAAGATCCTTTTTAGGAGCATTATGCAAACGCGGGTACGTAGATAATTTTTCCTTTAGAACAGATCTGGTATTTAAAACGATCAGCAAAATATCAACCTCCGGATGCACATCTATAGCCTGTATCCTTATTTCTTCATCATAAATAAGTTGTTCCAGGGTGTCGTGTTTATTTATTGAAGTACCCATTCCAATCCATTTTAAATTTCTCCAAATATTCAAAAGCTGTAACAGCTATCTGCCTAACTTCAGCGTTTGTAAAACCATGCATATATGCAATCTCCAATTTTGGTATTAACTACATTTTGCCTTCCGCCTCTCCTTTTTCAATATGAATATGAGCAGGCTCGTCATTTTCATTTGAATAAAAATAAAACCTGAACCCATCTTTTCTCAATATGGTCGGCATTCATCAAAATTAAGATATTCTTTTATAAACTCATTGAACCATAAAAGAAATAAACCCGCCATTACAACGGGTTTTATTATTCGTTTTTTACGATTGAGCCATTGAGCCATTCAGAAATTAAGCCATTCCTACGCTTCCATATACGACTCCGTTGGCTCGCAGGTGCAGATCAGGTTACGGTCGCCAACTGTGTTGTTTACACGGGCTACACTTGGCCAGAATTTGTTGTGCCGTACATAAGGCAGTGGGAATGCTGCCTGCTGACGGGTGTAAGCATGTTTCCATTCATCAGCGGTGATTACAGATTGGGTGTGCGGTGCGTTCTTCAGGGGATTGTCCTGTTTGTCTGCTTTGCCTTCTTCTATGGCGCGTATCTCATTGCGTATGCCAAGCAGCGCATCGCAGAAACGGTCTAGCTCAGCCTTGTCTTCACTTTCCGTTGGCTCTATCATTATTGTTCCGGCTACGGGAAAGCTCATGGTAGGCGCATGGAAGCCGTAGTCTATAAGGCGCTTGGCCACATCTTCCGCTTCAATTTCCGCACTCTTCTTAAACGGACGAAGATCAACAATAAATTCATGGGCACAGGTGCCGCCATTCCCGGTATACAGTATTTCAAAATCATTCTGCAGGCGGGCACGCATATAATTGGCATTGAGTATAGCGTACTCGGTAGACTTGCGTACCCCTTTTGATCCCAGCATACGTATATAACCGTAAGAGATCAGCAATATGCTTGCTGAGCCATAAGGAGCAGCAGATACCGCATGAGCCGCCTCTCCACGGTCCTCTCCAAAAGTAACAGACATGTGGCCGCCCCTTTCATCAAGCATCACGTGGCTTGGCAGGAATGGCTCCAGGTGTTTCTTTACACAAATAGGCCCCATGCCAGGGCCGCCGCCGCCATGCGGTATGGAAAAAGTCTTATGCAGGTTCAGGTGGCACACATCAGCGCCTATGAGGCCGGGAGCGGTAAGCCCTACCTGTGCATTCATATTAGCGCCATCCATGTACACCTGTCCGCCGTTTTCGTGTACTATATTGGTTATTTCTTTTACTGACTCCTCAAAAATGCCATAAGTCGATGGGTAAGTGATCATGATACCGGCGAGGTTAGCCGCATATTGGGTGGCCTTAGCTTTCAGGTCTTCCAAATCTATGTAGCCGTTTTCCAGTGCTTTTACTACCACTACTTTATAGCCTACCATCACCGCACTCGCAGGATTTGTGCCGTGCGCGGATATGGGTATCAGTATCACATCACGATGGCCTTCATTGCGGCTCTGGTGATAGGTGTGTATGGTGAGCAGGCCGGCATATTCGCCTTGCGCACCGCTATTGGGTTGCAGGCTACAAGCGTCAAATGCGGTAATTTCGCAGAGGTAGGCAGAAAGCTCTTTCACAATCTGCAAATAGCCTTCGCTCTGGTTCATAGGTGCAAAAGGGTGCATCTTGCTCCAGTGCGTCCAGCTAAGGGGCATCATTTCTGATGCCGCATTGAGCTTCATCGTACAGCTGCCGAGAGAGATCATGCTGGTATTCAGGCTCAGATCTTTATTTTCCAGCATTTTCAGATAGCGCATCATTTGCGTTTCACTGTGATGGCTGTTAAATACCTGCTGCGTCAGGAACTCACTGGTGCGGGTTAATGCTGTAGGTATCTGCATCAACGCTATATCCTCTTCTATGCTAAAAACAGCTGGCTCATCTGGGTGGGTGAATACGCTGATGATATCCAGTACATCACGTGGGGTGGTGGTCTCATCAAGCGAGATGCCAATGCCATTACTGCTATCGTAATGGAAATTCAGTCCTTTTTGTTCTGCGACTACGCGGATAGCTTCCTTATTGTCTGAGACAACCGTAATCGTGTCAAAATATGTTTTGCTGTGCAGCTTCACTCCAGCGTCATTTAGCGCATTAGAGAGTGACTGCGTAAGCGTAGCCACACGTTTCGCAATATTTACCAGGCCATGTGGCCCATGGTATACTGCATACATTGCCGCCATATTTGCCAGCAATGCTTGTGCCGTGCATATATTGGAGGTTGCTTTTTCTCTTTTTATATGCTGCTCGCGGGTACCGAGTGCCATACGCAAAGCACGGTTGCCGTAAGCATCTATGCTGATGCCGATAATACGGCCCGGTATCATCCGCTTAAAATCGTCTTTCGTGGCAAAAAAAGCAGCGTGAGGGCCACCATAGCCCATGGGTACGCCGAATCGCTGCGCGCAGCCTATGGCCGCGTCAGCGCCTAACTCGCCGGGAGGGGTAAGTAATGTGAGTGCCAGCAGGTCGGTAGCCATAACTACATAGCCGCCCGCCTCATGCATGGTTGCTATAAAACCGCGATAGTCTTCTACACCACCCTTGCAATCGGGGTACTGAAGCAATCCGCCAAAGTAAGTAGTGTCAATATCAGCAACCCGGTAATCGCCAAATACCACTTCAATATTCAGTGGTGTAGCCCTCGTCAATATCACATCTTTCGTTTGTGTGAACACCTCATGGTCCACAAAAAATTTAGGGCGGTCTATTTTGCCATGATGGTCTTTATTCAGCGTGTGAAAGAACATGGTCATTGCTTCAGCTGCGGCGGTAGCCTCGTCCAGCAATGAAGCATTAGTAAGCGGCAAAGCCGTAAGGTCGCTCACCATGGTCTGAAAATTCAGCAGGCTTTCCAGGCGGCCCTGGCTTATCTCCGCCTGGTAAGGTGTGTATTGGGTGTACCATCCCGGGTTTTCAAATACATTGCGCAGTATAACGCTGGGTGTATGTGTATCGTAATATCCCTGGCCTATATAGTTTCTGCAGATCTTGTTTTTCTGTGACGTTTCTTTCAGGTGATGCAGGTATGTTGCTTCGCTCTCTCCTTGCGGCAGGCGCAACTCATGGTCCATACGTATGGAAGTCGGAACCGTACGGCTGATCAGTTCTTCTATGCTATCCAGGCCTACGGTCCGAAGCATTTCTTGGGTATCCTCTTCATTTGGCCCTATATGCCGGTGTGTGAATTCGTCGCTTTGATTAGATAAAATGTTCATAAAATAGTATAAAGTAATTAGAAGAAATTAGAAAGTAATGTAAAAAGACGTGCAAAGATAATTTAATTGGGGGAAATGGTTATCGACGTTTCTATCTAAAAAAGGTACATACCACACGCACATCCCCGCGCAACTTCCCAAAAGTTAATAACATCATAAATCTAATAATTTTTATTAGATTTACCTATTAATTGCGTACATTTGCAGAAGTTAATATAGCAAATTGCATTCCATAACTCCGAAGCCATTTGAAAACAGTTTCACTTTACCCAAATACTCGGAAATGATAGGGTGCGGCAACCATTCTCCCGCCAAAAAGGTTAAGTTTAGATAAGTTTTGTTAAGTATAGTTAAGTTTTCAAGAATCTTAGTTTAATAATTAAATGAAAAACAAACATCTACATAATAAATTAAAAATAATGAAAATATGCCTACTTACAAAAAACCAATGAAAAACTTGCAAAAAACGACAAAAGCCAATAGAAAAACTTATAAAACCTTCATCATCCGCCATAGGCTTTTCAGCGAGGTACTCCGATAAGGCAATGTCTCATGTTTCATTTGAAAGAACTCTGGTTCTGTAGGAGGAGGGAAACCATCAACTTATCAACCTATCCCCCAATACCCTACCTTTGCAGCGTTTTTGTAAATATTACTAATGCCTGAAATAAGACCTTTTTTAAGACTTAGTGGCCTGGAGCCACTGATAGTGCGCCCGGAAACGAATTTTGTGAATGTAGGTGAACGCACTAATGTAACCGGCTCCAAAAAATTTGCCCGCCTCATCAGGGAAAATAAATATGAAGAAGCGCTGAGCGTAGCACGGCAGCAGGTGGAAAGCGGCGCACAGATTTTAGATATTAATATGGACGATGCGCTGCTGGAAGGCGTGCAGGCCATGACCACTTTTGTAAACCTGCTGCAGGCCGAGCCGGATATTGCGCGCATACCTATTATGCTGGATTCTTCAAAGTTTCCAATTATAGAAGCGGGGCTTAAATGTATACAGGGCAAGTGCATAGTCAACTCCATCTCCATGAAGGAAGGTGAAGAAAAGTTTATGGAGCAGGCAGAGATATGCCGTAGCTATGGCGCATCGGTGATTGTGATGGCATTTGATGAAAATGGTCAGGCAGATACGTTAGAGAAGAAAGTAAACATTAGCGAGCGCGCCTACAAGATACTTACAGATCAGGTTGGTTTTCATCCGCAGGATATCATCTTCGACCCCAATATTTTTGCGATAGCTACAGGTATAGAAGAGCATAATAATTATGGGGTTGATTTTATCGAAGCAACGCGCATTATAAAGCAAAGAATGCCGCTGACCCGTGTGAGCGGCGGTGTGAGCAATATATCTTTCTCCTTCCGTGGCAATGATGTGGTGCGGGAGGCTATGCACAGTGTATTCCTTTATTACGCCATAAAGGCTGGAATGGACATGGGTATAGTAAATGCGGGTGCTTTAGTAGTCTATGATGAAATAGAGCCTAAACTCCGGGAGCTATGTGAAGATGTGATACTGAACCGCAACCCCGACGCCACAGAAAGACTGGTAACATTTGCCGATACGGTAAAAGCAAAGGGGAAAGAAGTAAAAGTAGACGATGCGTGGCGCAGCGCCCTCGTGGAAGAACGCCTAAAACATGCACTAGTAAACGGCATTACAGACTATATAGATGCAGATACAGAAGAGGCCAGGATAAAATATCCCAAGCCGCTGGATGTTATAGAAGGCCCCCTAATGGACGGTATGAACGTAGTGGGCGACCTGTTTGGCAGCGGCAAAATGTTCCTGCCGCAAGTGGTAAAAAGTGCACGTGTGATGAAGAAAAGTGTGGCCTACCTGTTCCCTTTTATAGAAGCGGAGAAAGAAGAAAGAAGGCTGGCGCATATTGCTGCAGGAACAATAAATGAAGAGACTGCCGGGGCTGCCAAAATACTCATGGCTACTGTGAAAGGTGACGTACACGATATAGGCAAGAACATTGTAGGTGTGGTGCTCGGGTGTAATGGCTATGATGTAATAGATCTCGGTGTGATGGTGGCGGCAGATAAAATATTAGACACGGCCATAAAAGAAAAGGCGGATATCATAGGGCTGAGCGGGCTCATAACCCCATCACTGGATGAAATGGTGCATGTGGCGCGGGAAATGAAGCGCAGAGGCATGAAGCAACCGTTGCTGATAGGCGGCGCCACTACCAGCCGCATGCACACTGCCGTAAAAATAGCCCAGCAATATGATGAGGGCGTAGTGCATGTGCTGGATGCCAGCCGCAGTGTTACGGTAGCAGGCAGCCTGTTAAATAAAGATACTAAGGAACAATTCCTAAAAAACATAAACAGTGAGTATGAAAAGCTAAGAGATGATTTCGCTAATAAGAAATCAGCCAAACAATACATAGCTTTTGAGCAGGCGCAGGCTAACGCTGCAAAAATAGATTGGGCTGCCTATGTGCCGCCAAAACCTGGGGAGATAGGAGTCACAACATTTGATAACTACGACCTGAATGAGATAAGGCAATATATAGACTGGGGGCCTTTCTTCATAGCCTGGGAAATGAAGGGCAAATTCCCGGAAATACTGAAGGATGCTCATGTGGGTGTGGAAGCAACAAAGCTATATAATGACGCAAATGCCTTACTGGACAAAGTGGTAAATGAAAAGTGGCTGTATGCAAAAGGGGTAATTGGTTTTTGGGAAGCAAAGAAAATAGCGGCTGATACTATAGTGCTACTGGATGACAACGGTAACGAACTGACACACCTGGAATCACTCAGGCAGCAAATAAAGAAAGCCGCGGGGCAGCCTAACTTCTCGTTGTCCGACTTTATAAAGCCATATACATTTGGCGGTGAGCATGAAGTGAAGGATTATATGGGTGCTTTCGCAGTAAGCATACATGGTATAGAGCTTCACCTGCAGCGCTTTATGGCAGACCATGACGACTATAATAAGATCATGCTGCAGGCCATGGCTGATAGGTTGGCTGAAGCATTTGCGGAAGTATTGCATAAACGCACCCGAACAGAATTCTGGGGCTATGCAAAAAATGAGCAAATAGCATTACCCGACCTCGTGAAGGAACAGTACCAGGGCATACGCCCGGCGCCTGGCTACCCTGCCTGTCCGGATCATACCGAGAAGTACAAACTTTTCGACCTGCTCGATGCTACTAAAAATGCAGGCATACAGCTGACTGAGTCTCTGGCTATGTATCCCGGAGCATCTGTTTGTGGCTGGTATTTTAGTCATCCGGAGAGTCACTACTTCGGCATAGGCCGCATACTGGAAGACCAGCTGAATGATTATACAAGCCGTAAAGAAATGAGCTTAGAGGATATGACGAGGTGGCTGTCACCTGTATTGGAATAAGGGTAAATTGCAGGCTAAAGCACATTTATTATAAAGTGATTTTATAAAACATTAGTTTAGTTTTGTAAACACTTTTGTAAACACTTTTGTAAACACTTTTGTAAAGACTTCATTTACATGGAATCAAAACATTTATCCTATTTTAAGGTTGAAAACTTTAAAAGGTTTGATAGCCTTGAAGTAAAAGACATCGCACAATTCAATCTGATCGTTGGCGATAATAATGTTGGTAAAACTTCATTGTTAGAGGCTTTGTTGTTTGATGATGAGGATTATGACGTTTTCCTTGATAACTTGTTATTAGCGTTAGATAGCAGAGAAATTGAAATTAACACAACTCAAATTAATTATTTGAACTTTTATTTTAACGATCTGAATAAACCTCTAACTTATACATATAGATATTCAAATAATAACGAGAAAAATGAATTGAAATTAATCGAAAGATTAAAAAATGAATTAACTAAGGAAGAGATAGAAAATCTAGGCGCTCATCTTCGATTATATAATTCCAATCACTTAGTTAAATTTAGCCTTAATAATACAGATGAAATTAGATTGTTAAAAGTAGACTATGATACAGAGAATAGTTATTTTCCTTTCATAAGTTTTAAAATGAATTATGAGGGTATTGATATTGAATTATTTTCAAAGATTTCTTTAAGTACCCAGAAACTTGAAAAGCTAAAAAAAGAAATGGAATATTTTGTACCCAACTTAACGTCTATCGAAATAAATAATGCTATTATTCCAAAACAATTAATGATTGCCATTCGGGAATCAACTTCGGATGTTGCTAAACCTTTGACACAGTATGGAGATGGCGCATTGAAATTATTCAGATATTTGTTAGAATTTGAGTTTTGTGAAACTGGCAGGTTAATGATTGACGAAATTGATGCAGGTATTCATTATAGTAGAATGAAAGATTTTTTGAAGAAAGTATTGCAGAGTGCTAAAAATAAAAACGTTCAGATTTTTGCGACTACTCATTCTAAAGAGTGCCTTGGTTATTATACGCAAGCGTTACAAGAACTTGGGTTTGAAAATGATGGTCGAATCATACGCATCGCAAATACTAAAAGCGGCATCAAAGCATATACTATTCAGTTCGACGAATTTGAAAGCGCATTGTATGCTGAAAACGAAATAAGATAGCTATGCCGAATTTTAGAATTTTTACTGAGAGTAAATCCGATATAAAATTCTGTACTGATTATGTTAATGAGCATTTCAATGTTATTTTAGCACGAGAAGATTTTTATGCCTTAGAATCCTGGGCAGGCTATAAGGGAGGCGGGAATTTGGTTGCCGAGATTCGCGAAAATTTTGATGAAGAAAAAGAAACTATTCTTATTCTTGACGCAGACAATAATTTTGCACAAAGGTTGGAAGAAGTAACAAGAGACTTTCAAGCTTACAGTATTCCAATTCATTTATTTTTGTTTCCTAACAATGCCCTAAATGGTAGTCTCGAAACTGCATTATGTGTAATTGCAGTTGAACAGGATATACTTAGATGTTTTGAAGGCTATGAGGCATGTATTCACAATTATGAATCCCCCGTAATTAAATCTAAAATATTTGCTTATCTCGACGCTTTATTACCATCTGCCAATAAGAAGAACGACAAAAACGATTTGATTCAAGATGCAAAACGAAATTACAGAAATGTAGCCCACTGGAATCTGCGCCACGAATATTTAAACCCACTCCACAATTTTTTGCAACGATTTTTTCCATAGTTAATGATACAAGTACAAAAAGCAACGCCATTACCACAGCCAAACCTGCAACCCAAGGCATTGCGGGTTTTGGCTAATATTGTTTCTTATATATGTCACCCGGTATTTATGCCAATAGTGATGGCGTATGTGGTATACAGGTTGATGCCGGCAGAGTTTACCGGGCTAACCGCAAAGCAGATCGGGTTGTTGTTTATCAATATTGGCTATACAACGACATTTTTCCCTCTATTCAGTATTTTCCTGATGAGGCAATTGAATTTTATCAGTAGTTACCATATGCCCCAGGCAAGGGAGCGCACCGGCCCGCTTATGGCAACCATGATCTTTTATTTTTGGGTAAGCCACGTGTTCAATAGTATGCCAGGCGTAGTGCCCTTCGCATTAAAGGTATTGCTGTTGGGTAATTTATGGGGGATCATACTTTTGTTTATGGCAAACATATTTACTAAGGTGAGTATGCATACCGCTGCTGCAGGTGGAATGGTGGGCATCATCATTGTACTCATGATCATTAGCCCCGCTAATATGGCTGCGCCATTACTTATCGCACTGATTCTCGCCGGTATAATAGGTACTGCACGAATGATACTGGGCGCACACCAACGAGGTGATATATGGCTGGGGTACATCATTGGCATTATTGTACAGCTTGGAGCTTACATATACATGAAATAAGGGCTTTTGCTTTTTTAGGAATGATAACAAAATGAAACTCACTATATGGCGCAGTTATTTTTCTTTTTTTCAAGGCGTAAAATCTGCGAATATGAAAATATTTAAAGACTTTTACAACGTAGAAAAATGGAAAAGAACAAGTCAGATGATGAATTTTATTTTGTTATCGCTCCTTATTTTACCTTTTAATTTTGCAAACATGTCACAGCAATTCTCCACTGATAAAGCCCCAAAGCCCGTAGGCCTCTACCCGCATTCAAAACAGGTGGGCAACCTTTTGTTCCTTTCAGGCGTAGGGCCTCGCAAAGCTGGTACAGATGAAATCCCCGGCCTGAAAACAGACAAACACGGAAACTATATTGAGTTTGATTTTGCGGAGCAATGCAAAAGTGTATTTGACAACGTTCGTACTATCCTTGAGGAGAGCGGCAGCAGTTGGGATAAACTGGTAGATGTGACCGTATTCCTTGTAGATATGAAGCGCGATTTCCAGACCTATAATCGTATTTACGCAGAATATTTTAATGACAACCAACCGTGCCGCACTACTATAGGAATCGAAACACTGCCCACTGCTATAGCCATAGAATTGAAATGCATAGCAACGATAGACTAATGGAACTTAGTATGGGTTCCCTGCTGCATCAAGAACCGTTAGTGTGTTAAAAAACCCAGAACCAAAAACACGCATCCTAGCGCCATAAGCAACATGCTGGCATACCACATCATTTTTTTCCTCGTCAGTATGGCAATGGCACTAATAGCGATGGCAATCTGGAAAATAGTAACCGCTCTTGAAAACACAACGTGTACACGCATGTGCTCTTCGGAGCTTTTTTCAAGTTCTTCGGCTCCTTTTTTTATTTCTTCTTTTTCAGTTTTATACTGTTCGATTTTGCTCGCATTTTCAGTAGGCAATGGCTTTCCGAGCGCAGCTAGAATAGTGGCGGTTGAACCGGCTACTTCAGACTTTATGCTTTTAGACTGATAGTAGGCCCATTGGTCAGATGATTTCACCTGCTCCAGCATAGCCTCATTGGCATGATGATTGCCAAGCATGCCCGCAATGGCTGCCAATACCGCTATAATAGCTGTAGAAAGCGCCACGTACAGTGTCCATCTTTCTTTTTTTTCTTCTGCGGCCTCCATTGTTTCGCGGAGGCGCTCGGTTGGGTCTTCTATCTCTTCCATAAAATGATTGAGCAAAAATACAAAAGCAGATCAATTATCGTTATTAAATATAAGCTAATGAATATGCTAATTAATTTATACGTTTAAATAACAATCATTGAATGATATAATAACAATATTTTTGCAGTTATTAAAACATAACTCAATGAAGAAGTGGTTCCTGTTATCGGTCGGAGCAGTAGTAGTCCTGGCATCCTGTGGAAATAAAAATGATAACCAAGCCCGGATACAAGCCCTGATAGATTCTACTGTTAATGCTAATGCGGCAAAACATGATGCCGAAAATGCCACAAAGAATGATTCTATACTAAAGGCTATGGAAAAAGAAAAAGCAGAAGCTATGAGCAGGGAGCAGCAGAGACAAAAAAGCAGTGAAAAAATAAATGCAAAGAAAACAAATGACAGTTCTACGTCAGGTGGGCAAAGCCCTCATTAACCCTGTTGCATTTTTTTGGTCTTATTCTACATTTAAGTTGTTGAGCGTAATGATGATTGGTGGGCCGCTGGAGCGGGCTTCTGTGAGACTTATGGAAGCCACATTTCCGTTAACGCTCCCACCCCCTGAAAAGGTAACAGTATCAATAGTTGGAGTGTACTCTATAACACTTGTTTTAGTGACCGTAAAGTTAGACCCTGATGGTAAATTATTTGAGAGCACAATACCATTGAAAATCACCGTGATGCCACTTGGGTTCGTCCACGTTAGCTCCATATTGTTGAAATTGGTAGTATCTGTCCCTTGGGAAAATGCCAAAGTATTGTTTACATATTGGTGACCGCTATCATCAGAGCCGTTACCTATATATGTATTGGAATAGAGATTTCGGTAAACGATTGCGCAGGTTGGCCCTCCAAGCCCGGAATCGCATTGACAGAGTCCGCCGCCGCACGTGCCGTAGTTGAGGCAGGTTACCCCTTTGCAGCCATCTTTTGAGCAGGAAGTGGACCAGATACCACAAAACGCACTAAGAGCAAGGATTACGCTTAATGCAATGAGTTTTAAAGATTTCATAGATCACTTTTATTGTAAATATTGTCAAAGATAAGTTTTACCGGCAACTACAGCAAATGAGTAAAATACCAGTTACCAGTTCCAAATGTCTTCAATAACGTAAATGTCCCTGTTTATATTTGCTTGTTATTGAACAATATTTAATGATTCCTTAGCTGCCTCTGAATGCCTGTTAGATCATATATGTTATTGCTTGCCCTTTTCGGCTGTATATCTGCTGCCGGGGCTGCTCATTATTCATTTGATTACGATGAAAATTGCGGCAAAGTGTACACAAATATGATGTCTATGCACTTTGTCGAAGCGCATGAAGCGCTGATCAGCGAGATAAAAAAAAATCCATATAACCTTATGATTCCTTACCTCGCTGATTATGAGGATTGTATCATATTGCTAATGAACTCCGATAATAAGGAATATGCCGACCGTAAAGTGCATTTTGAGGAGCGAATGGCCCTAATAGACAAAGGGGATGGGCACAGCCCATGGCAGCGGCTTTGCAAAGCGGGAATTTACCTGCATTGGACGATGATACATGTGCGGTTCGGAGAAAATTATAAAGCGGCAATTAATTTTCGTAAATCGTATCTGTTATTGAAGGAAAATGAGCGCATTTTTCCCGGCTTTGATTACAATAAAGTGTTTTTAGGTCTGGCGGAGACAGTGATTGGTACTATTCCGGATCATTATAAATGGCTGGCTTCAGCCTTCGGTATGAAAGGCGACGTGAAAAAGGGAATGGAAAAGATGGGGACATTTATAAACACACATGCAGCCAACCAGCCGTTGTATATGGAATCTGTGCTGTTTAATGCCTACCTGGGGTTTTACCTGTTATCCAAGCAAAATGAAGTATGGGGTTTTGTCAACAGTGATAAGTTTTCAACTGACAATAACCTGCTCTACCTTTTTGTAAAATCTGACCTGGCTATAAACTACCGGAAAGCCGATGCTGTAATTGCTTTGCTAAAACAAGGTAGCAACGACCCCGACTACCGTAAATATCCAATATTTGATTATGAAATGGGAAATGCCTTGTTAACCGGGCTCGACATGAGATGTATTGATTTTTTCAAAAGCTTTTTGAGCAACACTAAAAGCCAGGTTAATGTCAAGGATACCTGGCAAAAACTGGGGTATGCTTATTACATCAGCAAGAATATAAAAGAAGCTGAATTTTGTAAAAAGAAAATAAGATCCCAAGGCAATATTCAAGTAGATGCAGACAAACAAGCAGAAAGATTTGCAGAAAATGACGAATGGCCCATACGCGGGCTCCTTGCCGCCCGCCTGTTAATAGATGGCGGATATACGGCAAAAGCACTGGAAATGCTGCAGAAAATAAATCCTGATGACCTTTTAAATCCTTCAGACAAAACAGAGTATTTTTTCCGCATGGGCAGGGCTTTTGATGAATCAGGAGACAATGGTAAAGCCCAGGAATATTACCAAACCACGATTAACATTGGCAAAAACAGGCATGAGCATTTTGCAGCAAGGGCGGCACTGCAAATGGGCATGCTTTGTGAACGGTCAGGGATGAAGGCGCAAGCCTTAAGCCATTACAAAAGGTGCCTCGCTATGCCCGCCCACGACTTTCAAAACTCCATAGATCAGCAGGCCAAAGCCGGGATCAACCGTTTAGAAGAGAAATAATAACAAACAGCCTCCGGCAATATTCCCTGGTTGTCATGCACTTAGCATTCCTTTAAGTTATTCTTAGCAAATCAGCCATGGCATTGGCACTATCTTTTTAAGAGTAGGTTGTAAAAAATATTATAAACTAAACGAAATACACTATGAAACGACTATTTTTAATTCCCGCTTTTTTAACGGCGATAGCATCGGGTTTCGCGCAAACAGAATGCAGCCAGAATAATCCCATTTTTAAATTTGATGGCAATAATGGGTCTCCGAAGGAAATCCACTCGCTGGGCAGTAACCCGGAATTCCCTTTTTTAAAGAATTTATCTTCTCCGGGACAGGTTTATTCTGCAATTAAAAGGAATAACCAAAAAAACACCCGCGGAATGTCTAAACTGAATGGTATGCTTATGGAGATAGGCTTGGCTAATGGCGCAAATGATTTACAGGAATCATCTATTACCGCTGCAACGATATCTGCAGGTACTGCCGGCAACATGGGATACGGTGGATATGGGTCGGAATACTCCGTATTATTTATGGATGCCAAAGCCTGGAAAATATCATCTGGCTCAGGTAGCTGCTATGTATACATCATGGCTAAGTGTGGTAACGCCTTTTTTCCGAAAAACGCCACACAACGCACTGCCTGTATTGATGTACCGGTAAGCTTGTCAGCAGATACGAAAGAAGTAACATTGGAGGGCGCACCACCTAGCACCACTACCGAAAAAGTATATGTTTACTATGATAGAAGGCACAGAAGGCGCAATTTAGCACCGGAGTTTGCTGACTTAAACGATCCCAAGGCATCTAACCCGGTTTTAGTGAGTACAACAAAGGACATCCAGTCAGTACCTCAGTCTTATAAACTTACAGTTAACACACCGGAAAATAATGTTCAGGTTTGCCCCGATGTTCCACTGACCGTTCAGGCAAACATAAATGTCGAGAAGGAATCAGAATATACCGGTTATTATCCTGCTGCGGCAAAGAACACTTATAAGTTAGTATCCAGAAGAGTATATAGAAAAACTGCAAGGAAAATGCGTAAAGCAGAGCGGAAGGAAGAAAGAGTGGCACGTATGACCGGAATGCCGGTGAACAGTCACGAAGGAAAGGCATAATGAATCAATTAGCTGAAAAAACGCCGGGCGAGAAGTGTCAAACTTTTCGCCCGGCGTTTGTATTATTATTGACTGCTATAGTAAAATTATTTTCTCCATTATTACTTTATGGTACGATCACTCTCTGTGCGCCCTGTTGTATTCTGAAGCTGATGCTGTGCTCACAGGCGTGGGCATCTCCGTCTGTCTGCATAAGGTTTAGGGAAGGGTGGGAGATTGTGATTTCTTTACCGGTAAGATGCTCTACATAAGGGCTTTTGATGATGCTGCCATTCATGGCTCGTAGTGCTATAGTGCCGCCCATTATCTTTGGGAATTTGCGGATGATGACAAGGTCTAACATGCCATCTGTGAAGCTGGCCATGGGGGCTATCTTAAAGTTGTAACCAAACTGCTGGCCATTGGCGACATTGACCATAAAGGCTCGCGTTGTAAACTGCTTCCCATCTACGGTTATATGCCAGTCCCATGATTTATAAAGCCACATGTATTTTGTGACCAGCCAGCTATAGATCATCAAGCCTCGTTTTTCGCTTTTTGCGAATTTTTTTGAGATGAGCGCATCGAAAGCCACGCCGGCATTGCTGATAAATGGGCGGCTGTTCGCATAACCAATATCCATATTGGCTACATGGCCATTGTTGATCACTTTGATGGCTTCATTGGTATCGAGGGGTATGAGCATGGTACGGGCCATGCCATTACCTGAGCCTTTGGGTATGATGGCGAGCAGTGTATCTATACCCATGAGACCCTGTACCACATCGTTTACTGAGCCATCACCGCCTACTGCCACTACTGCGTAAGCCCCGGCAAGGGCGGCTTCCTTTGCCAGCTTGGTGCCGTGCTTAATAAACTCTGTATAGAGGATCTCATGGGTGTATCGTTCCTTGTCAAGGTGCGCTTCGATTCCATGGGTTATTTCTTTCTGCCGTTCTACCCCCGATTTTGGGTTGATGATAAACACTACGTGTTTTTTGCTCATAGTATTTGTGCTTTGAGGCTGAGGTCCATGCTCACTGCATGGTGTATGATGGCGCCTACTGATATAAAATCAACACCGGTCCGGGCGTACGCTACTATATTGTGGAGATTGATGCCGCCTGAGGCTTCTGTTTCGTACTTGCTGCCTATAAGATTCACTGCTTCTTCCAGTTGTTTCGGTGTATAATTATCAAGCAAAATCCGCTGTACATTACCCACAGCCAACACCTTTTTCACATCTTCTATATTACGGGTTTCCACTTCTATTTTCAGGTTCAGGGCATTTTTGCGTAGATACTCATTGGTTTTAGTTATTGCCTCCTCTATGCCGCCGCAAAAGTCTATATGGTTGTCCTTGAGCATTACCATATCATAAAGCCCCATGCGGTGGTTGACCCCGCCGCCGATGTGTACCGCTTGTTTTTCATAAACACGGAACAATGGTGTGGTTTTGCGGGTATCAAGTATCTTCGAAGGGTAGCCTTTTATCGTGTCCACGTAGCGGCGAGTAAGGGTGGCAATGCCGCTCATGCGCTGCATACAGTTGAGTACCAGCCTTTCTGCTTTTAATATGGTGTGAACGGCCGCAACAATTTCGAGGGCTGTTTCACCATTGGCTACGGCATCCCCGTCTTTTTTTAAGAGAGTAATTTCTGCGCCGGGCTCCAGGTAGCGGAAGATATCCACTGCAAGGCCGAGACCTGCGATGATTCCATCTTCCTTTATCTTTAATATGGCCTTTCCTCGGGCATCTGCGGGTATGCTGGCCATAGTGGAATAATCGCCTTGGCCGATGTCTTCCTGCAGTGCCGATTCGATAAAATCCTGTGTGTTCAAAAATATTGTAATTGAATCGTGCGCAAAATTACTAAATAGTAATGTAGCCAATAATAATTTATTATTAATAACCTTATTCCTTAAATTTGGGCCGGAGGTTTAAAATATACCTGTTACGTCCTTTTTGCTTTTACCTTTACTGTTCTTTTATATTGCACATGCATCGTAGTTTTATTTTCATTGTTTGTATTAGTTGCCTGCTTGGCGGGTGCCTGCCTGCCCCTTATTATCAAAAAGAGGCATTCATTCCGCAAAATGCGTGGATGTATGCCTTTAAACCGTCTTTTACGTTTGACATTACGGATACTATTAGCAACTACCAGCCTTATTTTATTATCCGGCATAGCCAGTCATATCCTTACTGCAACTTGTGGATGTGGGTGTATGTAAAGACCCCTGGCGACACGATAGAAAAAAAGGAAAGGATAAATGTAGTACTTGCTGAAGCAACGGGTAAATGGCTGGGACGCGGTATGGGGGAAATATACGAACAACGGCTCCCGATCAGCTTTGGAGATTCTGTGCGGCTGAACAGGAAAGGCACTTATAAAATAACATTGGAGCAGAATATGCGTATAAACCCACTTCCTGAGGTAATGGATGTGGGGCTGCGCGTGGAGAAGAAAGACCGATGAATAAAGTTCAAAAATTCAATCTTTCAATTCCCATATTTACAATACAGTATCAAAACGACAATGACTGTTTATCATGCTGGCATTTTCAAATTTTCAAATCGGCAAATTTTCAAATTAGCAAGGACATGCGTTTTTTCACTTCGGTACACTTACTGCTGCTGGCCTACATAATCACTGCATTAGTCTGGTGGGAGATGAGCCTGCAGAAGCAGAGTGGGCGCATCTATGACCAGGAAGTGATTACATTAAAAGGGCAGGTAGATAGCATGCTGCAGCCGGCACTTTACAACAAAAAGCTGGTTGTAATGAAGCATGACATGGTTGTACGCAGCACACAGTATATCAGCGAAGGGGCTACGTTTCTTATAGTGATACTTATTGGTGCTTTCGTGGTGTATACATCTTTTGTGCGGCGCATCAGGCTTTCCCGGCAACAGAATAATTTTATGCTGTCGGTAACCCATGAGCTAAAGTCGCCTATAGCGGCCATGAAGCTAAACCTGCAAACGCTGGAAAAACACCAGCTTAATGAAGATAAAAGGCTGCAGTTGCTCAGCAGATGCATTAAAGAGGCAAATCGGCTCAATGACCTGTGCAATAATATGCTCTTTGCTTCGCAAATAGAAGGAAGGCAATATAAACATGCAGGGGAGGAATTTAACCTGTCTGAAATGCTGGATGGCATAGTGAAAGATTATGCCATCCGGTACCCACGAAAATTTGAGGAGGAAATAACTCCCGAATGCAACGTATTTGGAGATAAAGTGATGTTGCAAATGGCCATCAATAACCTGCTGGAGAATGCCGTAAAATATACCCGGGCAGACAGGCCAATCACCATTACCCTGCATGCAAAACAAAACAATGCTATACTAGAGATAAAAGATCAGGGAGATGGCATTGCAGACAGTGAGAAGAAAAAGATATTCAACAAGTTTTACCGCATAGGTAATGAAGAAAGCCGCAAAGCTAAAGGCACGGGCTTAGGGTTATACTTGACCAACAAAATTGTACTGCAGCACAAAGGGCGTATTATCGTTAAAGATAATACGCCCTCCGGTGCTATTTTTGAAATATGTCTCCCGTTGCAATAAGATCAGGGACTGCTTCAAAGCATAAGTTCATCGAGCTGATACATCATGGCACTTCTACTACGTTCAATATTTCATTGAGGATTTGTTCGCTGGTTACATTTTCAGCTTCTGCTTCATAAGTAAGGCCTATGCGATGGCGCATTACGTCATGGCAGATGGCCCTGATGTCTTCCGGTATTACGTAACCACGGCGCTTAATAAATGCGTAAGCTTTAGCTGCCAGGGCAAGGTTAATACTGGCACGAGGTGAGCCGCCGTAACTGATAAAAGGTTTCAGCTTAGCAAGTTTATATTCTTCGGGAAAGCGGGTGGCAAATACTATATCCAGTATGTACTGTTCTATCTTTTCATCCATGTATACCTCTCGCACTAAGTGGCGGGCATTCATTATAGCTTCAGTAGTGACTACCTGGTTTATTTTCAGCGCACCATCCGGGTTTAAGTTGGTGCGAATGATGTTGCGCTCCTCTTCTTTTTTTGGGTAGGTGATCACTATTTTCAACATAAAACGGTCCACCTGGGCTTCCGGCAACTCGTAAGTGCCTTCCTGCTCTATGGGGTTTTGGGTAGCCAGGACGAGGAACGGCTCTTCCAGCTTGTAGGTGTTATCACCTATAGTTACCTGGCGCTCCTGCATAGCTTCCAGTAGTGCGCTCTGCACTTTTGCCGGGGCGCGGTTTATTTCATCTGCAAGTATAAAATTAGCAAATATGGGGCCTTTGCGCACGGCAAACTCATGCGACTGGGGGTTGTAAACCATGGTGCCCAGTACATCTGCAGGCAGCAGGTCTGGGGTAAACTGGATGCGGGCAAAACGGGCATGGATAGCTGACGCCAAGGATTTAATAGCGAGGGTTTTTGCCAGGCCGGGAACCCCCTCCAAAAGCACATGGCCATTGGCCAGCAAGCCTATCATCAGACGCTCTACCATGACTTTTTGACCCACTACGGTCTTACTCAGCTCCATGTTCAGCAGATCAATAAATGCGCTTTGCTGGTGGATGCGTTCATTCAGTTCGCGGATGTCAACGGATGAAGATATTTCCATATATAATTAACTAAGTTTTTGAAAAATCAAAAATAAACAGGGAATTGCAAAACAACTAAAATAAAAATAGTTTTAACTTTTTTTAAAAGGCTACCGTAGCCCTATTTCATGATTGTAGATTTAACCTTTAGCTATTGTAGCTAATACCTTAATTTCGTGGTCGGATAACATCTCCTCCCTTGGGGAGGCCGTGAGGGCTGTATGGAAAACTTTGAACAAAAATGGGCAGATACTGAAATGCTGCTAAAAGAGCGGTTTGGCAAGGTGCCGGATATGGAGGGTATCTTATTTTTAATTGGGGTGAATGAGTTGGGCAACCTGCCGAGAAAAAAGTTCTCCAAAGAACAGAAGCAGGACCTGATGCACATAGCGGTTTGCACCCTACTTTGTCAGCTTGGTTATTATGAATATGTAGGTAGAGATGCCGATAACTGGCCGCATTTTAACGAGCTACAGCACGTAACTGCAAATGGACTGGGAGAGCAGGAACGAATGCTTAAAGAATGTATGATCCGCTATTTTCAATAGCAACACCCACAGTTTCTATTGTCTGGTAAATTTTTTTGTTGCCGCTATCTGTCCATAGAAGTTGGCTAATATTACAAAATAAATACGGAAGATATTGCTTCAAAATCAGATCAACGCTACGGCCAATAGCCTTATTTACGGCCATCACTTATCCTATTATGCTGTATACCGCAGTGATTTTTATATTGGCATTGGCATCATACAATATATTGAGCTGGTTTAAATGCAATAATTATTAGCTACAACGACTGAAACTGCCTTAAAAACCGTACGTCGTTCTGCGAATAGAGGCGCAGGTCGTTGACCTGGTATTTTATTTGGGTGATGCGCTCTACGCCCATACCGAATGCAAAACCGGTATACACCTCCGGGTCAATGCCGAAATTGCGGAGCATATTGGGGTGTACCATGCCGCAACCGAGGATCTCTACCCACCCGGTATGCTTGCACAGACTGCAACCCTTGCCGCCGCATACGGTGCAGGAAATATCCATCTCTGCACTCGGCTCTGTAAAAGGAAAGTATGAAGGGCGGAAGCGCAGTTTGGTATCTGCGCCAAACATTTCGGTAACAAAGTAATAGAGTGTCTGTTTCAGGTCGGCAAATGAAACGTCTTTATCCACGTACAGGCCTTCGCACTGGTGAAAAAAACAATGTGCGCGCGCAGAAATGGTTTCATTGCGGTACACCCTGCCGGGGCATATGACCCTGACAGGCAAGGGCTGTGTTTCCAATATGCGCGCCTGCACAGAGGATGTATGCGTGCGCAATACCCAGTCGGGGTTTTGGGCCACATAAAAGGTATCCTGCATGTCCCGGGCCGGATGGTGCTGCGGCATATTCAGCGAGGTGAAGTTATGCCAGTCATCCTCTATCTCCGGGCCGGTAGCCACGCTAAAGCCTATTTTCTCAAAAAGGGCAACCATTTCATTCTCTACGATCTTCAATGGATGCCGGGTACCTATAGGTAAGGGGGTGCCTGGAAGCGAAATATCTACAAGGGCACCTTTACCTACGCCTGTTTTAAACTGCTGCCTGAATACTTCAAACTTTTCTTCAGCCAGTTGTTTAAATGCATTGAGCTGCTGCCCGGCCGCTTTACGATGTTCGGGAGCCACATTTTTCATTTCAGCAGATAGCTGCTTTACCATACCCTTAGTACCGAGGAAGCGGATGCGGTAGTTTTCAAGGTCAGCCGCCGTGCCAGCGGTAAAAGTATTTATCTCTTGTGCGTATGTATCAATTTGCTCTTGCAGGGATGGCATAGGCGGCAAAGATAAAGAGATAATTTGCTAATTAAATCGGTGCCCGATACTTCATTAGAGGCAACGCATAGAGAAGACGAAAATATTTTATCAAATACTAACATTTTGGATCAAAAACCCGACTATATAAGGACAGAGCCGAGAATAAAAAATGGCAACTTATAAAATATTTTCGTCGAAAAGCCAACTTATTTTTACAAAATAGTGTCTTTTTTAACAAGATTTATTAACTTTATATACTCTCTATATATTTCTACACCTAGTAAATGTACCCTTTATGACTCTACTTACCCGTTACATCTTGCCGGTGTTACTGTTCACGCTGTCTGTCTTTACGGCCGGTGCACAGAGCGCGAATTTCACTACGGATGTTACCTCAGGGTGCTCCCCTTTAGTAGTACACTTTACAAATACAACAGGGGCTTGCTCCGGCTGCACTTACAGCTGGGATTTCGGAAATGGAGATCCTTTAGACCCATCTCCGGGGCCGGTTGTATCTACCAGTTACTCGTCACCGGGAACCTACACTGCCACACTTACTGTTACTAATGGCGGTGTTGTTACAACGCATACAGTAACCATCACTGTCTTCCCAGCTCCAACGGTAAGTTTTTATGCTACTCCTACATCAGCATGTCCCGGAGCGCCTATTACGTTTACCAGTACTACTCTGGGAGGGGTGCCCGGACCGATTAGGTATACCTGGAGTTTTGGCGATGGTTCGACATCGACCGAAAGCGGCCCGGTTCATTCGTATGCCTCGCCCGGCTCTTATACGGTTACTTTATTTGCCACGAACAGCAACGGGTGCCAAAGCTCCGTGGCTATGACCGATTATATAACCATATTTAATCCGCCGGTTGCCAGCTTCTTCGCTGCCACGACACATTTTTGCAATCCACCGGGAGATGCTGTTTTCACCAACACTAGTTCGGGTACTCCTCTTTTGATTGATAAATGGGAATTTGGAGACGGCTCGCCAACCTCAGCAACACCGGACCCTACACACGATTATCTATCGCCGGGATATTATACGGTAACACTTGTAGTTACCGATGGTAATGGCTGCGAAGATAGCGTTACGCTCCCAAACTATATTTATGTGGCTAATCTTGTTGCCGGTTTTAGCGGACCAGATACCGCCTGTGTGAA
>Ga0182030_10006291_pt1 | contig 25071 bp, 23 predicted proteins | sample 812S3MmetaG_FD_121299 | JGI IMG/M metagenome (GOLD analysis project Ga0182030, IMG submission 121299) | Permafrost microbial communities from Stordalen Mire, Sweden - 812S3M metaG (Illumina Assembly) | ecosystem: Environmental > Terrestrial > Soil > Wetlands > Permafrost | place: Sweden...
CTAACTTTCTTTTTAAAGCTACATTTTTAAGAATTTAGTTTTATTCCAAAATCTAAAATCAATTCTACACTAAATCATAAATTAAAAAAATTACTTTTTTAATGAAATCCAGAACTTAAATAGTAATTTCTTTGTAAATTTAGAATTTTTAAATTTCAATTACTTTCATAAACTTATTTTTTTCAATAGTGCTTTTATTCAAAATCAGTTTTTTGTTAATAATATTTTATTATAAAACCAATTTTTAAAAAGTGCTTTTTTCAGAATTACTTTTGAAAAATATATTCTTTTAGAATTATTTTCATGATCAATTATAAATTTTTATTAAAATCTAAATAAATAAAATAATTTAAACCATTTTTCTGGCGAATTTTTAACAAATCAATATTTCTATAAAATTAGTTTTTATTATAAAACAATCTTAAATTTTAAATAAATAATCTAAAAAAGAAAACGAATATTTTGGATGAAATCCCATATTTTTAATATTTATTAGTTTTTTTAAAATCAATATTTCTTTCAAAATTTCAAAGTTTAAATTCTAGAATAATTCCCCATTAAAAAATATTTGATAACTTTAAAAAATCTATAAAAATGTTAAGATTTTCAAATATATAGGATTTACTCAGGTTTTAAAAGATAGACTTAATTTTTATTAATTTTTTAGAAAAAGTAATTTGAGCAACAGATCGAATTTACTTTTTTTAAAAAAAGTTAGAGCTTTAGAAAATAGTTGATGAGAAATTTTAAAAAACAATTTTTGAAAAAAAGTTTTTTAAAAAATCGTAACTAAAAAATAAAATTTGTTTTTAAAAAAATTATTTTTGAAAAAATTGTAAAAAGTTTCTTAAAAATGAGTCTTTCATTAAAAGTGAATAAAATTCCATATTTTTGTTAATATTTGAGATTATTTTGAATAAAAATGAATGTATAATTCATTTTATGGGAAAAACTCAAAGAAAATATGATTGTTTCATTATAAATTTATTTTAATAAATTATTTTTTAAATACTATAATTAAGCTACTTTCTTTATAAAATCTATTTTTTGAATAGTGCTTTCTTGATAAACACTAATTTTTTTGAAAAGTGCTTTCTTTATAAAACCTATTTTTTTGGAAACTACTTTCTTCATAAAACCATTTTTTTAAAATAATCCCAAAGGGATAGCTCACAAAGTGAGTAGTGCTTTTTTTGTAAAACTAAAATTTTAAATACTACTTTATTTGTAAAACCGATTTTTTTAAAAGTGCTTTCTATATGAACCCAAAATTTTGAATAGTGCTTTCTCCACAAAACCAAAATTTTGGAATACTACTTTTTTTCATAAAACCATTTTTTTAAAAGTAATTTCCTTCTAAATCCACACTTCTTTTTAGTTAAAACTTAAAATTTAAATAGTAATTCATTACTAAAACCTAAAAAATTGAAAGTAAAATTTTACTATTTCTGACATCTTCTTACTATAAATTTCTATATATAGAATTTCCAAATATAGATTTCGTTTAAAACGAAACCAATCAATTTGTACGAAACACCGCGGATGTCGGGGATTGGCGGGAAAAGCAAATAAGGTTCGAAATAGAAATTGAAATAGAAAACAAAATAGAAATTGAAATAAAAAATGAAATAAACATTTTTTATTTGCAAACTTGATTTTTCAATGAAATAAAGTATATCTCCATGGTTCTTTCTCTTTTTCAACTACTTTCGGTTTGTTATTATCTTGGATAGTTTTTGTATTATCATGATTTGGTGAATTTTCAGGTTTTTCTGATTTTTTTAGAGATTCTTTTGGTAAAACTGATTGAGTTTTTGTATTTTCCATATTCTTTTTTTGATTTATGATAAAATATTTTTTTTGTTTTTTTATATTTTTTTGTTTTTTAAATAATTTATAAAATTTAGTAAATAAAATTGATTTATGAAGAAATTGCTAGTTTCAATAAATGTTTATCATGATTATATAATAAACAAGAAAGTCCTAAATCTTTTAAATCATGACAACCAATTTTATGGATTCCATTTGTTTCTGGTCTATTATTCATTAAATCAAAATCTGATCTTAATTCTTTTGGTAATATTTTTCCAACCCATGTTTTTATTTCAATAATTCCATTATGACAGCTTTCTTTTCCACATTTCAATTCTTGTGATAAAGTATTTTGTTTACAATAAGAACATATATTTTGATTTTCTGAATTAATTGATATACAATAATTACAAAAATAATGTCCACAAGATTTTAATCTATAATTTGGAACTATTTTCTTGATTAAATCTTTTTCACATTTATTACATTTTCCTTGAACTTCATATCTTTTCCAATGGTCTTCACATTGATAATATATATTTGTTTTAGAGAATGTATTACATTTATAACACAGAATGTCATCAAATATTTCTTCTTTTATATCTTTCCATTTACATTCTTCACAATATCGAATATTACTATAAGTTATAATTGATGTAGTTTCTTCTTCTTCTTTATATATTTTTTCATATTCTTCACATATTTTTATAATTAAATAACTTCTAGTAAATCCATTTATTGTATTTGATTCAATATTAAATGAATAAATATTTTCTAAAGGATAATCTATTATTATTTTTAATACATTCGTATTATTTATGACGATTTCATCAGGATTTAAAACTTTATCAATTAGTTTTTTATATTGATAAATATCAAATCTATAATAATAATTAGGATCATGATCATTATTTCCATCTTCAAAACTTACAACTTTAGTTTTCAAATCTATATCTATTATATTTTCAGAAGCTTCTTCATTGTTAAAGACATCTTGATTATTTATTATACCATTAATAAAGTCTTTAAAACATGTTTCCGTATTATTTTCTCCATTTATAATCATATCTTCATCATTTACAAAACTATTTAATATTTTAATTTCAGACATTTACGATTTCTATCATATTAAATATATTTTTTAATTGAAATATAATTGAAAAAGAAAAAAAATAAATGAAAAAATTCCAGGAAAATGATTTATTTAAAATAAAAAAATTTCAAGTAAATGATTTATTGAAAAAAATATTGAATTTTTATGTATCAATTAATAATTTCAATGAATGATCTTGTGGATTATATAAAAATCCACTAAATAATAAATCTTCAAAATCATAATTATGAATGTTATGTATTCCTTTTGTTTCTGGTCTATTTAATAAATCTGTAAATTCTAATCTTAATTCTTTTGGTAAAATCTTTCCAGTCCAAGATTTTGTTTCTATAAAACCTTCATCACAATCATTACTATTACATTTTCCCTCATTTGTTATTATTTTTGCATTACATATAGTGCATTTATGTTTATTTCCAAGTTCATCAGCAATACAAACATCACAAAAAATATGACCACAATTAACTAATTTTACACCTGATATTATTTCATCTAATATTTCTTTACCACAATCTTCACATTTTTCATTTTCATTCATATTCATATTAGAACTGTTATCTTTACAAATACATGTATTATTTATATCTATTGTTTCTTTACATAAATCGCATTGAGTTTCTTCAGCTAATTCTTGTTGAGCTGACTCCCAATCACAATTGTCACATAATATATTTGTTTCCAATGTTATTATTGGTGCAGTTTGTTCTTCTTCCATATAAATTTTTTCATATTCTTTGCAAATTTCTTTTATTAAATATTTTTTTGTAAATCCATTTGCCGAATTTGGAGAAAGCATTATATCATATGGATTTCTTAATGGAAAAGAAATATCAATTTTTAAATCATTTATATTTTCTGTGATTATTTCATCTGGATTAATTATATTTTCAATATCCTTTTTCCAATCAGCAAATGAAAAGAAGATTTCATAAACTTTTTCTTTATTATTATTGTTAATATCTTGTTCCATATTTTCTTCATCATTTTGATTTAATTCAATTTGTAATTCTTCTTCTTTTATTTTATTGATATAATCTTGATCGAATTCAATTTTTATATGTTTCTGATTTCCAAGTTCTTCACCTAGTTCTTCACCTAGTTCTTCACCCGGAATATCTAATTCATCATATATAAAATTTTTAAATGATATATAATTTTCTTCCATAATAAATGCTTTTTGAATCTTCATTTTTATTAATCCTAATATAATCAATTTATTTTTAAATAACCTTATTTAATTTAACAATTTTTTATTAATTTATAAAATTATGATCTCAAATTCTAAGAATAGAATATTAAATATATAAAACAATATTTCAAATTAATTATAAATTCAAAGATTTATTATATATGGAAATATAGTATGATTTGATTTATCATAAATTACAAAATTTAAAAATAAACATTCAATATCTGAGCTATTTATTTGATGTATTCCATTTGTTTTTGGTCTTTTATTTGATCCAGTGAATTCTTCTCTTAATTGTTTTGGTAATAATTTTCCTACCCATTCTTTTTTATCAATTATTCCTTTACTACAAAATTTATTACATTTGATTTCATCTAAAAATATATTTTCACCACATATTCCGCAACTTGATAAACCTCCTTCTCTTAAAACTGAACAAGCACAAAATGGACAAATTTTATGATTACAATTAATGAATTTATAATTTAAGTATTCTTTTTCAATTAAATGTTCATTACATGTATTACAATTTCCATCTTTTAATTGATAAAAATCATGTTCTTCACAATAATAAAATTTTTTTGGTATTAACTCTAAATCGCAATTAGAACAATGATCATTTTCACATATTTCATTATCATTTATATTTTCTAATGTATTTTCCCATGTACAATCCATACATTTATATAATTTCTGATAATAAGTAATTGAAGTAGTTTCTTCTTCTTCATCATATATTTTGTGTAAGTTTTCGCAAATTTTTTCTACAATATATTTTCTTGTAAAACCATTTATTAAATTTGGACCAATAGAAAATGTATAATTAAAATTTTCATTTACCAAAGTGTCCATATTAACTTTTAAAGGTTCACTATCAAAAATAATAATTTCATTACCATCAATTATTTCATTTAAATTATTTTTGAAAAATCCAACATTTATTAATAAAAAATAAATATCATCTGGCATAGGAATATAAATATTAAATTTAACTTTATTAATATCATTATCATTATTATTAATATTTTCGTTATCATTTAAAATTTGTGGAAATTCATTTATTTCATCTAAATTATTATCTATTTCATTTATATTTATTAAATTATCATTAATATATTTAATATTATCAGCATTTAACAAATAAATTGAATGATTAAAAGAATTTTGTATTGTAGATAATATTGCATTCTGCAATATATGCTTTTTTTTATTATTATTTACAGAAATCCATGGTATAAAATTATTACAATTAATATATAAAATCATCTTCAAATATTATAAATAATTTTTACTAATTTATAAATACTATGATATATAACTATTTTTTAATTTATATTTTTAAATTAATAAAAGAAAACAAATAATTAAAAAATAAATCAAAATATTTTCAATTAATTTATCATCTTTTTGAAAAACTGATATTCATGAAAATATTTTTTGGATTAAATTATTCATTTAACTCCATATTATATTTGGAGTTAATTGGCAATATATATTATCATTTAAAAGAATGATATTTTGAATACCATCTAATTCGGTTGCTTTCCTAAATTTTATTTTTTTATTATAATTAGCTATAATTAGTTTTAAATATGGTGGCGGAAATTTAAGATTAGATTCAGTTGCTGATATCAAAGATATTTTTCCAAAATATTTAATTCCATAATCTAAAGAAAATGAAAGATTGATTATATTTTTTTGATCTTTCTTCCATTCATTTTTATAAAAACAAATAGTTTTCAATGTCATTTGATAATCTTCTGATATAAAATTTGTTTGGATAAGTAAATAATCATAAAATATTAATAAAGCACAGAATTTCAACTCATAATTAATAATTTTCTTAATATTTCCTTTTAAATTATGAATTTCGAATGCGGATTTGTTGTATCCAACAACAAAATAATATTTTCCAAAAATCCTTGAACTTTCTCCATATATAATAGATTCCTTGAATTCATAAAAACCAAGTTTTGAATAATTATTAATAGATATTTTTTCAATTCCATTATTATATAATATATATAAATTCTTTTTATGATATATTACATCAAGTGCATTACACTGATACCATTTCTTTTCAGCTAATCCAATTAATAATTCTTTTTTTCTTATAATATAAAATCCTTTACAATTTTCACTTATATTGTCTTTAAAATTAGTACATATTATAATGCTTGTAAATTCATTAAATTTACAAGAAAATGGAATATGATCTATAATTTTAAATAATTTAGGTTCTTCATTTAATTTATATTTCATTATATATGTAATTCTTTTATTATCATTAGAATCATAACTTCTGGTTTGCATAAAATATAGAAATTCATCCATAAAAAACATTTTCTTTTTATAATTATAATCTGATCTTAAATGATTAATCCATTTAACTTCAACAAATGCAGCTGTTTTATAAAAATTATCTTCTTTTAATAATCTTAGAAATTCATAATAATGATTAACATAAATTTCAATTTTAATAGAAATTTTTAGATTTTTTCCAAAAATCAATGAATATTCAGCTTTTAATTGATTTATAGTTTCATCGAAAGTTTTTCCAATAAATATTTTATGTAAATTACCATATTCTATATTTTGAAAAATATTTTCTATTATAAATTTAAATTGTTTTGATAATATTATTAATTTATATAATTCATAAGGAAAAATATATATTAATATTTCAAACAAAATATCATTTGGTACTATCCAATTAAATTCTCTATTATTTTCAAAAAAATTAGAAACATGTTTAACAAATTCGTCTGTCTTATCGATAATTAAACTCATGTTTTTTGATTATTAATTTTTTTAATTATTTAAAAATATATAAATCATTTATTGATTATTATTTAAAAAATAAATCAAAAAATAATAAATTAATTGAAACAATGATAAATTTAGTAATAAATATATTTTTATATAAATATCCAGAATATGTATTTATTATTAAACAATTATCAAGAGAATTAAATGATATAGGAAACAAATTTTTTAATGAATTAAATTATAAAAAATATTCAAATTGGGCAATTGGAGATTCTGATCAAAATGGAATTTATTCAAAGGATCAATTATTGAAACAAAAACTATTATTTTGGTCAGTAATTATAAATGATAATCCATTATATGATAATATTAAATTACATAAAACATTACAAGAATGGTTTAATATAACATGTAAACAATATAAGACAAATATTTTTTATGAATTGCCAATTTATTATAGAAATATTGATTGTTTTTTAAAAATAGCAAAATCTTATTCATTTATAGAAATAAGACAATTAATTTGTTATTATACTGGAATTTTAAAATCTTCAACTATCATTCATTCAATAAAATTATATCCTCATTCTTTTGAACAAAAAAAAGAAATATTTGCCAAATTATTAAAACATGAATTATTAATCGCTTTTGATTTTGATATGAAAAATAATATTGAAATTGATGAATTTAATTATTTAAAAAATAATTTCTATATCGAATATAAAAAATAATTTATATTTTTTTCATTTAATAAAAATAAAATCATTTAAACATATTTAAATTCTATATAAATTCTATATAAATTCTATATAAATTTGGATAATGGATAACGATAAAAAGGAAATTATAAATGATGATGATGATAAAAATAATGATAAAAATAATGATAAAAATAATGAAAAAAAAGATGATATTTTAAATCAAATTTTAGATAAAGATGAAAAATTTAAAAAAACAGAAAAAAGATTAAAAAATTTAGAAAGAGAATTGGATGAACATAAAAAATTTACTGAATATAATTTTTTAGCAATTAATGAAAAATTAGATATATTAATTGAGAAAAGTAAAAAGAGATGCAAAAAATAATATTTATGAAGATTCTTTTATTTCTAATTCAAACAATTGTATAAAAATATTAAATATTTCATTTCTTTCTTTTGCTATAATTTTTCCAAATTTTGTATGAAATGTAGATATTAATGATATATGTTTTTGTTTTAATAAAAATAAACCATGATAATTTAAATTTTTTGAATATATAGTTATTGTATCTTCACCTATTGATGAAAATAATCTTGAAATACCTATTGTTCCAAGTGAATCAATTCTATCAGCATCCTTTATAATTTTGATTTCTGGAAACTTATTTTCTATATATTGAACTCTATCAATAGAATATGTTTGTTCTCTTTCATAAGATATATATGGTAATAATTCATATAAGTATTCAATATCTAGTGAATTTATTGAGTTTTCCTTCCAATTATTTTTTAATTCATCCATTTTTAATTTTAAAGCTTCATCATTATTTATATATTTTACATCAATTAATGTTTTATATAAGGCACCCAAATAAATTAAATTTTCATTTAAACTAATTTCAAATTCTGATAAAGTTGAAAAATCATTTAATATAATTTTAACATTATTTAAAACTCTTTCTACATGATTAAAATCATGACTTGGTAAACTATAATTATTTAATTGATTTTTTACATATTCTTGACAATTTCGAAAAATTTCACTAAAACACTTTTGATTTTCTTCAAAATCTTGATCAATAAAATCCATAAATTAATTTTAATTTATCAAATTTCTATTTTAACAATATATTTATAATCAACTTTTTTTTATAATATGGAAATTTTAAAAAATAATTGGAATCCCCTTTCCTATAAAAAGTTGCTCTTTAATATTTTTTCTTTTCAATATTATTAAAATTTGAATCATTTTTTTGTTTTTTTCATATTATTTCCAAGAATTTTAATCATTCTTATATAAAAAATATAAATTATACTACTTTTTTTAATTAAAAGAAAAAAATCATTTATTATAAAATAGTTTTATAATTTTTTCGAACGAAAAAATCATTGAAAGAAAATAAATTAAATTTAAAAAGTAATGGATCCAAAAAGATTTGCGCAAGATTTATTATTAAATTTAATTTCAACTGATATATTAAAATTAAATACATTAAAAACTAAATCTAATAATGAAGAAGTAGCTAAAAATTATTTAGAAGAAGGAAAAGCTGAATTAATAAAAACAATAAAAATAAATGAATCTGGAAAAATTGAAAGTATCATAAAAATTTATGAGATGGAAAATCCATTGGGAATAAAAATATTTTGCTTTCAATTTTTAAAATATAAATCATTTTTATTTTTATTGAAATATTCATTTACAGAAAATAGTAATGATAAATATTATTGGTCTTGTTGTCAATTAAATTCCAAAGAATTTCATACACATATAGATTCTGTAAATTTAATAAAAAATTAGTATTAATTTCATTTATTATATTATTTTTCATTTAAAATTTATAAATCATTTATAAATTTATTAAATTAAAAAATAATATTTAAATGAAATTTTTGATATAAAATATTATTTTCAAATATTTTTTGGATTTGTTTAGAGTGTATTATTATTAATTTTTGAAAAATATAAATATTTATATTATGGAGAGCAAAAGAAAAATAGATATAAAAGGTCGATTAAAAAATAAATATGAGAAATTACATGGAGAAGATAAAACTAAAATTGGAAAAAACATCAATGGATTATTTACACGATTACTCGTTAGTAAAAAAGAAGAGGAAATATTAAAAGTACCAAAAGTAATAGATATCGAATGGAATAATGGAGATTTTACACTTATTGTATATGGATTGTCATCCAAGGGAAATGATACTACAAGATGTTATAGTTTATATGATACTTATGACATAACTACTATAAGTGATAAATATCATTATTATAAATCAATTATTGAATCAGAAACAACTTTAAATGAAACAAAAAAATTGAAAAATAATATTTTAGATGAAGTTGAAAATCAATTACTTGAAAAATTAGATTTTTTTAAATTTAAACCATCATTTAATGCAAAATTATCTAAAAGAAATTTAATTATAATGAAATATGACAAACTTTTATATTCAAGAAAAAAATCTCTAGATTTTGTTAAAGATTCTATGATGTGTTTTAAATGCAAAAAACCATTTACAGAATTAGAAGATGCAGATGGATTTAGATTATATAGTACGAAGAAATATTGTAGTGAATCTTGTGAGGAATTATCAAATATTGTACCCAGTTTTAAAAAATATTTATAAATATTTATAAATATTTATAAATATTTATAAATATTTTTGTAATAAAAATGTTTGTATGAAAAATTATTTTATTTTAATTAAAAATTTCAAGAAATTATAGATGCTTTTTAAATAGAAAAACTTACAAATTATTTCCAATCGACAATAAAAAAATTAATGGAAAAATATAGTAAAATAAAAAAATTAATAGATAATAATTCAAATAAATCTATTGTTAATTCAAATGAAAATATTGATAATTTAAATGATTTTAATATGGAATCTAATATAAATAATAATGATGTTTATTTTATTAGAAATTGGATTAAAGATAGATGTATTTTATTATTTGGAAAAAGTTTTCAATTTCTGAAAAAAACTTATGAGAAAAATCTAAAAAAAGAAAATTCTAATAATAAAAATAAAAAATTACCCGAAGTTAGAAAGTCTGAATTTATTTATTGGACAAAATTATTAACTGATTATGAGGATAATTTAACAAAATTTCTTTTAGAATGGGAAAATTGGTATGATTGCAAAGATTGTGAAAAATGGACTTCAAATTATGAAGATTTATTTGAAGGTCAACTAAACTCAGAAACATTTGAAATTTTAAATTCATTGTCAACTAATCCAGATGAAGAAGATTTAAATGATTGTTGGGAAACTTTAGAAAATTTAACAAATTGTTATTTACAAACAATGTTAGAAGATTGGAAAATAACAAAATCAAAAAAATGTAAAATACATTCATCAAAATCTTTTCATGAATTTTATAATAATAATTTATTGCAAAAATTAAAAAGGATATCTCCAGTTTGTAATCATTTTATAAAAGCATTTGAATATTTAATAAAAATATATAATTTAGATATTAAACAATCAACAACTTCAGAATCTTCAAATTCATCAAAAACTAGCGATAATACAACAAAAACTGATCATACTATGGAAAATTATTCGAATTTATAAATTTTTTATATATTATTTTATAATGTTTTATAATGTTTTATAATGTTTTATTATTGTAATTATAAGTATTGTATAAATTATTTATATTGTATTATTTTTTCTTTGTATTAATAAATTATAATCTTTTTTTTAAAAAAATCTTTAAATTTAATAGATTAAAAAATAATGGTTTCTTTAATTATGAATAATAATAACAATAATAATAATAATAATAATAATAACAATAACAAAAAAATTACCGAAAACAAATCTTCAATTTTTGAACCAAATAAATTAAATGATAAAGAAAACAATAAAGAAAATTCTGAATTGTTAGGAAAAATATATAAAACACAAACATCACATAAACCACCATTTAAAGATGAATTTGGAAAAGAATTCGTTAGACAAATAGTATTTTTAGCTTCAGCAAGTTTTTCATTTATAGTAGCATTTGCATTAAGTGAAGCAATAAATGAAACTATTAATATAATTATACCAAATAATACTAAAAAGAATTTGCAAATTAAATGGGTTTATTTTATAATAATAACAATATTTGCTATAATAATAATGGCACTTATATCCGTTGGAACTAAACCATATACTGGATAAATGAAATTTTTCATATTTAAATAAAAATTTATTTGTATTTTTTGAAGTTTATTCATTTTTTTTATTTTGAAGAAAAATTATTGACTTTTTTTATAATAAATTCAAATTATATCAAATATTTTAATAAGAAAATGAATTACAATGATATATTTGATGACATGAAAAGAAATACTGAAAGAATATTTAGATCAAAATATATTAATAAGAATATTATTGATTTAAAAGAACAAATGAAAAATGGATATCAATTGGATGGATGGTTTTCTGAACAAATTTTATTTTGGAAATCTAGAAATGACTTTGATTTATGGATAGTAGAAAAATTTTCTTCATTTACATTGAACAAAAATAAAAACTTGAATAATAAATCATTATCATTTGATACAAATATTATAAATATAAATGAAAGCAATATTAATTCTACAGAAATTTATCATAAATCAAATAATTTAAATGAATGGTTCATGGATTTATACAAAGATTTTAAAAAACATAATTTTAAAATAGTACCAGATGAATTTCAATGGATACATAAATTAAATAATTTAAATGAATTATTTGTCGATTTAGAAATAATTTATGAAAAATGTTGGATAAAATATGGAATTTTATATATTCATAAAATAATATTAGAATCACCAACAATACCATATTCATTTAAAGTATATTCAAATTGGAATGATTATGATAATAATAATAAATTTATTCAATGGAATCAGAGCGATATAATAAGATTTCCAATTAAACATAAAATATTAGATATTGAACCATTAATAAAAGTTGATATAGAATATAAAGAAAATAATTGTCAATTTGAAATAAAATTAATGGAAGGAAATCATTTATTATTATTACCATCATCTTCTATTGGAATACTTCCATTTGGTAATTGTTTTATAATGGATGAAATAAAAATTGCTCCATTAGATGGAATTCAATATTGTTTAACACAAATGGAATCAGGATTTTTAACAATATTTAGTTTATGTAAAATAGAAACTTTATTAGAAATTACAAAGTTCTTTAATTTAGAAAATGAAAAAATACCAAATTCATTTACATCCTATAATAAATTTCAACCAAATACAAAAGAATCTTTAACAAAAAGAATAATAGATCATTTATTAAATACAAATCAAGAAAGAAACGAAAATTTAATCTATGCATTCATAAAATTAAATATTTTTTTTTATCAATCAAAAACATTATTTCAAAATACATTATTAGAATCAGATTCAATAGAATTATATAATATAACAAAAATTGATGAATATTTACAAAGAATATTTAAAAGATATTTATTTTCAAATGAACAAAATAATGAAAAAATAGGAAAAAGAAAAGATCTCTCCTTAGAAAATAATTTACAAGATTCTATGGAAATAAATGAATCAGAATTTCAAAATTCAAAAAAAGAAAAATTAAATTAATTTATATTTTCTTATTTAATTAATAAATCATTTATATTTTCTTATTTAATTAATAAATCATTTTTTATTAAAATTAAAATGTCATTCGAACCAAGTCCAAGTATATCAAATAATGATTATGAACCAATAGAATTATTGAATAATAATGAAAATGAAAAAGAAAATATAGAAGAAACAGAAGAAATAAATTCTAATGAAGTTTTTTATAAAACAGAAAAATGTAGAAACATTATTTCCGGTATTCAGGTGTTTTCAACATTATTTCTGATTCTTTCATCGTTTATGATTTTATTATTTGGAGCATTATATTTGGCAACTTCTAATAAAGAATGGAATAATTCAGATTGTTTTATTGATTCAATTATTCTCCAAACTCAATCGATAATATGGAAAGTTGAATATTTTAATAAGTTTGAAAATATTGAAAAAATTGGATTTATAGAAATTGGTGATAAATCATATGCTCGAATCTTACAATTGGAAACTGTGTATCCAATAAATGGCACTTTTACTTGCTATTATACAAAAGGAAATGAAGATAACACTTGGGATGAACCAGATAAAACATGGAAAGATTTTGGAATTGTTGCTTTAGCATTTTCGATTCTCGGATTTATTTGCACATTATTAAATATTATTGGATGTTTATTAAAATATAAATTATTTTCATAAATTTAAAATAAATATTTTTATCATAAAAAATAATTTTCTGAAATAACATTTTCATAATTCTCAAAAAATAAATCATTTATTATTAAATCATTTATATTAATAATATAATCATAAAAAATGAAAGAAGAATATAATTATAAAAGTTTATTACCTCCATCTGCTTCAGGATCCAATTTAATAATTAATGAAAAGAAAGAAAAATGTTTATATTCAACATTAATTGAATTTGGAATATGCGGATTAATAATATTTTTTATTATATTTTTATGCTTGGGAATTACATCTTTTTGTTATAGAACATATTATCAATCATGGATTAATTCATCTTGTTTGATAAAAGAGCAAAGCTATATAGAAGAACATGGTATTAATTCGATGGGACAAAATATGTCTATGGATTATGTTATTACTTGGGAAGTTTCCTATTTTAATAAATTTGCAAATCAAGAAAGAGATGGATTTATTAAACTTGGTTTTTCTTTAAGACAAGAAGCAGATGCATTATCATATAAATCATTTTATTCAAAAAATAGTACACATGAATGCTTCTATAGTGAAAAAGTAGAAGCTTTAATATGGAAAAGGGATTATGAAAATTGGGAGATAATAGGAATATTTTCATTAATATTTTTTGGATTATTTATTATTCTTTTTATTTCAACATTTTTTTGTTTATTTAAATCAAAGAAAAAATAAATTATTTTTTATAATTTTATAATCATTATTCATAAAAAAATGATACATGCAACAGAAAATATGCAATTTTTACCTATAGGTTCAAAAGATGAAGAAGTTGCCCAACCAATGATAATACGAAATAATGTATTAACTATATTGAGTGATGAAAAAATATCAGTGAATATAATGTTTTTAATAGTTTCAATGATTGCATTTATAATCATGAGTATTATTTCATTAAATAAGGCTTCAATATTTTATGAATGGAATTTCGCTCAATGTTATATAAAAGGATTAAATGAAACATATAATCCTTCATGTTTAAATTGGAATGTTACATATTTTAATTCTTTTGAAAATAAATATAAAGATTCTCAAATATTATGTTTTGGACATTTGGGTGAAGGAACCGAGAATTATTATTCTATAAATTCAACTAGAGATTGTTATTACACAAAATATTTGGATTTATCATGGGATAGATCAAATCATGATTGGAAATTCTTTGCAATATTTGCATTATGTATGATTCCATTAATAATAATATCTTTTTTATTATTATTATATTTATTATATAAAAAATAAACAATTTTTATTTAATAAACAATTTTCATTTAATAAACAATTTTCATTTATATTTTTTAAAATTATAAAATTTTCAAATTATGGATAATACAAGCTCTAGATTAACCGAAGAAAACAATATATATGAAAGAAAAAAACTATTGTATTATTTTATATCTCTTGTTGTAATATGTTTTGCACTTATTGTATTATTTATTTTTTTTACAATCACATCAATAATACAAATGATAAATTATAATAAATGGAATGAATCGATGTGCTTTATCAATGATAAAAATATTATAAATAATCATGTTCTTAATATTGAAAAATCTATTGAATTTAAATGGAATGTATCATATTTTAATTTAATATTAAATGAAACAAATTTTGGAATAATAGATATTTCAATTAATTGTCAATGCGAAAATAAATCATATGGATATAACCAATTAATATCTGAAAATGAACAATATTTTAATGGATATTTAGTCAATACTACACAAAAATGTTTTTTTAATTCAGATAAAAATGTAGTATGGAAAAGAAATGATTTATGGAAAATGATGATAATAATATCAATTATTATATCTCCAATTATTTTTATATTATTATTTATCATGTTATATTTCATTCAAAAAACTAAATTTATCAATAATAATTAATTTTTTTATATTAAATAAATGATTTAATTCGATATAAATAATAATTTATAAATAGTTTATTTTTCAACTTTTTTTTTCTTTTGATTTGAAAAAAGATTATATTTGAAAATAATAATGGATATTGTTGAAACAACATATTTTCTGCCGCCAATAGCTTCTTATAAATCAGAAGAATATAATAAAAATGGCATTGGAAACAATGTTGGAAAAAAATATTCATCATGTACAAAATTTATGTTTGTGAATATGATTTTATTATTTATTATATCTATTACTCTTTGTATCTGGGCCATTAATATAAAATTTGATAATTATAGTTGGAATTATGCTGTTTGTAATATAAAAGATAGAGTTAATATTTTTGAAAATTTTTCTTCGGAAAAATTTATGAAAAATAATACTTATATTAAATGGCAAGTTGAATATTTTGATTCTTATAAAAATAATTATATAGAAAATGAAATTATTATTGAATTATGTTGTCCATGTGTTCATGGCGGTTGCGAATTTTTAAGTGATTATAAAGAATATAAAGAAAATACATATCATTCATGTTATTATAATGATAACAAAATAGAATGGGAATTAAATGAAGCTTGGAGATTAATGAGTATAATATCATTTATATCATTTGCATTTTTTGTATTTTTATTATATTTTCTTTGCATTCAATTTATAAAAAATAAATAATTTTTTTATTGAAATATTTTTAAGTATAAAAATTATTTTTTTTCATTTTTTTTAATATTTTGTCAATATTTTATTGGCGTTTAAAAGAAATTTCATTTATCACAATTGAAATAATAAGAAATATTGAAATAAATTTAAAAAAATTGAATATGGAAACCATAATTGTTGATCAAAATATTGAAAAAATAGATAATAATAAAATTGTTGAAGAAAAAGATTATTATGAAGAATTATTGATTAAATCTAGATTTCCAGAAGTTAAAACTAGAAAATCTAATAAAATATTTTATGGACCTGATCGTAATGAAAATTTAAAAGTTAATGATTATATCAAAACATGGAAAAAAAATCAAGATAAATTTATGAGCAAAATTGGATATTTTAATACATTTTGTTTACAATTTTATTCAAAATGGATATCTAAATCAAATTTCGAAACTGTTGACACATTTAAAATGTGGGAAACATTCTTTAATGAATTCTTTACTGAATTATTTAAATTTAGATCAACATGGATAAGAGAAGAAATTGGTGAAAACTTTTGGTGTTTAGACAATTTCATTCTTCAAATTGTTAAATTTAATGAATATATTAATGATAAAAATATATCTAATAATGTTAAATTGACAACATATAGAAAAACAATGATTTCATTAATTATGGAATTACAATCAATTATATCACATTCTCCAACAACTACACATGAAATTACATTATATAGATGGATATCTTATGATGAAAAATGTGTTGAATATTCTGAAAACAATTTGCATTCTTTGTTAAGATATGGAGATAATAATTCAATTTCATTTAATCCATTCAATGTATTCTTTTCTGATTCAAAACAAATTTATTCAAATGATGATAAATCTTTACAAGATGGATGTTTAATTGTTCTATCTTTACCAATAGATTCAAAAATATTATTATTACCATCATCATCAAATTGCAAAAAAGATAAAATATTAATACCATTTGGATCTATTTTAACATTTCAATCAGTTAAAACTGATTTATGTTCATTTTTGGTTCCACCAAAAGAATTAGAAATATCTAATATGAATTGTGGTGAAAATGTTGATAAAGATTGTTGGTGTCAAAAAGAAAATAATAGAAAAGTACAAAAATATGTTAGAATTTATAAGGCAAAACCTTCAAAAGGAAAAAACTTGGAATTTTTACCAATATTTGATTGTTTAAATAGATCTGAATGGTTTGATATTTGTGAAAAATATGGTATAGATATTGTAAAAAAGGGTTCATTAAAACCACAAATTATTGAAAAAATATTAAACTTTTTAAGTGAAAATTCCGAAATTAAAGATTTAAAAGAATTAATGATATTTCATTGGTTAATGAAAACTTATTTTCAATATAATGATTTTAAATTTGGAAAATCTACAATGGATCAATCAGATATTGTTTCTCAAGGATTATTCACAAAATCATTATATTCGCAACATATTTCTGAATTTTTTGATGGTTGTTATGTAAAATATTGTGTTATTCCATCAATTAAAAAGAATTCAGTCGAAACCAAAGAAGAATCCAAAAATGAAAAACCTATAGAGGTAACAGAATCAACTGAAAAACAAACCGAAAAACAATCTGAAACCGAAAAACAATCTGAAACCGAAAAACAATCTGAAACTATTGAAACTATTGAAAAGGAAAAGCAAATTGAATCAACAATATTAAATGAAAATAATAATGTTTTAAATGAAAATTCTTCAAAAATGGAAGTTGAAGCTTCTAAATGAATATAAAAAAATAAATAATATAGATTTGTTTTTTAATTAATTTTTAATAAAATAAAATTTTGAATAAATTTCTTTTAGGGAAGTTCATTTTGATTTAAAAAAATTCTTTATTTATATCTTGTAATTTTTTTTCAACTATAATTATTCCTTTTTATATAAAAAAACTTTTTAAAACCTCTGTTTTATCGTAGATATAAATTATATCTAAAAAAAATTAAAATATGCAAGATAAATTATGGATAAATAGTGAAAAAATTGGTATTAAAGATAATAATAATATTAATAAAGAAAAAAAAATTGATATAAAAGATTTTGAAAATACTTTTACTAAAAACAATAATACTCTCATTGAGAGCTGTTACAATGCAACTAGTTTTAGTAAAAATGTTTTGGTAGATGATAATAAAAATGATTACAATAAAAAAAAAGAAATTAGTTATTGGTTAAATTATTGGATTTCTAGAATTGAAAAAGATAAAAATCGTGAAAATGAATTTACTAATAAATTGGAAAAACATGAGCCAATTTCGAAATATTTCTCGAATGAAATCTTAAATATATTAAAGGATACAGATTCTATTTATAGATTTCGAGATAAAGAAAAGGATTTTATTACTGAATTGGTTTCAGAAGTTGAAAAAGGAAAAGATAATATAAGAAAATTTTTAAATGATTCATTTTCATTAAAAACATCATTAGAAATAAATTATTCACCATTTACATTGGAATTAGCAATGAAATTATGTTTTGCTATTGATAATCATGAATTATTTTTAAAACTTTATAAATCTATGAATAGTACATTCGGAATTTCAAAATCATCTAAATGGAATAGAATTATATTATTAAAGAAATTTGGATCAAAAGAAGATACAATTAATGCATTAAATGAATGGTTAAAAGAAGAAAATACTTATTTATTTCAAGCATGGGAATTAAAATGTAAATTAGAAATTATATGTGAAAGATATCAAGATGCATTAAAATCTAATGAAGAATGGTTTTTAATTTTGCAAAAAGGTCAAAATGAAAATAATGACATTCTATTAGAAAAATGGTTTTGTTTATATCATAGAGCATTAATATTAAGATGTATAGAAGAATATGATAAATGTTTATTAATAACAAATTCATTACGCAGAGAATTATTAGATAATTTTTCAATTGATGATTTATGGATAAAATGTGAATGGCAAACACCAATATTAAATATTAGAAAAAAAAGAATATTGGAATTGAAATTTATAGATTTAATTTCAATACATTGTGAATGTTTATTTTATAAAAATTCACATAATGATTTTTTAAAAATTTATAGAGAAATTCCATATGATATAGTTAAAAAACAGGAATTATCTATTTTAGAATGTCTTTCTGTTCAAGCCCTTGGAAGATATAAAGAAGCTCAAAACTTGTGGGAAATGTTTTATCAAAGTAATATAAATGAACCATATCATTTCGACAAATTAAAAGAATATTTATGTCACAATTTCTTTTGTTTTGATCAATTTCATAATTTTCAAGATATATTAAATAATTTAAGAGATCCATCAAGGGTACATCCATTAGATATATTATACATGTGCTCTGATTCAATAATGCAAACTTTTGAAAGATTTGAAAATCCAATAGTAAAAACACATATGATAAAATATAAACACTGGCTTCCTCAACCACTTTTAACAGTATTTGAAGATAAAGAATTCTTGAAAGAAGATAAAGAATGGGCTGAAACATTTTGGTTTTTCGATAATTCCCATCAATCTAGAAATTCGAATTGGAAACAATGGATTTATTTGAATTGGTCATTATATTTTTTATTTTCTGGGCAAACTTATATTGGATGGTTTTTACTTTCTCTTTGTAGACAAATTCCAACTAATTGGTCAAGAATATTTTTATCAACGTTTATAAATTTCCAATTTCCAGAATCCTTGATGAAATTTTCCTTGAATAAAAGCACACAAAGTGAAAATTCTAATCAACATCCATTAGATAAATTTTTATTGGAAAGATCACAATATGAATACAGTAGATCATTATCAAATAATGAAAATGATACAAATAATTCAATAATAAATAATAACAATGATGGTAAAATTGATTTCGAAGAATTATTAAAAACAAACATATTTAAATCTGAATCACCAAATTCTAAATTAAAAACAAAATTACCTACAATCAATGAAAATATAAATAGTGGTAATTCTATAATGGATGAAAAAGAAGCTAGATTACTTGTTGAAACATTAGAGAAAAACATTAGAGAACAAAACGAAAAACAAAAACAATTGCAATTTAGTGAATTAATTGAAAGATGGATTATTGAATATAATGACTATCCTCAAGAAAATATTGATCCTTTTTCTTTTTTCATGAAAATGCATATTAATCAAAATGATTTTAAAATATCAGATTTATCAGATTCAATAATAAATCCAATATTATTATATAAATTAAATCCATTTGAAAAAATAGATGAATCTGTTGCATGGAAAAAATTTATATATCAACCACATTTAAGATATGCTCCAGAAATACAAATAATAGAATCAATTGCAATTCGAAATAAAGAATGGGAGAAAAACTTATTTTCTGCATATAAATTAAGAAAAAAAGAAAGAGTTTATTCTTTATCAAAAAATAATGAATTATCAACATCTATAATGGAATCTATAAGACAAATATTAAAACATAGTCAAAAAACAAATCCACAAGATTCACAAAAAAATGATAAAGATTTATTACATGATCAATCTCAACAATGGATTAATTTTTTGAATATATATGCACCAACAAAATCAAAAGAATTTCCAAAAGCTGAAAATGATCCATTTATTTTAGAAATGTCAAAGCAATTAAATGAAGAAAAAGAAGCAGAGCAAGTTCCATTAGAAAGAAAGAAGGAAAAACAAAGAAAAAATCAAGAACAAAATCAATCATTTCAATCAAAAGACAAAAAATATATAAAAGATGCAAAAGAAATAAAAGAAATAAAAGAAATAAAAGAAATAAAAGAAATAAAAAATGAAAACTTTAATCAAGAAAAAATTATTAAAATGAAAAAATATCATGATAGGATATTTCCATCTTTATCATCAAATGAAAAAAATAATAATAATAAATTTAATGAAATTGATGATAAAAAAGATGATGACTTTTGGAATAAATGGATTTCAGAAGATTTTGATATAATATTAGAAAAACAATTAAATGATAATGATTATGACGAAGAAATGGTTCATGTTGTAAATACGGAAGATTTTAAAAATCGTTTACAATATTTAAAATCTAGAATAGATATTCAATGGTTACCTTTTTGTAATGAATATATCAATTCTCCCAAATTTTATACTGATTATCCAAGTCGTCCCTTTTGGTTTTTATTGGATGATGAATGGATTTGTAAAGAAAAAGCAGCATTAAGTTCTTTAAAATGGAAGGATATTTTTCGATTAGGATTTAATTCATGGTTGAAATATCAAAAAAATGTAAATTATTTACATACTTCATTAAAATCTTTAATGGAAAAATTTCAACCAAAAAATAAAAATAAGTTCATATTAATTTATGGAGTTTTATTAGGAATAGATTCATTTGATTTTGAAGAAATAACTTCAACAAAAATAGCAATATCAAAAGATATTGAAATTCTCCCATTAATTGTTCATTATTGTAAATATGTAAATATGTAAATATATAAATATATAAAAAATGTATTATATTATAAATATATTGTAAAAGAATATAAATGTATTTGTTATTAAAAATAAAATTTAGAATCGTATTGATTGTTTAATATTTTAATGATTTTATTTTATCATCCATTTTAATTTGGATTTTATAAATTATTTATCTATACAAATCAAATAATTTTTAGGAAATAGATAAATTTTATCATCAAGAAAATATGTTTTTTTTTGTTCATTTTTTAAGACTTGGTTGAAAATATAATGGGGAAATTTTCAAAAAAATTAGTTTTATACAGAAAATAAAAATATGATCAAAAAATTAAATAAAATAGTAAAAAATGAAAATTTATTTTCATAAATCATTTATTTTATGTAAAATATAAAAATAATATTATTTATTGTATTTTATCTGTATTTTCTCTGTATTTTCATTGCTCAGAGCACCACTCATTCTATAAATTGTTAAAAAATCTTGTGAAAAACCTCTTTTCGAATTTGTTCCTCTTCTTCGGCTATTAAATAGTAAGTAAAAATCTTATTATGAATTACGAGTAAAATCATTAACTATATTAAATATTTTTCGAATTTCTTCAGGAGTTTTTCCTTTTATCATATTAGCCACTGTTTTACATGTCATATCCAATAACATTTTAATATCTAATCCTTTTTAATATATATAACTAAAATTTACCCAAATAATTGGCAGCAAGAATAAGTTCAAATAAAAATTGTTGGTCAACTTTTGCATATTCAATATCCCATGTGTCAATATCATCGGTTCTTTTCTCATCTTTTTTATCTTCAGAAATATTATATGGGTGCTCTTTTCTATATTTCATATATGTAATAACTTTTTCCAATGTTTTTCCATTAACATTTGGAAGTGGGATTGCTACATCTGAAGATGTAGTTTCCATGTCATCCAACATGTTTTTAATTGTTATTGAAAGTTCTGCAACATTTCTATCAACAGTAAATTCTTTTTCATCACTTGAAGATAGTTTAATAAATGTTCGTTTTGTGTTTTTATTTGAATCCGAGGATGTTACTTCCATACTTGTTGACATTGCTGGTATTGTTGATTTTGTTTGAATTTTAATTCGTTTCTTTAGAAATTATTATAATTTTAAATGATTTATTAATTTTAAATGATTTAAAATAAATAAATTATAATAATTTTAATAAATGATTTATTTTTTATAAAAAGAAAAAATTTTTATTTTTTGGACTAGATTTTGGACTAGATTTTGGACTTTTTATAGGATAATATATTTCTGGTTTATATGTTTTTTCGCCAATTTTGAATATAGAATTTTTATAATCAAGTTTGATTATTTTTTCTTTTGATTTATTTTCAAAATGGGCTATTGAAATTTTTCCATTTCTATGATATCCAACTATTTCATTTTTTTTAAAATCAGACATCCAAATTGAATCATGACTAATTTCTGGATATAATCCCTTTGGAAATACTCTTATATCATGAATAGATTTTATATAATATTTAGCATCATTAGTTGTTACAATAAAAATAGATGGAAAGAAAAATCTAAATTTGTTAAGTCCAGATATTATTATTTTATTTTCATATGAAAGATCATAACTTCCATCTTGTGTTGATTCTATAAACCATCCAGAATATATATATCCCTTATTATGTATATATTCTATTAAATTGATTGTATCATTTTCTTCATAAAAACATAATGATGTATAATTAATAAATCCATTAAATTCTATTTTATCTGATATATTATATTTTTCATATGGTAATTCTATTTTAATCATTTTTTTAGTATTAAATGGTTCATAAATTATATATAAAAAATTATTATCACTTGCAACAATTCCAATAGAAAATATCAAATTTATATCTAATTTACCATTTCCATCTTCTACAATTATTGGATATATTTTTCCAGATTTCTTACATATAAAAAACATATTTTCATTATCGATATAATAAAATGTTGTAAACATAGTATATTTATAATAATCATTAGTTTCTTTTAAATAAAAATCTTTTCTATATATTATATTGTAGTTCATAATAATATTATTCAATTCAATAAAATTATTTGGTAAATTATAACTTCTTGGAAGAATTTTATAAATCCATTTTCTTTTAATATTTTCAAATTTACAACATGAATTACATTTTTTATTAATTAATCTCATATAAAACCATTCTTTCATCTTTAAATAATTGAAAATCTCAATTAAAACATCATTTGGTATTTGTGATAAAAAATCCATTTCTATAATGTAAATTTTTTTTATTTAGAAAAATAATGTTTTTAAAAAATAGTAATTTTTTATATTAAAAATATTAAAAATATTAAATTATTTAAATAAATTGGAATTTATTTTAAATTATATTCTTTATAAATTAATAAAAATTTCGTTATAAAAGCTTCTAAATGAATTCTTTCTTTTCCTAATGATCCTAAATTCATTTGATTATCATAAAATGCAGCAATTTCTAAAACTTTAATTTTTAATTCATCATCTAAATCACTTATTAAATTGATTGTTAATTTCTAAAAAAATTAATTATCAAAAATATTTTACTTCAAATATAGTTTTTGGAGATAAATTAGAAGCAATTAAATTATATAAAGATTCTCTTATTTTGAATATCATTTTAGGTGAATCATATTTTAATATTAATTTCGATATAGTTAATAAATCTTTTTCCCAATCAATTTTTTCAATTTTTATAATTTTATTTTTCCAAGGATATTCTTTTATTTTCGTATTTTGTAATAATTCTATTGTTTTTGTTGCATTTCTATTTGATTCATTTAAAATATCTTCAATTAATTCATTTTCTAACGTAAAATTTTCTTTTTTTGAAATATATATCATTAGTTGTTTTAATTCCTCATTTGTTGGTGCAGGAATTCTTATCATTAAACATCTACTTTTTAATGGATCTATTAATTTAGATAAATTATCACATCTTATAATTAATCGACAATTTTGTATATATTTCTCCATTGTTCTTCTTAACGCATGTTGAGCTTCAATAGTTAATTTTTCTCCTTCATTTAATACTACAACTAGATAATAAATAGATAATAAATAGATAATAAATAGATAATAAATAGATAATAAATAGATAATAAATAGATAATAAATAGATAATAAATA
>Ga0182030_10006292_pt1 | contig 25070 bp, 20 predicted proteins | sample 812S3MmetaG_FD_121299 | JGI IMG/M metagenome (GOLD analysis project Ga0182030, IMG submission 121299) | Permafrost microbial communities from Stordalen Mire, Sweden - 812S3M metaG (Illumina Assembly) | ecosystem: Environmental > Terrestrial > Soil > Wetlands > Permafrost | place: Sweden...
GACGTGGGAAGTGGTGTTGAGAGCGATTCGCCCGTGGCTGGTGAGATCCACCGGCTTCTGCTATTGCTGCGGCAACAAATTTGAAGGAATTCGTGATGATACAACTTAACAAAGTAATACTAGGCGACTTTGAACTTTCTACTTCCCCTGAATTGCGCGCCCGCGAAGCGATCTTGAAGGACGCCGTTATGGAGCCAAGTCCCACGACGTCGAATGACCTTAGGGGGAGATATTGGGGTCATCACGCCTTCCAGCCACGCTTTAATGCTCTGATCTTGAACGCGCCGGACTTGATGGAAACCGTTGACTCAAACTCCGCGGCAGTCGTTTGGAAGTTGGCCTCGCCGGAAAAACCCATGAGAACAGGGCCAGGCACCCGTCCTCTGTATAGTTGGGACGATTTGCGCAAATCCATCGAAGCCAAAAGCCTTCGACTCGACTGCGCCTTTGCCGCGATTTCCGCCGGGCCAATCCGTTTTAATCTGAGCCGACGCGCCAGCCGCAGCTATCGGTTTTCGCATCTGGATCAAGTAAAAGGGCTGATGGAGCTGTTTGACGAACGGCTTGTCCTTGTCTTGCACGACGGCAATCGCGCGGCTGCATGGACCAATTTGTTTGCCGCAACCCGGCTCGTGACGGCTCGGGAACCGGAACCGCCGGAAGCCTGCCACCTAGCTAGGCTTGAGAGCACAGAGGCAGCGTTTGAAGCCACGTGGCAAGCACTGCAAACGAATGGATGGTCGGACGCGCAGCTTGCAGCGTTACAAGCAGAATGGGAATCGGTTGATTTCTTCATCCGACTGCCGGATACAGCCGCCTTCAAGCGGGCCAGCGATGCCGCCGCGTGCCAACGGTTACGGCTCCTGCCAAACCCAGAAGTGCCCTTCGGAGATTTTATGGCATGGGCGATCCGGTTTCCGGTCATCGTCTGGACCGGGCTGAATGAGGAGTGGCGGCGGGAACAGTATCTCCAGCATGATAGCTATTTTGATGAAACCGAACTGTTACTCCACGATCGCGACCGCGAGATTGAACTCCGCCGCGCTGTGAAGGCTCAAACCTGGTCCGGCATGCGGCGGATTCATGGCAGGCTGCGCCCGCTTCAGTTCACGTCCCAATACCAGCGCTTGGGAATATTGCCGGAAACGGAGAATAGACTATTGCTGGGTCGCGCAGCGATTGCCGAAACGCAGCGGCGGATCCTCATCGCAGCCCTGGCCCTGGAACGCCATCGGGCCCGGCATGGCGCGTATCCTCACGCACTGTCTGCGCTCGCGCCGGAGTTGTTGAAAAACGCTCCGGTCGATTTTATGGACGGCCAACCGTTGCGCTACAGTCTGAGCGAAGACGGCCATTTCACGATTTACTCTGTCGGCTTGGATTGCACGGATAACGGGGGACTATTGCCTCCGCACAAACGGCCCTTCATAGTCCCCTATGATTTCGGCGAATTGAGCAGGTCAGCGATTGTCTGGCCGTTGCCCGCTTCGGTAGCCAACGTTGAAGCAGCCCGTTTGGAGAAATCGAAAGCGTCTGAACGCAGGTAAGCCGCGACGCCATGAAATTCTGCAGTCGGGTGAGCTTTTGCGCATTATCCTTTCAACGGTCCTCCCGGCGACGGATGACCGCTGCCCAAATATATGTTGAAATATAGGTTGCATCCCCCAGGCCATGAAGTAGAGTTGCTCTGCTTTTAGGCAGCTAATCGATTTCAAGGCATGGAAGATCCTCAGTTGAACTAGTTTTCAGTGATGATTTGAAACCCGATCATCGGTAACAGTCTGGGAAAAAAATAGTAGGTCTAAATCTCTTATCATCATGAGTACAAAATTATACGTCGGGAACCTTTCCTTTGACATCAACGAAAACGATCTTCGCGATATGATGGCCGCACACGGCCCCGTCAACGAAGTCAGCGTCATCATGGACAAAGTCACCGGCCGCCCGCGCGGTTTCGCCTTCGTCACCATGAACACCCAGGAAGCCGCCACGGCCGCCATTGCGGCATTGAACGGCAAGGAATACCAGGGCCGCGCCCTGACCGTCAATGAAGCCCGGCCTCGCGAAGAACGCGCCCCCGGCGGCGGCGGCGGTGGAAGCCGCGGCGGCTACGGAGACAGAAGCTATTCCCGGCGCTAATCAGAAGCGAACGAATTGATCACGGCGGCGGGCCTCTGTTTATCAGAGGCCCGTTTGCCCGCCCGGCCATCCAGTTTATTCTTTTATATGAACATCCTCATCGAAAACGCCGACACACTCGAATATCTGGCCGCCAATGGCCGCTGGACAAAGAAACCCGCCGAAGGCACCACCTTCCCGGCAACCCGCGTTGCAGTTGCAGCCGCCAAAAATGAACCGATTGCCAGGTTCAACGTCGTCCGCTGGTTCTCTGAAACCGGGCAATTCATTAATATGGACCACGGCACCGGCAAGGGAGCCACTCCGAGCTAGCCAATTACTCCGCCAGATTTATCCTTCGCGGGTAAATGCTACATTTTAGACTGTCAGAGACGACCGCGCAAAACTCGTTGCGCCTTTTGCTGCCGCTGATTTTTGTCCTCGTCTTTACCGGCATCGAGCAGGTCAGCGCCGCATTACCCTCAAACCCAGAGATTGCCGCGGTCTATTGTGACCCAAGGGCTGGGTCGCGGCAGGACCTGCCCCGAAAAATCGCCGTGGAAATCCAGACGGCCGGTTACGCCACGGAATTCATCGGTCCGGACCTTCTTACCAATTCTGCCAGCCTGCTCTCGCGCAAATTTGATCTGCTGGTTCTACCGCAGGCCCGAACTTTGCCGGTAGAGTCGATGGATGCGGTCAAACTTTATCTACGCGGAGGCGGACGGTTGATGGCATTGGGCTTGCCGGCCTGGCAATCGCCCGTTTTTGCCTTTGGGGGCAGACTGCTTTCGTCACAAGAATACCAGGAAGCCGTCAACAGCCAGATCGCCGACCATCTGCTGGCCGATTTTGGGCGTGACGATTTATCACAATGGAGAAGAAGCGCGGACTTGGAGAGCACAAAGACAGAGGTGGAAATGGTTGCGGACGGCCCACAAAAAGCGCTGCACGCGACCATTGAGAATTTGGCCGGATGGAGCGTTTTGGTCAGTCCGCTCCTGACTGATCCGTTCGCGGGTGGCCGCACGCTGACGTGTTTTCGGGCGCGAGGCGCACCGGACACAACCGAGATGTCTGTCGAATGGGACGAAACGGATGGATCCCGCTGGATTGCGGTCATTGACTTGGGCACTGAGTGGAAAAGCTATGCGTTGACGGCGGAAGCGTTTCATTTCTGGGAATCGATTCCGGGACGCGGGAGAGCGGGCGATCATTTTGACGTCCGTCATGCGGCGCGCTTGAGCGTGGGTTTGGCGAGGTCACACAGTGCATCGCCCGGCGCGCATCATGAATATTGGATCGAGAACCTCGGCACGGCGCGTTCGCCTTTCGGCGATGCGCCGTCACCGCTGACGGCGACTGCGCCGCAGATCGACACGTTATCGCCTGGCTGGAATTTTCATCCCATGCACGGGCGGCTGACAGTGGCCACTCCCAATAAGCTGGCCCTGCTGTCCCCTGAGAAATTGCAACCGCCGGATGAGAACGGAAACCTCCCGCAAGCCATGCATCCCCGGCCCAGCGGAGTCGGGTTCAATCAGGAACGCCCGTGGCGCTGGCAAACGCTTTTGGAGGCGCGCTCCCCGGAAGGCGACTATCGCGGCGCCCTCGCGACGCTGCTGGTTCATTGCGCTGGTGACTTTCGAGGAGGCATTTGGGCCTGCTTCACCCCGGAAAACGCCGCCTTTTACGAACAGGCTCCGGCACGCCACATTATTCGCCAAACAGCCGCGGCCATCCGGCGCGGGCTTTTCTTACGAGAGGGCGGCAGCGAATTTTTCACCGCGTTTGAAGGACAAAAATTTAATCTCGGCGGGCGCGCGGTGAATTTTGGCAAGACTGACCAAACCAATGTGATTCTGCGCATCACTGTAAAACCCAAGGGGGGAGGCGCTGCGGTGTTGAGGCGCGAATGGCCGCTGGCCCTTCCTGCCGGCGCGGAACGGATGGCGCAGGAACAATGGCAGCCCGCGCAGTGGCCCAAGGACGGCTTGATTGTTACCACGGAGCTTTCCGATAATGGGCGCGTCATTGACCGGCTGGAACATGAATTGAATATGTGGCGGCCCAAGAGCCGGCCGGAATTTGTGGAAGAACGCGATGGCGGATTCCGGTTGCGCGGCCAGCCCTGGAAAGTCAATGGTGTCAATTATATGCCGCCCACCGGCCTGGGCACTGTTTTTGGCGATTACTTTGAATATTGGCTGGGCACAGGAGGTTATGATCCCGAAGTCATTGACCGCGACCTGCGCCGCATCAAGGCCATGAATCTCAATGTCGTCAGCATTTTCATCGATTACGACGAGTTGTCCGCGCAGCACCTTCTGGATTTCTTGCGGCGTTGCGAAGCCCTTGGCCTCCACGTCAACCAATCGTTGCGGCCCGGCACGCCCCTGGATTTCCGATGGGAAAAGATCAAATCTCTGATCGAGTTTTATCACATGGCGGAAAACGACACGATTTTTGCCTATGACCTGGCCTGGGAACCGGAACATCGCAATGAACAAAAATCTTACGGCCGTGATTGGATAACGTGGGTGACCAACCGTTACGGCAGCGTGGCGCAGGCGGAGAAAGGGTGGGGCATGCCGGCGCCTTCACTTGGCGCGGAGGGGAGTCTGGCGGTGCCGCCCTTGCGGCTCCTGGCCCAGGATGGACCATGGCGGATTCTGGCGGCGGATTATCGCGTCTTTCTCGATGGCGAATTGGCCCGAAAATATGGCGAAGCGCGCCGTCTGGTCCGCTCGATTGATCCGCACCACGCCGTCAGTTTTCGCATGTCCGAGGCTGGCGATCCCACCCTCAATTCCGATCAACGTTTGCCTTACGATTTTTACGGACTGACGGAGGCGGTTGATATTTGGGAGCCTGAGGCGTACGGGCGGATTGGCGATTGGAACCGGGTGCGCGAGGGAAGATTCACGACGGACTACGCTCGTCTGTGCAATCCACGCAAACCTCTGATGTGGGCGGAAATGGGGTATAGCGTGTGGAATTCGTCTCACGCGGAATCCGCCGCCAAGAAATTGGAATTTGCCGGGGTCTACTGCGATGATTTTTATCGAATGATGGAGCAGGCCGGTTGCGATGGCGTTATATTCTGGTGGTATCCGGGCGGATATCGAGTGAATGAGATCAGTGATTTTGGGATTATTAATCCCGACGGCACGGACCGGCCAATGACGAAGGTCATCCGACGGGAAGGCCCGGTTTTCTTGAAAGCGCCCAAGCCGCCCATGCCCAATTTCACAATTACCGTTGATCGTGATCGCGATGCGCGAGGTCTTTTTGGAATCTATCAAGCTGTCAAAAAGGATTATTGGCAGGCGATTGCGGACGGGAAAATTCCGGCGCTGCATTGGGAGAAGAAACCGGGGCAGGGGAAGTGACTTTTGACGGGGTCCGTGTTCCGCCTTTCAATTTCAGTTCGAGGGGGTAATTTAAATCAATGCTTTTGACCAATTGCCCCTTTTGCCGGACTGGATGGGCCCTGCTCATGGCGGCGGGCTTGGGCATCCTCCCATGCCGGGGTCAGGAAGCAAAACCGGAGGTGGCTCCTCCGGCCAATTGGGTCGTCCCCATCGTCTTTAACCCGCGGGCCAAGCTGGAAGCGGTCGATCCCTCACAGGAAACGCGGTGGATTTTAAAAGACCGCCAGATCAACGCGCTCAATAACGAAATTTTCGACCACCAAGTGCGCCAAGTATTGACGCCTTCCGGAGTAAATACCGGCTCTCATATTTCGATTGATTACGATCCCAGTTACCAATTGTTGACATTTCATTGGGTGAGGATATGGCGGGGAACAAATGCCTTAAACCGGCTTGATCCGGAGAAGATCCAAATCAGCCAGCACGGCTTGGATACGGATGAATTGCTCTTCAGCGCGGAAAAATCGGCTCTGCTGTTGCTCGAAGATATCCGGGCGGGGGACATCATTGACTACGCGTACAGCGTGGAGGGAGGCAATCCTGTTTTGGCCGGCGCGTTCTCCACGCAGATCGAAACGCAGGCGCGGCATCCTATTGACCGATTGAGCACGCGGTTGCTCTGGCCGGCGGCCCGGCGCCTGTATGTGCGCAATCATGGGACAGACGTCAAATACGCGGCGACGCGCAAAGGCGACTTGATCGAATTCACCTGGAATCTTGCCAAGGTGCCTGGATTGCGGGATGAGCCGCCTTTGCCCATTTGGTACGAGGCATTTTCATGGGTGCAGTTGAGCGAGTTCCAGAAATGGTCGGAGGTCGATCAACTTGCTTTGGTGTTGTTCACCAATACGGCGCCGGCGCTTTCGCCGGAACTGATGGTGAAAGTCAACGAATGGAAACGCCTGCCCGCGCCGGAAGACCGGGTGCTGGCCGCGCTGCGTTTCGTGCAGGACGAAATCAGGTATTTGAGCATCGAAAGCGGGGCTTCTGGATACAAGCCGGCCAGTCCCTCCACCGTCTTTGCCCGGCGGTTCGGCGACTGCAAAGACAAGAGCCATCTTTTGGCCACCTTGCTGCGCGCCATGGGTATTGATGCGCACCCCACTTTTGTCAATACGAGACTGCGGCAGACGGTCTTGGATTTGCTGCCATCGGCCACGGACTTTGATCACGTCATCACTCAAGTCAACTTGAACGGCCAGACCTACTGGCTGGACGCCACGGCCAATTACGAGCGGGGGCCATTAACGGCACGATCCTGGCCCAATTACGGCTATGGACTGGTAGTGCGGCCAGGCGCGACGGCGCTGACGGCCATTGCGCCCTGCCCGGTTTTACCCAGGACGACGGTGAGCCAATACATTCAACTTGGCAAACTGGACCAGGCCAGCCAGTTGAAGGTCGTCACGGTGGCGGAAGGGCCCGACGCAGAGCAGTTTCGGGAACGCTACACCACGACAGCGCGCGATGAAATCGAACGCTGGAACCTGAATTACTACGCCAAGTTTTATCCTGACATTGCCCAAACCGCTCCACTCATTTATTCGGACAACGAACAACAGAATAGAATCGAAGTGGATGAGTTTTACAGCGTGCAAAAAATTTGGAGCCATCTGCCTGATGAGACTTGGTTTCATTGCCACGTTTATCCGGCCAATGTTGAATTGGCGATGCAGCCGCCGACGATCTCGCTGCGAACCATGCCATTGGGAGTGCGGTATCCTGAGCATCAAATCTTCCACGCGGAAATTCTGGCCCCCGCGCTGGCCTTTATCCAGCCGGACAATCAAACCATCCAGAACCCGGCATTTTATTTTCACCGGGTGGTGACCATCGCGCAAGGAAAGCTGTACTTGGACTACGAGTATCAGTCCCTGGCCGACGTCGTTTTTCCGAACGCCGTTCCCGGATACGTCGGCCAATTGGACTCCGCCGCCAATTTGATGGGCTACACCATTTCTTCGAACTAGCGGAGGGCGCCAGCCAACTGCGACCGGATTTTAGGACACGAAGACCACGAGGAAGAAAAGGAATGGGATTCAACTTTGTAGAAAATGTTCAGCAAAATGGGGTATTGGAACATTGTGGCATATAGTTCTGAAAAAGGGGTAACACGGTAACCTCGAGAGCTTTCGGGGTTGATAGTCAACGACTTAGCCCGAAATTGATGCGAGTGAGTAACTTCGCGCACGTTGTAAGGCGATTCGCTGAGGTCTTGCAGGGGACGAGCGAAGGGAAAAAGGTGCTTATCGAGCAGCTTTTCATTCGTAACGCAAGGCAACGATCGGATCGAGGACGGCGGCCTTATGAGCGGGATAGAATCCAAAAAAAATTCCGATGATGGAACTGACTCCGAAGGCCAGGAAGATCGAGCCGGTCGAAACAACGGCTTTGAAACCCGCCACGACCGCAACCAACCATGATGCGCCCACGCCACAAAGCACGCCAATCAACCCGCCCAGCAAACTCAACGTGAGGGCCTCAATCAGAAACTGCAGCCGGATGTCGCTCGGTTCCGCGCCTACGGCAATGCGGATACCGATCTCGCGCGTGCGTTCGGTGACGCTCACCAGCATGATGTTCATGATGCCGATCCCGCCCACGATAAGCGAAATGCCAGCCACCGAGCCCAGCAGCAAAGTGATTACCATGGATATGGAATTTACTGTATCGGCGATTTCCTTTTGGTTGAAGATATTAAAGTCATCGGAATTGACGTCGCGAATGCGATGGCGCTGGCGCAGCAGGCTTGTTATTTGTTGCTGTGCGGTTTCCATCCGGTCCGCGCTGGCGATTTGGATGTTTACCGAGCGCAGATATTTGTTCCCGGTGATGCGCTTCATGGCGGTTGTGTAAGGAATGATAATTCGGTCGTCCTGGTTCGCGCCTCCCATCCCGGCACCTTTGGTTTCGAGCAGGCCGATAATGGTAAAAGGGATTTTGTTAAGCCGAACGTTTTGACCGATTGGATTCAATGGACCAAAAAGTTCAGTGGCGGTTTTTGAGCCAATGACCGCAACCTTGGCGGCGCCGCGCACGTCGCGCGCGTCAAACATGGAGCCGGCAGCCAGTTTCCAACTTCTGATTTTTAAGTAGTTCTCCGATTCACCGACCACCGTGGTTGACCAGTTATGACCATTGGCGATGGCCTGCTGCGTTGAAGAATCCTCCGGGCTGGTCGCGGCCACGGCGGGCACCTCACGGGCCATGGCGTCGGCGTCAGCAAGGGTGATCGTGCTCGCGCTGCCGAGACCACCGCTGACGCCGCCTGAATTCTTGCTCCCGGAGAACACGGTCAACAAATTTTGGCCGAGGGCGGAAACCTGCGCGGTGATCCGTGCTTGTGCCCCGTTTCCGACTGCAACCATGGCCACGACCGAGGCTACTCCAATGATGATGCCTAATGCGGTGAGAATGGAGCGCATTTTGTTCCGCCGCAACGCGCGAAGGGCGATGAATGCGGTCTGCGCGATTTGGAGGAGGGCGTTTTTAAACCATGAAATCATAATCGTCAGGAAAGGTTCGCCTTTTGTTCCGCTTGATCCAACGCAGCAAGTTCCTCGCGCGCGGACCGGCGGGTTTGGTTGACGACGTCACTTATTATTTGGCCGTCGCGCATGACCACGACGCGTTTGCAGTAAGCCGCCACGTCCAACTCGTGTGTTACCATGACAACGGTGATGTTGGCGTCATTGAGTTCCTGGAACAGGCCCATGATTTCGACGCTTGTCCGCGAATCCAAATTGCCAGTGGGTTCGTCCGCCAGGAGAACCTCGGGACGCCCGACCAGCGCGCGGGCGATGGCGACGCGCTGTTGTTGCCCGCCGGAGAGCTGGCTGGGAAAATGATCGGAGCGCTTGCCCAAGCCTACTTTCTTAAGCGCCTCGGACGCGCGCGCGTGCCGTTCGCCCAGCGGAACCAGGGGATGGCTGTAAAACATCGGCAGCTCCACGTTTTCCTGCGCCGAGGTTCGGGCCAGCAGATTGAAACTCTGGAAAACGAAGCCGAGCTTTTTATTTCGCAGCCTCGCCAATTCTCCGCGATCCATATCCGCTACGGGGACACCGTCCAGCAGATAGGAGCCGCCGGTGGGTTTGTCGAGACAGCCGAGAGTGTTCATCAGGGTGGATTTGCCGGAACCGCTGGCGCCCATGACGGCGACGAATTCGCCGCGGTGAATTTCCAAATTGATACCGCGCACGGCTCGCACCTCGACGTCGCCGGATATATAAGTCCGCACGAGATCGCGCAGTTGAATGACTGGAACGTTCGTGTTCATTGCGGGGCTTGGGGCGGGGGCGAACCGAAACCGCCCTTCTTCACGGCGACGGCGAGTGTTGACGTGACGATGGGTGTGCCATCCTTGGCGCCCTCTTGGATCTCCGTATCAGCACCGTCCGTGATTCCGGATTTTACGATGAGCGGTTTCAGTTTCGCGCCATTGTCGGCCGTGGTGTAAATGAGGCGCTGGGAACGATCCAATTTTCGCGGCGGAGTTTGCTCGAACAGGGCGTCATCGGGAGGCGTGTAGCGCAGCGCGGTGTTCGGAATTTTCAAAATGCCTTTCTTCGATGACACCAGGACGGAAACATCGGCGGTCATTCCCGGAAATAATTTCTGTTCAGGATTGTCGACGGAAATGATAGTCTCGTAAGTAACGACGTTTTGCGTTGTCGTGGGTGCCTTGCGGACCTGCGTCACCGTACCATGGAATGTTTCATCAGGAAACGCGTCCACCCCGAAATCGACAGTCTGGCCCACCCGCACCTGTCCGATGTCCGCCTCCGAAACGGGCGCGCTGATGTTCATTTTGGTGATGTCTTGCGCTATCGTGAACAGCACAGGCGTGCTCATGGCGGCAATCACCGTTTGGCCCACATCGACCTTGCGCGAGATGACGATGCCGTCCACCGGTGCGGTGATTTTGCAGTAACCCAGATTGGCCTGAGCGCTTTCGAGCAATGCTTGCTTGATCTGCATGTCCGCCTCGGCTTGCGCGAGCTCAGCCGTGGCTTGGTCGAGGTCCAATTGAGATGAAGCTTTGAGCGGGAAAAGCGCCTTTTTACGCTCAAGATTTTGCCGCTTCAACGTGACAGTAGCCTGGGTGCTGGCCAGTTCGCCTTCAGCCTGACGCAACTGCGCTTCGTAAATGGTGGGGTCGATTTCCGCCACGAGCTGGCCTTTCGTGACCGGCGAGTTGTAATCGACTTTCAACAGGGCGATTTTTCCGGAAACCTGGCTGCCGACATCGACGCTTACCACGGCGCTGAGCGTGCCGCTGGCGGTGACACGCTGAACGATGTCGCCGCGCTCGGCTGGCGTGGTCTCATACCGCACCATTTCCGCGCCCCGCGGTTTGCATCCGCCGACCGCTCCAAGGCCAAGGAGCGCGAGAAGCGCGACGCTCGACAGGGGAATTGATGAATGTTTCATAATATAAATTTCGTCGGTCATTTCCAGCCGCCCCCGAGGGCTTTGTAGAGGGCGATTTTTCCGGTAAGTTGGTTGTATTGGGCTTGAAGCATTCCTTGTTGCGCACTGTAAAGATCTTGTTGCGCGGAAAGGACGTTCAAATAGGAATCTTCGCCCAGTCGATAGCGGGCATTCGCGAGTTCATAGCGGCGCTGCTGCGTCTGCGCCAAGCTCGCCTCCGTTTCAATTTCTTTTGCGTAGCTGCCGGTGGCAACAAGGGCATCGGCCACCTCGCGGAACGCCGTTTGAATGGCCTTTTCGTATTGAGCCATTTCAATGCTCTTGCTGATCTTTGATGCATCAAGGTCGCCGCGAAGGCGGCCCCCCGTGAAAATCGGCAGCGTGACCTGCGGCGCAAAACTCCACACTCCGGTCCCCGCGCCAAACAATTGCGAAAGCTGTGAACTCGTCGTGCCAACGGACGTTGTTAAAGTGATACGGGGAAAAAACGCCGCGCGCGCCGCGCCGATGTCCGCGTTCGCGGCCTTCAACGTATGCTCCGCTTCCAAAATGTCCGCGCGGCGCAGCGTCAACTCCGAAGGCAAACCAGGCGAAACTGCCGCCAGCAAGTTGCTGGCGCCAAACGCACTTGGTTGGGGAAGATCCGAGGGCAGGGATGTGCCCACCAGCAGAACCAGCACGTTCTCTGCCTGGGCGCGTTGGCGCTCGTAATCCACCAAATAAAGACGCGCCGTCTCCACTTGTCCTTCCGCGGTTCGCAAATCCAACTCGTTGACTGCGCCAGCGTCAAAGGTGGCTTTGTTAAGTTGATATGATTCGAGGACGACACGGAGCGTTTGTTGGGCGAGTCTCACCTGCTCCTCAGCTTGACGCAGCGCAAAATACTGAGTGGCGACCTCGGCCACGAGCGTGATCGTTGCCGCGCGTTGCGCCTCTGCGGTGGCAAAATATTTCTCCAATGCTTCGCGGTTCAGGCTGCGCACGCGACCGAAAAGATCCACCTCATATGCACTGGTCCCGATGCTCGCGCTCCATTGGCTGTAGGTGAAGGTGGACGATCCGCCCCCGATCGATCCCAGCCCGGCGGTGGATGTTTGTGCGCGAGTGTAATTTCCCGTCGCATCGATTTCCGGGTACAAATTGGCGCGGCTGATTCGATATTGCGCCCGGCTCTGTGCAACGTTCAAGACTGCCACCCGGAGATCGCGATTATTGGTCAGGGCCAGGCCGGTGATTTTTCGCAATCGTTCATCGGCAATGAAGTCCTTCCACGCCATATCAGCGACATGAGATTCGTTGGTCGCCGCAGCAGCCGGAAATTGGGCGGCAACGGGCGCAGTGGGCTGACGATACTGGGGAATCATCGTGCAACCGCACGAGAGAATGCCAAAGGCCAACAAGAGGGAAAAAGATTTAGGCATCAGAATCAGCGTTTCGGAGGTTTGGGAGGAACCGGCAACCGGGGCCGCTCTGAAGCAGGGATGGCGGGCAGGCTCTTGAAGCCGCCAGCAACGTAAGCAATGATCTCGCGCAGAATCGGCTCGTGCAGTTTTTTGTTGTTCATCCCTGGCATTTCGTTGAAATGCATCATGAACATTAGAAGCGAGCCCATCGCGAACATCGAACGCAGATGAATCAAATCTTCAGGAACATCCGGCAGAGAGCGTTTAAACGCGGCGGCAAACGCATTTATGCTCGGATCCATTTCTTTGACAATAGCCGCGTGTATAAACGGCGGAGGCATTAATAGATTGCGAGCCAGCAGCCGATGAAAAGCGGGGTGCTTAAGTCCTGACTCAAAGGGGGGCCGAACCATGCATTCTACAATTACCTCTACGGGCAAGGGCGCTCCTTGGTTCGCCGCCCCGGCGTCTCCCAAGGAACGCATCCGGGCTGCTTCTGTGGGACGGAATCGGCGCATGAAGGTCTCGATATAAAGCCTTTCCTTGCTGCCAAAATGATACGTGGCTGCATTCAAGTTAACCTTCGCCTCCCTGGCCAGCATCCGCACCCCCACACCGTCATAGCCAAGGTTGCCGAACAAACGTTCCGCCGTGTCCAGCAGGCGAGTGACCGTTTCCTGATCTTCCGGCGACTTGAATCGAACTTCAGGTTTCATGGTGATATTATTACATACGTATGACATTATGTCAACCCATAATCAATTTGCGGTGCATGGTCCGGCGTCGCGAAGGCCATTGCGGGGTGCTCGTTCCGGGGATCGTTCCGGCGCAGGATGCACAGACTGATCGGATGGCGGAGGTTTACGCGATGGTCCATCTGGCGGAGCAAGGATGGGCGAGTCAACAAGAGGGCGCTCAGGCTTTCGGTTACTCGGCGCGCACCTTGGCTCGTAATCAGCAGCGGTTTGACGCCGATGGCTTGGCCAGCGTGGGCCGCGGAGGCGGTTACCCCAAAGGGCGATGGCTCTTTCCCCCTTGCGGAGTCTGCGGCGTGTTTCCCGGTGGTTGGAGCGTCAGGTCAGGCAACACTGCGCTTTCCAAGCCATCCGGGTGAACCTCCCGATTACGGTCAACGCAGCGGACCCGGAAGCTTTTCGGTTCCGCGCTGACTCTCCACAGCACCGCTGCGCGGGCCGTCGGATACCAAGCCAGTACGGCCGGCTCGTTGTTCTCTACAAAAGGGACTTTGCCCGAGGTAGACCGGATACGCTGTTTCAGCGCGAAGAGGGCGGGCAAGGTCTCTTCACAAGTCTCAAGCCCCCCGCCAGTTGTCCCAGCAGTCAAGTGGTTTGCAAATCGAGTGCCTCTTGACAGCAATTTCCCTTCGGAGGCGGCCTTCGCATCCGTATCTGAAAGGAAGGTCCAACCCTCTTGCGCGGGCCTGTCTGTGACCTCGAAGGGAACGCCTGCAGCCAGGAATAGGCTGAAGGGGCGACCATCCCCGACATACCTGCTCGCCTCACCCCAAAAGTGTTTGAACGGCCCATGTGGTCAGTGGCCGCCCAATTGGGCGTGAAACTGGGCCTGGCGACGCATCCCCTGAGCGAGCGTAGTCCAGTGGGTCTTCGGAAAGGGCGTAAGCCCGCTCATGAACAACGTGTGCCGCACGTCGGTCAGGGCTGAAATCACCAGCTTGGCGGCCAAGTTCGAAGCCGACATGGCGCGGGCTGGATAGCTGGTGGTCTCGCTCCAGGCGCGCCCGGGCGCGGCAAAGCGGCGGTGAAACAAGACGCTGAAGATCTCGTCGGTCTTCCCTTTCACAGGGGTGAGCGACCAGTCTTGGAACATGTATTCACTTACCCGAAAGGGCACATCCCGATAATCCGCCAGGCGAAGCCCCGCTTTGTCCGCGCCAAAGTACATCCCTGTCTGCCTAATAGAAGAATTTTGTCCGCCGACTTGGCGCGCAACGACGAAGAATTTTTTCGTGCGTTCTTTGACGCTTGGGATTATTGATAAGGTCTATGTTTGAAATGAGTTTGAAAAAAGGAACATCCCAATGGCCGTCCCGGGCGATGCTGGCGGCCAGCCTGGCCTGTTTTGGTTTCATTTTTAGCTGCAGCGCGGAGGACCTTGTGCCTTTGCAAATCAAACTGCCCGCGGCCGCTTTCATCGGAACGCCTTCCGATGCGCCGGCTTCGCCGGATGTGGAGAAGCCGACCGGCAAACCGCGCCCGCCGTTGATGGTGCCGCCGGGCGTGACGAATGTCGCCCTGGGCAAAATGGTGACCAGCAGCGCTACGAATGCGCTGCCGGAAAAATTGGCCAAGATCACCGATGGCATCAAGGAAGCCGATGAACCGAGCATTGTCCTGCTGCACAAAGGTGTGCAATGGGTGCAAATTGATTTGGGCAGTGCGCAGGAAATCTACGCCGTTGTTTTCTGGCATGCGCACGACACCCCCAAGGTCTATCACGGTGTTGTTGTCCAAGTCGCCGATAACGCGGAATTCACCCAGAATGTCCGCACCCTGTTCAACAATGACCGGGACAATGGGGACGGACTGGGCGTCGGAACGAATCGCGAATATTTTGAAACAAACGAGGGGAAGTTAGTCGAAGGCAACGGCACCAAGGCCCGTTACGTGCGGCTCTATTCCCGGGGCAGCACGGAGAGCCACATGAACGAATACACCGAGGTGGAAGTCTACGGCCGACCGGCCAAATAAGTTGGGCGGCGGGAAAGAATCAGCCGGCTCTATTGCCAGGGCAGGCCGGGTTCGACACTGCCTTGGGCACGATAGAGATCGGCGACGTCGTTGGGGTTGCCGGGCGAAACGCTGATCGTCGGGTAATTGGCAAAATAACCGTTTTGCGGAACATTGGTGGCAAGCACGGCTGTTCCCAGCCATCGCCAGTATTCCGCATGACCGTCGAAAAAGGAAAGGCAGCAACCTTTGGTATGGATGCTGGTCGGCACATTCCACCACGAGTAAGAGCCGTAAGGCCAGATGCCAAAGGAAGCGTTGTCAATACTGCGTTCGTCCTCGTGCCAGAAAACGGAATGCTGGGCAGGCCCGGGATTTTTGTTAATCTGCCTGTCGAGGGTTCTGTTATAAGTGGCGTAAGACGGATTGGTGCTGCCTAAATTATAATCCATCGAATAGTTCAAGGTCAGGGGCGTGGGAACGGGGTGCGGATTGGCCGGTGAGGCGGGGAGAGTTACCGGAAATGCGGCGGGGCAAACGTAGATGCCAGTGGACTTGTTGTAGGGGTAAAGCATGCCGTTAATGATATTCAGGGTGCTGGTATTGGTCCTGACATTTCCCGTCATCCATGAATCAGTGAATTCGGTGCCGGAATTCGCATCATTGGGCACAAGCCGGCCATTATAATCCTGATAATACATGATATAACACAACTGGAGCTGCTTGAGGTTGCTTAGGCAGTTGGCTTTCTTGGCCTCATTCTTGGAGCGCGCCAGAGCGGGAAGCAACAGGGAGGCCAGAATGGCAATGATGGCAATAACGACCAGCAACTCGATCAAGGTGAAAGCGGAGGGGCGCGACACGGTTCGGGAGTGGCGGCATTCTTTCGCCACACTCGACAAATGAAGACGGCGGAATAGTCGCGACTCCGATTCAATGTGCATGTTCCCAATCTAAACTCCGAACCGGATCCCCGGTATCCCCGAATTCGGGGAGGCTGATCAGAATGGGGTGCCGCTGTCATTTCCATGGTCAAGCCTGAGACTCAGAACTGGCCCCCCGAGCGGCGGTCCAAATAAGATTGGGCGCCGGCTATTTGGAAGTCTGCCCGATATCGATTAATTCGTGGCGCGTCCGATAGAAAAGGTTCCCGTCGGAAACGGCTGGGGTGGAAAGGCAGGTTTCGCCGAGGGTGTTGGTGGCCGTGACGGAGAAGTTCCCGTTGGCCGGAATAACGTAAACATTTCCGATTTCGCTTGTAAAGTATAAGTTTTTTCCATCGGAAACCGGCGATGCGGTGAACCCTTCCGAACCGTTGCCGATGCGTTCGCTATAGCGGATTGCACCCGGCTTGGCCTCGAAACAGGTCACAATTCCGGTGTCGTAACAGCCGTAAAGGAAATCGCCGACAATAATCGGCGTTTGCATGTAGTTTCCCTTGTTCCGATGCTGCCACGCCACGCCGGCGTCGCCGGCCGAGTCGAGTCGAATGGCGCGCATCGGGTGTTGCCCGCCGTGGCCGCTGGTAAAGTAGGCCAGGCCGCCCGCCACAATGGGCGTGGGGACGGGGATGTCGCCTCCGCCGTCCAACTTCCAAATTTCCCTGCCGTCGGCGAAGTCGTAAGCGCCGGTGTGATGCCAGCCGTTGACCAGAATTTCGGTTCGATCGGCTGTTTTGGTTACGGCCGGTGTGCCCCAAGTTGGAACATCGTTCCGGGCCGCACGCCATAATTGGCGGCCGTCGGCCAAGTCAAACTCAGCTAGGAACGAATCTCCCAGCACGTCGCATAACACCACCACTTTGCCATCATGGACCACCGGCGAACTGGAAAATCCCCATTGCGCGCTCGGCACAACATAGTAGCCGGACTTCATCGGGCCGAGGTCCTTTTTCCACAAAAGACTGCCTTCGCGATCAAAGCAGAACAACCCTTCCGATCCAAAGATGGCGACGAGCCGTTGTCCATCGGTGGCGGGAGTCGAATTGCAGTGGGTCGATTTGGGATGCCGTTTGCCGCGTGGAATTCCTTCGCAGCCCAGCTTATTCCACAGGATCTTGCCCGTGTCCTTCCCGAGGGCGAGCACGCGCCACTGATGCGAGTCTTGGTCGTCCGCCGGCTCGATGTCCCCATAAAGGCCCACTTTCACCTCCTGCCCACCGGGGCCGACCGCGGTCGTGACGTAAACAATATTTCCCCATACGATGGGCGACGAATGGGCCAAACCCTCTATCGGTGTGTGCCAGCGGATGTTCTCACCTTTGGCGATATTCCAGCGGATTCGCGTCCGTGCGCTGGCTTCGACGCCGCAGGCATCTGGGCCGCGGAATTGCGGCCAATTGGCCGCCATAACTTCGCCAGCCCAAGCGACCGCCAAACCAACCGCTGCGACGCGGAGCCGCATCAATCGCCGAAGCCTCGTCCTAATTGTCCTTTTTGCCGTTTTTGGAGGAGTCATCACCCACGGTTTCCATCAATTGGATGAGCGGCAGGAACATCGCGATAACAATGCTGCCGACGATGACGGCCAGAAAGACGATCATGATCGGCTCCAACAGCGAAGTCATGGCCGCAACCGCGTTATCGACTTCCTCGTCGTAGTTATCGGCAATCTTCATCAACATTTCCGGCAGGGCGCCGGTTTGCTCACCGACATCGACCATGCTGATGACCATGGGGGGAAAGACTCCGGAAGCTTCGAGAGGCGCGGTAATCGTTTCGCCTTCCTTGACACTTTCATGAACGGCTGTGACAGCATGGCCGATGATGACGTTGCCGGAAGTTTCCTTGACGATGGTCAGGGCCTGTAAAATAGGAACGCCGCTGCTGACCAGGGTGCCCAAGGTGCGGGTGAAACGGGAAATGGCGACTTTACTGATAACCGGGCCGAGCACAGGGACGACGAGCTTAAATTTATCCCACAATTTGCGGCCGTACTTGAGACGAATGAAGACGTTAAAAATGACAACCACAGAGAGAAGCTCGATCATGGTGCGCCCAATATGGTCCTTAATGGCCTCGCTAATGCCCAGGACGAACTGGGTAAAGCCGGGCAATTCCTGGCCATTGCCGAGGGTGCCCTCGAAAATCTCCTTAAACTTCGGGATGACCACGACCATCAAAACGCCCATGATGGCCGCAGCCACCACCATGACGGCGCAGGGATAGAACATGGCGGCGATGACCTTGCCTTTGATCTTCTGGGCCTTTTCCATGAATTCGGACAAGCGCTTGAGCACCACTTCCAGCACGCCGCCGATTTCGCCGGCCTTGACCATGTTGACGAAGAGGCGATTAAAGACCTTGGGGTGTTGGGCCAGCGCTTCGGAAAACGTGCTGCCGCCTTCGATGGAAACGGCCAGATCGCCCAAAATTGTTTTGAGATTCGCGCTTTTCTCCTGCTTTTGCAGCACGCGCAAGCCGCGCAACAGGGGCAAGCCGGCCTGGACCAGCGTGGCCAACTGGCGGGTGAACGTACACAATACCTTCGACTTGACACGTCCGCTCAGGCCTGGAATCTTGATTTGGAAATTGAGCGCAACGCTGCCGCCTTTCTTGCCTTTGGCCGTTTTTTTGGCTGCGGCGGCAGCGGGGGCCGATTTGTCCTCGACCACCTTGGTGGGGAAGAACCCCATCTCCTTAATGCGGCCGATGGCCTCGTTTTGGTTGGCGACCTCGAGCGAGCCCTTGGTTTCCTTGCCCCTCGAGTCCATTGCGACATAGCTGAATTTTGGCATAACACTCAGGTGTATTTGACGACTTCTTCAATGGTTGTATCCCCGTCGAAAATCCCGCGCAACCCGTCGTCGCGCAGAGTGGTCATTCCCAGTTCGACAGCCTTTTGGCGAATCACGACAGTCGGCGCCCTGTCGTTAATCAACAAACGAATCGGCTCATTGGCGACCAAAAGTTCAAAAATACCCCGCCGCCCGCGGTAGCCGGTATCGTTGCAATTGGCGCAACCGCGCCCGTAATAGAATACCTTGTCCCCCACATCGTGCGGAGACAGGTTGAGCAGAGAAAGCTGGCTTTCGGTCGGCTCGAACGGGGTGCGGCACTTTTTGCAGACCGTCCGGACCAGGCGTTGTGCCAGCACGGCCATCAACGTCGAGGAAATCAAGAAAGGTTCGACGCCCATGTCAATCAAACGAGTGACGGCGCCGGGAGCATCGTTGGTGTGCAAGGTGCTCAAGACCAAGTGGCCGGTCAGAGAGGCCTGAATGGCAATTTGGGACGTTTCCAGGTCGCGCATTTCCCCAAGCATGATGATGTCGGGGTCCTGTCGCAGAAAGGCGCGCAGGGCTTTGCCGAAAGTCATGCCGACCGCCTCATTGACCGCCACCTGCATGATGCCTTCGATGTCATATTCCACGGGGTCTTCGACGGTCAGGAGCTTGGATTCGATGCTGTTGATGGTGCGCAGACAGGAATAGAGCGTGGTCGTTTTTCCGGAGCCGGTGGGGCCGGTGACGACAAAGATGCCGTTGGGTTGCTGAATGGCTTCGGTGACATAATCAAAAATGACTTGGGGAAAGCCAAGGGTCTTGATGTCCAAATTGACCGCAGCCCGGTCCAGGACGCGCAACACGACGGATTCGCCAAATTGGGTGGGCAGGGTGGAAACGCGCAAATCAATGTTGCGCCCTGCCACCTGCAAACTGATGCGACCATCTTGCGGCAGACGCCGTTCCGAGATGTCCAAACCGGACATGACCTTGATACGTGAAATGACCGGCAACGCCAAATGCTTGGGCGGGGGCGACATTTCATAGAGCGCACCGTCCACACGATAGCGGATTTTAAATTCGTCTTCGAACGGTTCGAAATGGATGTCACTGGCGCGGTCCTGGACGGCTTGGAAGAGAACAAGATTAACAAAACGAATAATGGGCGTCTCATTGGCCAGGTTGGCCAAATCATCGGCTGCGCCGCTGGCGGCGGCTTCGGCCGCTTCGCGCGCGATTTCCCCATCCTGGCCGAGTTCCTTGATGATGTCGGCCACGCTGGACTGCGAGTCGCCGTAGTAACGGCTGACTGCCATCTCGATGGCGTTGGGGTCGGCCACCACGGGCACAATATCCTTGCGGGTGACAAAGGCCAATTGATCGACTGTCGTAGGGTCCAGCGGATCGGCAAACGCAATATGCACGCTGGAATCGGTCACGGCGACGGGCAGGCATTTATACATGCGGGCGGCATCGGCGGGAATGGCGGAGAGAATGTCGGGGGTCAGCTCGCGTGTGCTCAGATCAACCACCTCAGTCCCCATTTGATTGGCGATCAATTGGAGCTGGGTATCCAGGTCAATATAATTAAAGTCCTGGAGGATTTCGCCAATGGATTTGCCGGTGCGATTATGTTCCTCTCTTACCTCCTCCAGTTGCATGTCGTCCAACATGTTCTGGGAGCGGACCAAGTCCAACAGCGGACTGGAGATAGCCTGGGATGCAGCGGGTGCGCTCATTGGGCCATTTCCGGTTGGGCGGCGGCCAGTTCAGCCTGGGCGGCTTCCCATTCCGCCAGTTTCTGAATAACGGTCGCCGGGTCTTGCGATTTATTGACCACTTCTTCGCGGGCGATGAGGCCCTGCTGGTATTTTTCCATGAGATAGCCGTCCAGTGTCACCATGCCGTATTTGGCCCCGGTTTGAATGTCCGAATTGATTCGGAAGGTCTTGTTGTCGCGGATCAGCGCCGCGATGGCCGGCGTATTGATCATGATTTCATAAACTGCAATGCGCCCCGGCTTGTCGATGCGCGGGAGCAGCAATTGCGATATTACCGCCTGTAACACGGTGGAAAGCTGGATGCGGATGGTTTCCTGCTGGTTCATGGGGAAGGCGTTGACCAGACGGTCGATGGTCTTGGCCGCGCCGGTGGTGTGCAGAGTGCCGAAGACCAAGTGTCCGGTTTCCGCAGCGGTGATGGCGGCTTCCATGGTTTCCAAGTCGCGTAATTCGCCGACCAGAATCACATCGGGGTCCTGGCGCAAGGCGCGGCGCAAGGCTTCGGCGAAACTGGGGACATCTATGTGAATCTCGCGCTGAGTGACCACCGCCTTTTTGTGGTAATGATAATATTCGATGGGGTCTTCAATGGTGATGATATGAGCGTCATCGCGCTCCTCGTTGATGATGTTGATCATCGAGGCCAGGGTGGTGGTCTTGCCTGAACCGGTCGGGCCGGTGACCAGCACCAGACCGCGCGGTTTGTGCAAGAGAACTTGCACCGTGTTCACCGGCAATCCGATTTGTTCCAATGTAAGAAGTTTGGTGGGGATTTGCCGCAAGACCAGGCCGAAGTTCCCCTTTTCCTTGAAGACGCTGACGCGAAATCGGGCCGCTTCGCCGAAGGCAAAACCAAAGTCCGCCCCGCCGTTTTCGCGCACCTGCTGGATGGAGTCTTCAGATGTGATGCTGCGCATCAGTTCTTCGGCGTCTTCCGGGCGCAAGGGCGGCCCGTCCACGCGATGCAAAGTGCCATGCACGCGTATCACAGGCGGCACACCCACGCGAATATGCAAATCGGACGAACCTTCTGAAACCACCAACTGCAACAAATCGGACATCGAATAGGACATAAAACTTTATCTCTTCATTTTAATCGGCATCCCCCACCGTGGCGCGGATAACTTCCTCAGCGGTGGTCAACCCGGCCATGACTTTGCGCGCGCCGTCCTCGCGCAGAGTGCGCATCCCCATTTCCCGCGCTCTGGCCCGGAGGACGGAGGCAGGGACCCGATCATAAATCAACTTGCGCGCCTCGTCATCCAGAACAAAAATCTCAAAAATCCCGAATCGCCCGCGATAGCTCGTTTTATTGCAGTCGTTGCAGCCCTTGCCCCGCATGAATGTTGCCCCGGAAATCTTGCCCGGGTCCAGGGCCAAAGAAGTTAGTTCGGTCTCCGTGGGCGCGTAGGGAATAGCGCATTTTTTGCATACTTTTCGCACCAGCCGTTGCGCCATCAAGGCCCGCACAGAAGAGGCGACCAAAAACGGTTTCACTCCGATGTCAATCAAGCGGGTCACGGCACCGGGGGCGTCGTTGGTGTGCAGGGTGGAAAAGACCAAGTGGCCGGTCAGCGATGCATTGATCGCGATGCTGGCGGTTTCCATGTCGCGTATTTCCCCCAACATGATGACGTTGGGCGCCTGGCGCAACATGGCGCGCAATGCCGCCGCAAAAGTCAGTCCCACCACTTCGTTGACTTGGACCTGGTTGATGCCGGCCAGCAAATATTCCACAGGATCTTCCACCGTGATGATTTTGCGGTCCGGGCGGTTGATGAAATTGAGGCAGGAATAAAGCGTGGTCGTTTTTCCGGAACCGGTTGGGCCGGTCACGAGCAGAATTCCATCCGGCAATCCGATCAAGCGTTCGAAGGTCTGCTGGTCGTCGGTAAAAAAGCCCAGTTCAGGCAAGCCAAGGCGCAGACCTTCCTTGTCCAAAATACGCATGACTATGCTTTCGCCGTGATTGGTCGGAATACAGGAAACGCGCAAGTCAATCAATTTGCCGCCAACCTGGGTCTGGATGCGTCCGTCTTGCGGGATGCGGCGCTCGGCAATCGACATGTTGGACTGGATTTTAAGCCGGCTGATGATGGAGGCCTGGAGGCGTTTGGGCGGACTTTTCATCTCGTGCAGCACGCCGTCAATCCGGTAGCGCACCCGAAAGGTCTTGGTCAACGGCTCCAGATGGATGTCCGAGGCGCGCGCTTTAAAAGCTTCGACGATCAAAGTATTGACCAGCTTGATGATGGGCGCGTCCGCCTCGACCACCGCGCCGTCGTCAGCCGCAACATCTTTTTTGCTCGTGGCGCCAATTTCCACTTCGCCCTCGGTGATGTCCTGAATCATCTTGCCCACCGAGTCGTCAGCCGCGCCGTAATACTTGTTGAGAGCGGCGTCAATGTCCTCGTCCGCCGCCACGCGCCATTCAATATCGCCATTGACCATGCGTTGCAGCGCATCGATGACATCCAGGTCCGAAGGATCAGCCAGGGCGATGACGACCGTATTGTCGTGTTTGGCCACGGGCACAGCCCGGTACCGCTTGGCCACATGCCGCGGCACGGCGGAAATGACGTCGTCGGTCAGGCGAATATCGCTGAGGTTGATGAATTCAAAACCGAAATGGGCCGCCTTGGCCTGGGCCACATCCACGGGTTTGACGATTTTTTTCTCCAGCAGAAGGTCGAGCACCCCATCGCCGTTGGCGGCAGCGGCGGCCTCTTCCCGCACGGGCGCAACCTGCTCTTCGGTCAGTTGCCCCATGTCAATCAACAAATCAATCAGATAATCGTTTTTGGCGGACACGTTAGCCTTTTGTTTCTCAGGATGCCTGATGAATCACTAAATTTATCGGCCTTCCCCAACCAAGTCAAACCCGGACCCACGCAAAATGCTCTTTCTGCCGCCGGCCCTTTTTTCCACCGCTCGAACACCGTCGCTTACTTAGGAAGACAGAGAGGAAGTTTGGGCAAAGAGCCGGTCGCCGGAGATTTTTCCGTGGCCAAGTCCCCACCTCACCTCGCGAGTGAACCTCGTCTCGGAAAATCTTTACTCCAAACAACCTCTCTATCAACTTTTTAGTAGCCAAATCCGTGCCACTGGTCGCCGGTGGTTCCGTCTCGGCCTGCGCAAAGGGAGAAATCGAAAACCTCCTCGAAAGTTAATGTCCGGCTGTGGTGCGGCTTCAAAAATTCAGGGAAGAATCTAAATTTTTTCACGCATTGCGCGTGTTTTCCACGCGGCGGGAGGGGTTTTTTGAAGCCCGATTTTGAAGAAAAGGGGAGGCTGCAACGGGAGAAAATAGCTCGCAGGACTTTCTCAGAGCCGGGATCCCCAAGCCACCTCCAGCTTTGTCCCGGTTCTGATAATTTCTCCCAATTCAGCCTCCCCACTTTGTTTTTATTAGCCAATTTCGTGCCAACCCTCAAATTTACCTCAAATTCATGCCAATTAGGCGGTCCCGACACCTCCATTTTCTCAACCTCTCAGTTCCCAAGGCGTGGCCTGTCCGGCGACGGAACCGATTGGGATGCGCTTGCGGTTATAAATCAACAGCTAAACTTGACAGTTTAGCTGTCGATATGGCATAGTGTATCCATGTCAGCGCCCGAAGATATTGAAATGGCCGTTGCCGAACTGACGCTTGCCTTGGGTTCGCTTATCAGGCGCGTCCGGGCGGCGGCGCCCTCAGAACTCAATGAACTGTCATGGACACAAAAATCCGTCATCGTGCGCCTTTATAAAGACGGCCCGGCAACCGCCGCAGACCTTGCGCGCGCCGAGGGAGTAAAGTCGCAGTCCATGGGAACTGCCATCGCAACGCTTGAGAAAATGGGGTTGGTCGAACGAAAGGCACACCCCACGGACGGCCGCCAGGTGAACATCGTTCTGACCGCCAAAGGCAAGACGATGCGCAAAAATACGCGCGAGGCCAAACATACCTGGCTGGCTCACGCCATAGAAAAACTCGACAAGAAAGAGCAGGAAAAGCTGTTCGCAGCGGGCGAAGTCATAAAAAAACTCGTCGACCTTTGAGAAACACATTTTTTCATGCAGGGCGCATTACGGCGCCGCAATTTGAGGCTCTTTTGCCCGAAATAACCCAAACAAGGAACAATGAAATGAAGCTTGAATCGTCCAAAACCGCCGTCCTAACGCTTGACCTTCAAAAAGGGATTTTGGCGATGGGAGCCGGCTCTGAAAGCATTATCCCCAACGCATCCAAAATCGTGGGTTTGGCCCGAAAGAAAAATTATCGCCTTATCCATGTGGGGCTGGGATTTTCCGAAGGCCACCCAGAAGTCGCCGATGGGGACACCCCCTTTCTAAAGGCAAAACAAAACAATCTGTTTGTCAAAGGGATGTAAACGGCGGTTGAAAACTGTAGCGGGCGGCGGTCCAATAGTGTGGCACCCTTGGGTAACTAAACAACTCTGAGACCGATGGGTCAAGTCATAAAGCCC